>Ga0194135_10002584_pt1 | contig 11003 bp, 4 predicted proteins | sample LitLau_LLRF_2013_FD_134024 | JGI IMG/M metagenome (GOLD analysis project Ga0194135, IMG submission 134024) | Freshwater sediment microbial communities in response to fracking from North America - Little Laurel Run_MetaG_LLRF_2013 (version 2) | ecosystem: Environmental > Aquatic > Freshwater >... | reverse complement strand
GTGTTAAATATCTAAATTTGAGTCATTGCACTTTTCAGAATCCAAATGCCCAAAAGAGTGGCCGACACAGGGCAACGTAGTTTTTTCAAATGTTTCAATGTGTTACGGAGACATTAAAGTTTTAAGGAATGTTACTTTCCAAGTCAATCCTGGAGAAAAGATTGGCATTATTGGAAGAAGTGGAGCAGGAAAAAGCTCCATCATTCAAGCCATTTTTAGAATGGCTGACCTTTCAGGCGACATACTTATCGATGATATCAACATCAATTCGGTTGCAATTGCTGAATTAAGGAACAGCCTGGCCATTATTCCTCAAAATCCCACAGTATTTAAAGGAACCCTGAGAAACAATTTAGACATTTACAATTTAAAGCCGGATGAAGTTCTGTGGAGTGCTCTCAATTCTGTAAGTTTTTTGCAAATTTACAATTTCTTATTTCTTTACTACAAGTTTGGCTTGTGTACATTAATATGAATATTACGACAGGTGAAACTTAATAACAAATTTGTAAGCCTGGACGAACTTATTGAGAAGGATCGACCTCTCAGCGGTTGCGAGAAACAGCTAATTTGCATAGCCAGGGCAATTGTAGGGAATAAAAAGATAGTAATTTTGGATGAAGCAACTTCAAATATTGACCCACAGTATGTGAAGTTATAGTTGAAGTGAGATATTTGCTTATCATGTAATTTATATTTTAAAAATATGCTGGATCTTGTGTTAGGACTGAGAAGGACATTCAGCAAGATATAATGGCTATATTTTCTGATTGTACGATGCTGATCATAGCTCACAGACTGAATACAATCATGGATTGCGACAGAATTCTAGTTTTAGATGGAGGCAAAGTAAAAGTAAGAAAATGAAATTATATCCTTTTAAACGACCACATAACTGGAGAAGCCAATAGAACTTGTATGATTTTATGTTTTGTAATTGCGCGTTACAGGAGTTTGATACGCCGGAAGCTCTTTTAAATATTCAAGATGGACACTTCACGAATTTCGTTCACTGTTTCCAAAATTCTCATAGTTAACTCCAATAATACCCAAGTACGAAGCTGACGGGAGTCTAATAAAGTAGAGTAATGGATTTAATGAATGTGCTTTGAATTATATTGTTTAGAATTCACTCCAGCACCTTCCCTTCGTACGCTTCATTGTTAGGAGCGTTAATTTTTATTGAGGAACTAGAAATGAACATGGTGGTTCATGTTTGCTGTTCAGTGTTCAAAGAATGTGACAATGCTAGGAAGGCGAGTTAAGTGAGACATGATTGAAGTAGTTTATGGAATGACGTGTAGCTTAGCATTAAAATTCCACGTGGTAGTTCTCTGAAGGGCTAGAGCTGGTTTATCTCTGCTTAATATCAGGCTACATTATAAATCCCACTGAATTAAATAATTTTGGTTACTACAATCTAACCACTAGTATTTATTGCATTGCATGGCCTCAAATATTCCAAATATTCTTAAGGGGGGACTGCACCACTATAGCATTTGTTTGCAAATCGCTCCAAAATCTATGCTAAAGCCCTGCACTAAAAATGGACTTGTCCAAAACTGGCGGGAAATAATTCGTGGTGGTGATGATGTGATACTGTGACCTTAGAATTCGCATTCAGCTCACTCAGAGTTGCCTCAGCTCAGCTTGCTAACCTTTTAAGGTGAAACATGAACTGCTCCTACACGGAAATTCTCTCACTTTTTTCCTGACCAGGACGCTGAAAATCATCAATACCACCGAAAACTCGCTGATTTCGGAACCTTCGCTGCTCTATTTCTCCAACATTTTTCATTCGATTTCAAACATTTTTGAACTGGTTTAATCGTTGAATATGCATCTTTATTTGCGTCGAACAGAATTTTGAATTTTAAATTTTTGTTGAAGGTACAAGCGATTTTATACAAAAAAGTGCACATTTTTGTTTTTTGTTTTGAATAATTTCAAAATTCTGTCCAATGCAAATAAAGACCTATGTGTCACGGTTCTGTCGAGTAAAAAAAATCGAAATCGAATGAAAATTGACCGAGAAATTGAATCAGTAAGACATTGCATATACTTATTATACGCTCGAGTCCACTTAAGAGAGTGGGAGGCGAAGTCAGTAATCGTTTACTCCAGCCTTAATCCCAGTCTTGGCAATCTTTCATTGCAGATTGCACTACAAAACATTCCTTATTTATTGAAGTCATTGTTTCAGTTCTGAGTCTGATTTACATTGTGGGATGACCTTGGGATTAAAAATCCTACACCAAGTAGATCTCTTAAGCCCAGGTAGCTTGTGGGAACTTAATATTCAAATCCAAACGAATCTCACCAATAATTACTGTTGCCATGAATTTATGTCTCACTTTCAAATACGGTTGACCTTTTTAACATTCATGTTGGATCTTAAAGACCAAGCAAATATTATTCGGACTCAGTTCAAAGAACATTAAATACTGCAAATATTAATTTATGCAACATATCCAAAAACTGGAGGTGCACTGCTACTATTTATTGGGTTATCGAAGAAAATTCTAAAAAAGTGCCGTTTTCACCCATACTAATGAGACTAAAGACCCCTGTGGGTCGCCAGAAATTATTTGAACTGTTCAGTCCACGTTGTTATCTGCAAAGTCGGTTTAAATAGAAGGCTGCAAAATTTCAGTGCAATATGATGAGTAGTTCAGAGGATATCAGCGATTAAGTTAAGTAAGCGACAACGACATCATCATGGCTCTATAAGCCCATAGCTACCTGGGCTAACAATTGTTCTTTCTATTGGACTTTCGATTGTGAATTTTATGGTTCCCTTGCAATGTAAGAAATTTGTCACCTTGGTTACTAATTCGAAGTTAGGATTTAAAATTGTGTCTTAGGTAGATTTAAATGGAAAAATCGCATCGTCTTTGAGAAATAAAATTAACAAAAGTCAACTAGATCAGTCAGTACAAGTAAACAATGCATTGCATGGTTATTAATATTATTACGCTAACAAAGCATGGTGGTGTTATATTATTTGCTATATAGTAAACTACAATTCAAAAAATCACATGTTTTGCTTGATTTCCCACTGGGCGAGTTTATCCAAAAAGTTTTTTGTCTCGCGTCTGAAAAATTCATTGTCCCCAAATTTTAAAATGGCATCTTTGTAAGCCGGAAGCTTCGCTCGAGCAGACACATGGTCCACGGATTTCAAGCTGGGAGTAAATAAGTTGGGTTGTCCACTGCTTCCACTGCTGCCAGTATCACCTCTATCTCCTCGTCCAGCAATATAATCTCGATTCAACTCTTTGCACCGTTTTCCATTATCTCCTGTAACGTCGTCAACTTTGACCCTCATAGTTTGACCTCTTTCTCCACCTACTCCTCCAGATCCACCTGCACCAGGGCTCCCGTTTTTTCCAATGGTTCCATTCTTAATAATTGGCGTTGAAAACATAATGTGATCAAAAAACCCACTTCCTCCGTGACCACCGTTTGATCCCGGACCTCCTGGGCCTCCTGGGTTACCGGGATTTCCTGGTTTACCGTAAATCGAAACCCACACTCCGTCATTTCCAGCATGACATTTTCCATCTTGAATGACATCGCAGTCCCACCAATCTTTTCTTATCCGTATTTCTCCACCACCATAAGCAGCACAATCGCTCGACTCGGCAGAAAAACTCTCAACACCCCCAGTAGAACCAGGTTCTCCGTTGGAACCACGAACACCTGTAGCGCCGCTGCCGCCTCTTGCTTCTACACTTATATCCCCATTAGCCGACCCAGACACGATGTTGTCATACAACATGTAAAAGACTCCTGCATCCTCCCCTGGTGGTAAAGGATTAGTTGTCCCAACGGCATCTTTACCTGATAAATCAATAACATTTATGGCATTGTTTGGGTTGTAAACGTTCGGTGTGTAGAAGAAAACAGTAACTGGTCCAGTTTTCATGGTGGTACTTGAATTAAAGGATTCGTCAATGTAAAGTGTGCTTAGAGCAAATGCTGTGACACTAGATTTGTCTTTAGCACATTCTGTGATATCGTTTATACGAAGGAATCCGTTTGTGATTGCACCGTCACTACCACAAGCTTTTACTTTTTCGAGCGTTATATTAAGAAGGTTTTTTAGACGGTCTTTTCCATCCAAAGCCATTGTAAAGCTCTCCCAAGTCTCAGTTTGACTTCTTTCTCTGGTAGCATTACCTTTACCATATAAATATGTGTCCCAAAGTGCTTTGAATATTGTGTCCGTCATGTCTTGATTCTGCCTACTCCACCAATCTTTCATGTCCAGATCAGCTTGTATTGCATGGAGCTTTAAGTCTGATGCCATTGCAATTAGGAAGTCAGTTGTGTCTTTCTCTGCTTTTATCTTATTTACTAGTAAGGTGGTCATTTGCTCAAGCCAACTTTTGTTGGGATTCCAGTTGAAGTCACTAATTGCATCGTAAATGTTGAGCAGTTCCATCTTATTGAAAGTAAAGTTTGTTGATCCTAGTTTGGAATATATTTCTCCTGATTGCTTCACGAACGCTTCAAATGAATTTGAACTCAAGCTGGTGTTAACACTAGACGTTGCTTCGATAAGTGTTGCGGAGAATTCATTCAATTTTTGTTCTTTGTCGAATATATCATCAAGAAGAGAAAAAGAGTGTATCTTGGAATCGGCTAATTGCTTTAATTTGTCGTCGTACATTTCAAAAACTTCTGCTTGAACTTCCTCAGCATAACTTGCCTGTTTCTGAATCACTGTGTCTTTTGACTCGTTAATAATAGTTTTCCAAATTTGTGTATTCAATATCAATCCCTCAAGACTTATCGTCAGAATTCTCGAAAGATCTGCAAAAACTGGAAACTTGGTTGTTAGTATTTTCGTCTGTTGAGTAGGAAAGAATCGAACCCTATCAACAGTTGTTAAGTAATAATAGTCTGGTGAATTGCTAAGTTCGTCCAGATACTTCAGATTCATTCCAAAAAACTCACTTAACATTCTTGACGTTGATTCGTAATTTTCGAAAGATCCATTTCTGACTTCCGCAATTTCTAGGTTAAATGCTTCCGTTAAATTTGCAACAAATTCTTGCAGGATGTTAATTGTAGTCTCATTTAGGGTTCTTTGATACTTCTGGGATTCGGTAAGGATTTGGCCTTTTAGCTCTTTAAGTTTCGTTACCCAAGCTGAATGTCTTACTGGTGATGGATTAGCTATGAAAAGAAGATCAAGTAATAGAGATAGAGGTTCAATTTTGTTTTCAGTTTCTTCTAGCTCCGGCAAAGGGAATTGCTGCAGAAGTTTTATAAACTGTCCACACAAATCTGACGGCGGATTACCAGGAGTATCTATGATCTCAAAGCTTGAAGTCCCAATTGTGGCAACAAACTCTTCAACAGTTTTTGCATCCGTCTCAATACCTTCCGACATTTGATCATAACTATTCACAATGTACAGCGTAATATGTTCCGAATAAGAAGAAGCAAAGCTTTCCACCTCCTTGTCAATTGCTTCGACAATTGTGTTAAATTGCTGTTGCAGATTGGTTTCAATTTCTTTCAACGGAGCTACCCACTCCAACGGAGTGGTCTCTGCTTGCACACTTGTCTTTGCAATAAAATCTAACATTTTACCTAATTTTTCAATCTCTTCAAATGCTTTATCAGGAATTCCAGTGTTAATATTCTGTAGTGATTCCTCTAGCTTGTTCACATAAAATAGCACAGGTTGTTCCTTCTGGTCAGCGAACGAGTAGTCCTGTAGAGTAATATTTTTCATTAGGTCCGTTGTGTACTCGAGTTCACTCAGGTCCCCTGATTGGATCAATTGTATGTTATCCATAACAGTGTCCCTGATTTCCAAACTAGTGATTTGAATCAAAGTTTTAAGTGCTTCATTGATGCATTTGTGAGCCCTTTCCAGAAGAAGCAAAGCATTTGCAGATAATGGAATTCCAAAATCTTCAGGAGCACTGTCAGTGAAGTGTAAGTTCTCGTGGGTGATTTGTGTCAAATTTCCGTGGTTGTCAATAAAGGCTTGCTGCTCATTCAAGGAACCGTTTAAAGTCGGCGTCACGAAGTATCCCAAATATTTTGTTTCATCAGAATGCCCTGTGTCAGATATCAGGATCGCGTTGATTGTTTCATTCACCAGAGGAGCAGAGATTGGATCGAATAGTTCGTTTAAGACTGGTCTCAAGTCATTGTTCAAGAAGTCCATCACTAACCAAATTCGTTCGTCATGCGAAGATTTTGCATCGGCTACTGTAGATATCATAGCTGTGGATCCTACGTACTTGGCAGGATTTTTGAAGAGGCTTACAAAGTTCGTCATTAGGCTTACAATTAAGCTCTTTTGATTTATATTAAATGACGCGGCCGTAGACAAAATCAAAATTTTGAGTCTCTTACTGGAGTTTAAGACTTGTGTCATAAAGAATGAATTGGCAATTTCTACTGTTGCATTTCTATTGTCGTTAAATCCTGGCATATCAAAGTATGATGTATTTGTTTCCACGTCAACAACAAGATTAGGAAGAAATGTTTTAGAAATGAGATCATCGCCAATCGTTCCCGTTTCATCTATTATCTTGCAATTTCCGCTTCGAGTGCATTCTGAGCTTAGTTCATTTGTGGCATTCCCAATAAACTGAACGAGCGTACTTTTTCCTACACCCGACAATCCTACAACAATTACAACATCACTACTTGGGGGAGTCTGTATATTCTCTTCTCCGATTTGTATGAAGTCAAATATTTCTTGAATATCTCCAGTGCAATTGCTGTCTTCATTGTTATTGCCTACAAGACAAAAGCGCAAATTTATTTTTTTCAACACAAAAGTAAATTTCCAATATCAGTCGTTTCAAATGCAGTAGGAATATAATCCGAATGGCGCTGAAGATAAATACGTGAATAGTTTCTGAATGCATCACAGAAAAATGCTTATTTGTTTTACAACTGTTGAGCAAATAACTGTAGTCGCTCGTATTTTTTTTCCAAATAGTTACCACATTCCTAGGTTGCCAAGTCATCGTAAGTTGGTGTTTTGTAATTGATATCTAAAACCTTCCTTAAAATGGTTTTGTAAAAAGAGAGTTACGAAAAACGCATATCAAAATGTCGGCCACGCTAAATAAATTACGAAATCAACACCGTTCAGATAAGCAATATAAATATATCCAAACCGGTGTTACAAGAATGAAGTTATCTTTCAATTGACTAAATTCTATAACTGATCCAATAGATGTCAAACTGCTTATTGAAATTGCGGGTAAATTTTGGAGATGAAAGTAGAAGCTAAAATTTCCACTCAGCACTCTCATAAGATGTGATTCAAGCAAAATCAGAACCTCGGAATATTTTATAATGCATGAAAAAGGCTATGCCGCTTTTCCTATTGTGTTCCTAATACTTCACTATCTACTCAGTGAGCGGACAAGACAACTCGGTTTAAAACTACAGTCCTTAACTTTGCTGTACCATTGATTGGTCACTATTTGGAAGATTGAAGTCATAACGTATGTTTAAGCCGTACGTCTTTTATAAAACGTAGGATACATGATAAAATCTACACGCAATGCAAATTGTTTGGAGGAAACGTAAGCAAAAATATATAAAATGAAAGCAAAAGCGTGCATTTCAAAAGAACTACTACACCATCTTGTGAATCAGATTGTATAAAATCATATGCAATTTAAATATAAGAGGCAGTACAGATAGAGTTGAGTCCCCGTAAATAGATTTTGAAAATTCTAGTGTGTCAAAATTGAGTTTGCTGTACGCGTTTTTCGTATTCCGTAAACTATTTGTTGAGAGATCCTTAACAGACATTTTCATTGTCTATGTAGTGTTGTTTTATTTTTTTAAAACAAGTTTGCCTACTTTTATCAATGCGAATGAGTTTCAACTTTAACTCCAAACAGCCTCTACAAACAAACCCTCCAATAGGCAACCTAAATTGTTCACCTGCAGTAATAATATTTATCACACAATTGTCAAACAAATTTGCAGACTGTAATCAGTCACCTGAAATGTTCTACTACTTCTTAAACCCGATGGCTTAATGTTTTGTGCATGACTTGAGTTCCTCCTGAACGTTGCTTACCCCAGCTCCGTCTATAAATTAATCGCTTACAGGATTATAACCTGGCCTGGCGTTGTTGTTATTTCAACAGATAACTATGACCTACAATTGCTTTTAACAGAGATGGGGCTTTAAATCGTCCAACCAACACTAGAATTTAAACAACAAGACAGTATGTATGGGGTGGATTAAAGTAGCTTTTTTATATATAGGCCGAAACAAATTGTAACTTCCTAAATACGGTAAGTAATATGACCAATCTGACTATGAACAAACAGGTTAAGACGAACCCTTTCTCTTTTAGGGTTTATGTTGAGTCTGTAGTTTTTCTGCGCTTAAATTATATGGAATTATGAATTTTATTGTGGGTATTTTGAATTGCAAGGCAAATTCAATTGCATAATGAGGGAAAGAAAATCTGACGATATCTGACAAATTATGAAGTTGGATTTGTTTGTAAAAAAAGAGACTGGTCTTACTTGAATACTGAAGGATGCTTTGAAAACTTTCCAACTGCCGGCTTCCAGAATCTTGAATCTGAAAAAGTTCATTCAGGCGTAAACTGTTAATTGAAAACATTTCGGCACGCTTGATAATAAAAAAAGTGAACAATTTATTCTTACCACCACGCCATGAAGGAAAGTAAAAAGTTGTAGTATACAACCGGTAATTAGAATACCGTGCAGTTTGGATAACATGATTGCGGCGTAAATTTAACTTTCAGAAACTAGAATAAGTCACTTCAGGTTTCACTTAAGTAATTGTCAGAGTGGCTAAACCAATTGCACAACTGCTACTGACTCTAAGTTTGCAAAGTCCAGCTTTTTATATCCAATGTTATTAAAACAAGATGACAATACTAGTGAGATATAGAATTAATTAAATTGATATGAGGTAAACTCTCAAAGTTAATGGCTGTAATCGAAAATAGAGTTGCTCAGAACTGTGAGAATGACAGTGTGACACATTGGACCTGATAAAGTGTGATTGATAATTGTTTCACTAAAGCTAATAAATGATTCTGTGAACTACCAACCAGTTGTTGAAAATGTTTTCAGATAAGAATAATAATTCAAAGAAACATTAATGAATTCAATTGTGGTTGTGACGGGAGCCTAGATGTATTACCTGACTTGAATGCGTAACTCTTTTTTCAAGAGTTCTGACTAAACCCTCTCAGAAAATAAGGTATGTATACCTGATCAAATGGTACTCTTGTCATTTATGATTATCATATCACGTCAATCTTTGCAACCACAATCAAACTCAAAAATACCATTTGTTTGATTTCCAGAATAGTGAGCAACTAGCACTGGCTTACTGCACTCGTGACTAATTTAAATGGTTTGTTATATTCTGCTTAATTTCAGTATACAACCTAATTAGACCTTCAAGAGGAACTTCAAGGAATTCTTTTTCACTTTCATAGCTCCACGTCGATTCGTAGTATTACCAGCTCCTGCACTCTCACGTTTACACGTACCACTCAACACAAATATACTTAATTGTATGAAAATGCTAAAGGTCAACTTTATTTCAGCCGAAATTGTAGTTGAGTAATAACCTAATCGGAACCTGAAGAGATGAATTATATTACCATTTTGAAGATAACACTCTCCTCAGTATTCTTCAAACCATTCGAAAGTGAAGTTGTAAAGCTTTACAAGTCAACTTTGACACATAATACCCGTATGTCTCACAATGAGCTCATGTTCATTAGAACAAATAGTCATCCCTTTGACAAATCCAACATTCTGTCCAGATGGATATTTTACTGGGCATGGAAGCAACTAGCTTGCATTAAGAAAGACTATTTTTTTAAACAACTATAACACTATAACACTATACCACTATAACCTTTCCTTGGTGACCTGTGTTGAACACGAAAAGTCATCTAGTTACATTCAACAAACCAATAATAGGGAACCGTTATTTTGGTACTGCATTTCAGCCGGCAGGGATAAGAACAGCGAAGATAGGGCAAGAAATGAGTAGGTGACATGCCTACTCTCGATTGAGTAGTGTCATATTAATATAAAACAAGGAAACCACACTCCAACTTGTATATACTTACCTCCATTTGCTTACGGATTTTATGCCGATTATTCCAAACACAGCATCAGCGATTAATTTGATTTTAATTGATAGAGTAATAAAGACACATTCTGGGTCGCCTTCATTGTCATAGAACTAACTGACAATTTCTTATCGACTTTTAATGCTGATACCGTTTTAAATTCTACTTGCCGTTTAAAAATTCTAGTTTAATATCTTAATGTAGAATTTTAGTTTAAGTGATTTTTTTTGTTTTAGTAGGATTTTATTCAGTAACGGTTTGCTAAAGTCTTTCAACTGGATGTCTGCTTGAAATTGCTAATCTTATCTAATCTTTTGTTAAACAGGAGTCCAACACTACAGGAGCAGGGGTATTCTGATTAGATACTTGATTGCAGAATACTCGTCCCAGTTTTTCTCATTCTGCATTCCACTTGCATTCGTTTTGTGTGCATTGAAGCCTTTACAAGCTATTTGTCTGCAGCAATTTCTGTAAAAACTGCAAGAAAACAATGTTCGGAATCATACACTTTCGCTGGTTCTATTTTGCTCCTGCTTTTTCTTAGGTGACGTTTGGGTGGCATAGCAACGCAAACCGCTTCGCACTCACCCTCCTACCCCGATCTCAGCACCGCTGATAGCTGACCAACTACTGAACTGATTACGATGCGGTTTTTTCCGTCTATTACGGTTTTCTATAACATATGTCGCAATTAATTTCACCTTCAGAAAAATCTTCTCCTTGCCCATCAAAACAGCCAGAAACTGACTTTCAAAAGTTTTTTTACCCTCCTGCTATTAATGGTACCCAGATATTGCTCAAAAACTGTCCGCTGTTACTGCTTACATATCGTTACATTTTTTTAAATGATTTTGAAAAGCTGGCCTAAAT
>Ga0194135_10002583_pt1 | contig 11010 bp, 12 predicted proteins | sample LitLau_LLRF_2013_FD_134024 | JGI IMG/M metagenome (GOLD analysis project Ga0194135, IMG submission 134024) | Freshwater sediment microbial communities in response to fracking from North America - Little Laurel Run_MetaG_LLRF_2013 (version 2) | ecosystem: Environmental > Aquatic > Freshwater >... | reverse complement strand
GTAACGACCTCCAACCCAATCCCAAAAAGGAAAAATATGATCCTCTTGAATGCCAAATTCTTGTGCGACAGGAATATTGGCAGTCACAGCAAACAAGGCGTTACTGATTTGACTCTTAGTGCAATCATTTTCTTTTAACCATGCCACGACCGCCTTGGCATTCATGGTTGTTTCAAGGGTCGTGAAAGACTTGGAAACAATAATGACTTTGGTGCTGTGCGGCTGCGCTTTTGACAGAATGCGAGCTAGCTCGGCAGTATCAATATTTGCCAAGAAATGCATCCGCATACCGCGCGTCTCTATATTTGGGACATGGGCGAGTGCTTCAATTGCTAGGCGGGGACCAAAATCAGAGCCACCAATTCCAATATGAATCACATCGGTGACCCCAACCCATTTATTGCATAAAGCATCGATGCGACGCCACACCTCAGAAACATCAGGCATGACATCTTTCCCGCTCACTAAAATGGGAGACTTAGAGATGTTTCGCAGGGCTGAATGTAATGCAGGGCGATCTTCGCTGTTATTAATATGCTTACCAGCAAAAAGATCGCTGATAAATTGTTCTAGACCCATGCTACGGGCGCTGGAGAAAAGACCTTGCCATTCTTTTTGATCAATACCCTGATAGCTTGTATCAAGCCTGATATTTACGGCGGAATGCGTATTATTTAGAGGCAAATCGTGTTCTGCAGACATTTCTAGATTTTATCAAGATGGTGTGACGCGAAGCCTAAAATAAGGCAAAACCAGGCTCAAAGCGTCCTCCTGCCAATGATTTGGGGGTAAATTAAAAAAGTTCTTTATAATTCACCGCTGTAATCGCAAAGGAAGAGTGGCAGAGCGGTTGAATGCACCAGTCTTGAAAACTGGCGAGGATGAAAGTCCTCCGTGAGTTCGAATCTCACCTCTTCCGCCAAATTGTCAAGTAAAAAGAGGCTCTAGGGCCTCTTTTTTTATTTCTTCCCTCAAATCTTCCCTCAATCTGGTTTGGGCTAAAAAATGAGAACAGCTTTTCCACTGTGAATATTATTAATTTGAGCCCTGCTTAGGCCATGCGGTTTTGGTTTTGCTATTTTTGATAGACCTACCTTGATAAATCCCTATCAACAGCCGGGCCCTAGGCAAGTCGGCCTTGTATCTGTCCAGTCGGGCTGAGTAGCACGCTGAAAATCTTTCCAAGCCTGCCTATTATTTGCTTCTCTTGCAGCCTGAGCTTGAGCCTGTTGGGCGGCTACTCCTCGTTGTTTCAGGTCTAAATCAACTTCTTTTTCTCGCATTGCGATTACTTCATTGTAAATTTTTCGCTTTGCTTCATTGATGTTTACATTCGTTTCTTGAAGTATCGACATCCATTGTTGATTAGCCTCACCTATCGTAATTTTTTTGTTTAATAATTGTGCTGCTAAATCATCAGATTTTTTATAGAAATCAATCCATACAGATGGTAGGTACGGAACCTTATCAAGGGCATTTAGGCGAACACTTCTACAGCTTTTTTGTTCAATCATAAATTTCTGTAAGGCAGAAGACTGCTTGGAATTCAAGTGATTCTTAGACAGCATTAAGATTTTTGCATTAGGGTCTTTTTGACTGGCGAATAAGACTTCTTTGTGTACCATTTTTGCTTCATCTGTAGTTTGAATTGATTCGCTACATAGCTTGGTCTTTTGATTTGCAACCTTCACGGCTTCGACGTAGGTGTCTGCTAGCTTTTCTGCAGGGGTTAATTTTGGAGCTGTATTTCCTTGTTGATAATTCCCTCCACCACAGCCAACTATGGTCAGTAGGTAGAGTATTGAAATCAAGTATTTTTTCATCTTTTCTCGCTTTTGACCCTTTTAAGTCATCTGACAAATTTTTAAGGCGTCAGAATTTAATACTTTTGGCAACTTCACAATTGCCTTTTTCATGCTCCTGCAGCTCCGCATGAAATTTAGAGTCAGGAATCTTTCCATCTTTATCTAAAGTTCTATACCACTTGAAGGCATCAAATTGACCGGTAATTCGATCAAATGAATAGTAAGCAGCGATGTATACCTTCTCATATGGTTTGTAGACATGGTTACTGTATGCAGTATTGGACAAAGATCCAGTGAAGCTAATTTGGGATGATTCTGTTTTAAAGCCGTCAATCTTGTTTAAGCCTTCTGCAATTGAGCCTTCTATAACAGCCCCAGTTTTGGCATCTATCAAAATACCTTTTTCTCCCTTAGCCACATCTTCAGCCTTTGTAGTTTGATTTTTTATTTCAACGGTTGTTTTGCAAATCAAATAAATCTTTTCTGTTTGCCCAAATACTGAAGTGCAGATTAAAAAAAGAAGTAGGGCAGGCAATGCTTTGATGTATTTAGTCATTCCAAGAAGCTCGGGAGAGGGTATTTCTGTAATTTCAGTTAAATCACAAATACTAGTTAAATTTAACGTGGTTATTAGTCTCCAACCTTGCGATTCTTTTGTCAATGGAAAAGAACCGCAAAATCAGCCCCGGACGCCCAAAGGGTTCTATATCCTATGACCCAAAGCCTGCTATTGCTTTTGGAGCTGTGGTGAGGGCGAGAAGACTCGAGATAGGCATTTCTCAAGAAGCCTTAAGCTCGATGGCCTCAGTGGAGCGTTCCCATATGGGGAAGATCGAGAGAGGTGAGCACCTGCCCAATCTGGTTCTGATCTTGCGTCTTGCCCAAGCCCTTGAAATTAAACCCGGTGAGTTGATTGATGCTACTGAAGATTTAATGGGAGATTACGATAAGCTCTAACTGTGTATTAGCATTAGTTACACTATTTTTTACATAGTTAACTGGTAGTTAGTTTTCATCTGTTGGAGTATCAATTGTTTAATTTAAGTCACCCCGATTGGGAGCGATTCCATCATCTTGCCCAATACGGCCATAGCGGATTCCAATACTTCTTGGCTTCACAGATCATAGCTTCTGACGAGTACCCTAATCGTAGAGTTGAGGCCTATAAGTGGGCTAGTCTAGCTGTTCTTTTAGGCGAATCTTTTGCAGAAGAGGTTCCAAATTTTCTTCGCTTATCAATGTCTGAGCAAGAAATTGAGTTGGCAAACCAACTGGTTGAAGATTGGCTCGAGAACGCTGTTGAGTCAATCCGAGCAGGAGAGGGTCATGCCGAGGGTTGGTCAGCAATGGCTTTGAAGGCATGTCAAAGTAAAAATCTTAATTGAGTGTGGTTCAGCAGCTAGCTTGTAAGTATTAAAGCTGTAGTCTGACTACATCTCTTTAATCAGTCATCAGTTAATTTGGTGATTATTCCCTCTTTTTGAAACTCTTCATTGTTGATTTGTAGCATTTCATTGCAACCCGCTAAATTGTCTTTGTTTGCATAGAACTTTCCGGCCTTGGATCCCAGTCTTGCGTCTACGTACTGCTGAAGACCTTTGAAGTAGGCAGGATTATTCTTGGGAATACTTGCGGGCGTTATACATGCCCCTGTATCTACATCAGCAGGCTGATGCATGCCCAAGATAGAGTGTTTTGAGGCAATTCTTGTTTGCCCTGAAATAAAGAGGTGCATACATGAGGATTTGCATTTATCCAAGACTGTGGTTGTCATATTCTTAGTCTTTATGATGTCGCCCAATCGCATTGCAACAGCGACATTGCCGCCGCCTGAGTTCAGGGATACTCCATACGACTTGCAATCATAAGGCTCTGATTTTTTAAGAATGTCTTGAAATGCGTTCTCAAGAGAGGCATTAATCTGGCCATCAATCTCAAGACTACATTCCCCACTATTGTTGAGGTTGTAATAAAGAGTACCTTTGCTGTAATTGATTGAATGTATGTAATTCACCAAGAAAAAGACATACAAGATACCTCCTATGATTAGCACGGAGGTAATTACCAAGGCTTTCTTGATCCACTTTGGCAGGGTTTCTTTAGTAGGCAATATCAATTTATGGTTCTTGTTGACGAATGTTCTTGAAATGATCGATCAATTCAAAGAATACTTGAGCCCTCTCATTTCCCGCTTCTACATCAAAAGCCTCGGAAATGATCTCAGTCCTTGCAAGCTTGGGAACAGAATACTCAACTACCGACATAAACATATCAAAGGCTTTTGCAGGGTTAGGTCGTACCAAGAACTCATGAGTTTCTTTCCCTGTCTCAGGATCAACTCTCCTGATACCGGCAGACACTGTATTAAGCCACTCTGTAAGCTTTTCTACATTACCCTCAATGAACTCTGTAATAGCTCTTCTAGAGTCGCTAGAAGCTTTATTTGGAGTCCCGGCGACTCTTCCTCCAGTTTTATGTCCAATCGTCATTCTGCTTCTTTCTATTTATCTCTACTTTAGATAAATGCCTATAAGATTTAAATTGCCACTACTAATCAGATTAGTAAGGGTTTACCATTACTAATGCCATTAGTAGTTGATTCGATACTCATGGTCGTACCCCGAGACTGGGAACCTAATCCCAATTCATTTAAAACTTGAGTAAGACCAGCCAGTCAATACTCAACAAAACTATGCTCTTGAGCAGACGCCCAACAGAAAACTTTCAAAATTACCCTTGCAGATGTAACGTAAGAACGGGGCATTCAAATAAGGGCTTATATGAATAGTCCCGGCCCTCCAATCCATTCTTATGAATACATCCTGAATCAGTTGATGAAATTTATGTCTAGTGAGGTGGGTAGGGCGTTCAATAGCGAAATGAAAGTGTGGTCTCTCCGTCAAGGTGCCACGTTCATAAGAAATAGCTACACCTAGGCATCTATGACCCGCGGCGTACTTTCTTCCATAGATTTTCTTATTTAGGCGGTCTAAGAACCATTTAGCAGTTGGTTCAGCCATATCATCACGCCACCAAATGTGGTGCTCGGGATGACGATTTTTCAGAAGTATGGTGACAGCATCTGTGAAGTTGCCAAATCCATGCAAGAAATCTTGGTAGGAGTTTCGTTTATTTAGGGCTGCTTGCATTTTTCAAGCATCCAGTTGGAGATATCGGATTGAAGCCATACCCGTTTTGTGGGTGACAACCTCACAGCTTTTGGAAATTTGCCCTTTGCCTCCCAAGCGAGAATAGTGGATTTTCCAAGACTAGTTTGTATAGCAACATCAACCAGATTGGTAAATCTCGGTACTTGATTTAGTTTGTTCATTGGCATCTTCCATCATCAACTTGTTTCTATGATGAATTTATAAATGCCAAGAGTTTCTGCGTCTATCTAGAAATATCGTCTTTGCTAGCAAAGTACTTATTATTAAATTCAGTTAACCATTTATTGACTCTGATGCTTTTTTTGTACTGGCTCTTAGCATTAGCTTCTACAGGCCTCATGCCGGTTCCAAGCCATTCAATCTCAGGTCTAGCCTTGGCCAAGCTTTTGCTGATATCAGAAAACCTTAATCGCTTAGGTGCCTCAATTTTTTGGAGCAATACTTGAGTACAGATATTTTCAAATATTCTCTTTAACTCCCGTGATTCCAAGTTCTTCTTTTTCGCACCCGCAACTCTTTGTGCACGAGTTTCAATTTGCTCTGATGTCTTTTCATAAAATAATTTAAAGTAATTCTCAATAATTTCCGCCTTGCTCATAGCCTGCAATTGCTCTTCAATTACCGAAAATATCTGCCTGTATTGGTCTTTACTCAACTTCATTGCGATCCTTTTTATGCGACCTTGATTTGAATAATATTGTTTGAAAAAGCCGATGTGCAAAAATCTTCCCAGTATTTCATCAGGTCCCGCCTTCTCGCCAGTAAATCACCTCTTCTGTACGCCGACTCAACTTTATTACGGATTGAATGGGCCAGTGCCATTTCTGCAACTTCTGAGGGTGTGGAGGTCTCTTCTGAAACCCAATCCCTAAATGTAGAGCGAAATCCATGAACAGTTACATCCGACTTCAATCTTCTGAGAGTCATCGCCATCGCCATATTAGATAGGGCTTTTTTATCCTTTGAGAAAAGATATGGGCTATCAGGGTCAAGGATGCTTGCGATATTAAGAATTTCAATTGATCTTGGGGTTAGGGGTACCCGGTGCTCCTTATTTCCTTTCATACGATTTGCCGGAATTGTCCAAATTTCATTTTCTATCTCAGCTTTTAAGCCGCCAATTACTTCTCCTGTTCTTGAGGCATTAAGAATTGTGAATTCGAGGGCTAAAGCTGAGATGCTCTCCAAGCTCTGTAGCTTTAGAAATAGGGCTGGTATCTCCCTATAGGTAAGGGCGGGGTGATGTTTTGCTTTTGCAATTTTGTTTGGTGCGGAAAGAATCGTCTGTAGATGACCTCTCCAGACAGCTGGATTATTTCCACTGAAGTATTTTCGAGCTATGGCTGAAGAAAAGATCCACTCCAATCTTCCTCTTAATCTTGAGGCGGTATGGGTCTTGCTAATCCATATTGGAGAGAGGATTTTTAAAATATGTTCAGTATTGACCTGATTTATTGGCATGTCTCCAATGGTCGGGAAGGCAAACTCTTTGAGGGTATACAGCCACTGATCATGGTGTTTAGTGCTCCGCCATTCATTGCTTTTAGCTTTTACGCACTCTAGTGCAAAATCCTTAAACAGAACTTCCACCTTTTTAGTTTCAGTCTTCTTCTTTTCGGCCTTCTTCCTCTCTAAGGGGTTTATTCCCTGTGATAGCTGAATTTGAGCATCTAATGCCTTTTTTCTAGCCTCTAGGAGGGTTAGTACCTTATAGGATCCTAGGCTCATATCTTGCCGCTTTCCGTTTTCCATGAAGCGAAGAATCCAGTATTTTTGGTTGCTTGACTTGACCCATAAATGTAATCCGCTTGCGTTGTCGAAATACCTACCGGGTTTGGTTATTTTTAATACAGCTTGATGTGTGAGCTTCATTTACATTCATCCCATAGTTACCTCAATATTTCCCTCAAATGAGGTTTATAAGAGGACAGTTAATCTAAGAATTCAATGTAAGGGGCGAGAAGCCCTTTGAAAAGGAATGAAAAGCACTTTTGCTAGCAGGTGCCATATCCCATATAACTTGGGAAGGTTCTTGGGTGTACTTTTTTAATCTGAGGAGTTCTCTAGCCTTACATTAGGCTTAGTTGACACCTCTTCCGCCAATCGAATCGCAGTTGGCCTATTTGCTAATCTGCGTGATCTTGTTTCCCTGAATTCCTATCCCTGCCATCAATCCTTGTTGGTTGAAAATAAAAGCATAGATATCTTTTTGGTAGTTCATTGAAGTCAGGCTTGTTCCTGCGCCTTGGTCTAACACCACTACGCTTGGGCCAGTGCCCACTTCAAAGCCTTGGCTTGAGTAGAGCGCTTCCAACGCACTTTCTTTCATAAAAAACATGGCGTAACCATATTGCTGTGCTCCGGCCTGAAAGCCAAATGATCCACCGGCATTATTAAAGTAAGCACTTGGCCTACCTTCTTTAAAGAGCACTCCCTCTCCATATTGGCCTGCGACCATAAAGCCGGCCTTGGTAATGCTAGGGAAAACCAGTACAGCAACTGCCTTTTTGCTTAACTCTTTTGCTTGCTCATTAGTGTCCAATAGCTTTTTCAGTACCTGCTGCGCATTTTGGTTTAACTCCGCTTTGTTATCAGCACGGCAGATAGTGGAGAAAAGGAGTGGTGACAGAACAACTAAGAAGAGGGGGGCTAACTTTTTGAAAAATAATGACATAGTGAATTAATCAATGGTTAAATAATCGTTATCAATACTAATACAGTTTCGCCTCAATCGAAGTTTTTCTGTTTTATTGGAATCCCATGCACACCAAACTATCCCTTGTTGCACTCACTTTATTTTTTATTCTTGGAAACTCTGCTATCGCCGCAGGTGGCGGTGGAGTAGTTGCGGATCCTGGTGCAATGGAAGGAAAACATTTTGACCCAAAAGGAAACCCTCCTTCGCAATTCACCATTGAACTGCAAAACGGCTTACGCAAAACTCTGCCATTTGAGGATAAGCGTGATTTTGAGGAAGCTCAGCGTGGCTTTATAGCTGCTCCAGCCTATAAACAAATCATGGCTGATGCCGGTAATGTAGCTTGGGATATGGGTAGCTATGAATTTTTATTACAAGGCAAGGACTTTGATAGCATCAATCCTTCATTGCAACGCCAGGCAATTTTGAATATGGCCTATGGTCTATATGAAGTTGTGCCTGGAGAAATCTATCAAGTACGTGGTTTTGATTTAGCAAATATTAGTTTTATTAAAACCAATACTGGTTAGATCGTATTTGATCCCTTAACTTCAAAAGAAACGGCACGTGCCGCCCTTGAACTCGTCAATGAAAAATTAGGCAAGCGTCCTGTGGTGGCGGTAGTGTATTCACATTCGCACGGTGATCACTTTGGTGGTGTACGTGGTGTTGTGGACGAAGCCGATATGAAGAGTGGTAAGGTAAAAATTATTGCTCCCGCTGGCTTTATGGAGCATGCCATCGCAGAAAATGTATACGCTGGTAATGCCATGACGCGACGGATGTATTTTCAGTATGGCGTATTGCTACCGCGCAGTCCATTCGGACATGTTGATCAATCCATCGGTAAAAATACCGCTGCTGGTAATTTGGGTTTGATTGAACCCAATATCTATATCACTGAACCATTTGAAAAAATGACAGTTGATGGCGTTGAAATGGAGTTTCAGAATACCCCCGGTACAGAAGCGCCTGCTGAGATGAATACCTATTTTCCTCAATACAAGGCTTTTTGGGCAGCTGAAAATATTACCGGCACCATTCACAACATCTATACCTTGCGGGGCGCATTAGTGCGCGATCCTTTGGCTTGGTCTAAGAATATTAATAATGCTTTGTATCGTTATGGCAATAACGCGCAGGTGATGTTTGCATCTCATTCATGGCCACGTTGGGGTAATGAGCGCATTCAGGAGGTAATGCGAACCCAGCGTGATGCCTATGCACACTTAAATAACGAAGTACTGCATTTGGCCAATAATGGCGTAACCATTAATGAGATTCAAAACGTATATCAGTTGCCTGATAGTTTAAAGAAGCAGTGGGCAGCCCATAGCTACCACGGGTCTGAAGAGCACAATAGTCGTGCTGTGATTAATCGCTATTTAGGCTATTGGGATGCAAATCCTGCTACCTTGATTCCTTTGTCCCCTAAAGATTCTGCGCCTTTATATGTTGAGATGATGGGTGGCTCATCCAAGATTCTTGCTAAAGGTAGGCAACTTTATAAGCAAGGAAAATATCGCGAAGCAATGGAAATTGTGAATAAACTGGTCTATGCCCAGCCTGACAACAAGTCTGCCAAGGATTTGCTTGCCGATATTTTTGAGCAAATAGGCTACCAAAAAGAAAGCCCCAGTGTGCGCAATAGTTTTTTAGGGGCAGCTTACGAATTGCGCCATGGTATGCCTACGGGGGCTTCACCAAAGTCTAATGGCCCCGACATGATTCGCGCGATGACCACTGAGCTTTGGTTGAACTCCTTAGCAATCAGCATGGATAGTAAGAAAGCTGCTGGTATGCATTTTGTAATCAACTTATCAACACCCGATAACGGTGAAAAGTTTGTTGTTGAGATGAGTAATTCTGCTTTAACCAATATCAAGGGTCAGCAAGCTGCTAATCCCACCCTTGCAATCACCATCAATCGTAGTGATTTAGAGCAAGTGATGGGTGGCCAAACCACATTTGACCAGCTATTAGCTCAAGGTAAGGCTCAGTTTGATGGGGATCGCAAGGCATTTGACCAGCTCAAAAGCACCTTAACGGTATTTAAGCCTGACTTTGAATTAATGCCAGGTACCAAGCCAAAGGTAGTCGTGCCAATGAAGCCCCGCGATCCATTTGAGGTGCAGGATTTAGCTGTAACTGGTGGCGAGTAAAGCGCTAGTTTAAAAAAAGTTCTTGCAGATTATTGAGGTAGCGCAGACCCAGTTCGCTCGCTTTCAGGCTTGTCGGATTGGGATCGAGTAAGCCTTTATTGCAGGCTATATCGAGATTTTTTGAAATAGTGCTTAAAGCCAGACCGGTACGCTCTGAAAAGGTGTTGGTGGCCACCCCGTTGGTTAGGCGCAAGGTATTGAGCATGAACTCAAAAGGCAAATCACTTGCAGGAATCTCTTTAGACTCAATGAGTGCATTGCCTTTGGTCTCGATTGCTTGCATATACGCGTCAGGATGACGTTCTCGAATCTGGCGTGTAATTTTGTCCGGAAAAGAAATCTTCCCATGGGCCCCGGCACCAATGCCAATGTAATCGCCAAAACGCCAGTAGTTCAGGTTATGTTTGCATTCCTGATCTTTTTTGGCATATGCTGAAACCTCATACCGTTGGTAGCCGGCTTCACTAAGGAGTTTGAGATTCTGCTCAAAGATGGCATCGATCGTATCCTCATCTGGGAGCTTTGGTGGAAAACTAGCAAAGTAGGTATTGGGCTCTAAAGTCAGGTTGTAAAATGAGAGATGGGGTGTTTTAAACGACAGCGCTGTTTGAACATCCGATCTAGCATCTTCAAGGCTTTGATTGGGCAAGCCATACATCAAATCAAGGTTCACAGATTTGAAATGCTTTAGCGCAATTTCCACAGCCTGCTTGGCTTCCACGCCATTGTGAATTCTTCCTAAAATTTTCAGTTTCTCATTATCAAAACTTTGAATGCCTAAGGAGACGCGATTAATTCCGGATGTTGCAAACGCGGCGAATTTATCAGCCTCTACTGATCCCGGATTGGCTTCCATCGTGATTTCAGCATCAGGCTCTAGGTTCACGCGCGCCCGCACTGCGCAAAGCAATTGATCCATACCTTCAGGTGATAGAAGGCTGGGCGTACCGCCTCCAATAAATATGCTATGGACTTGTCGACCCCACACACGAGGCAGCTCTGTTTCTAAATCTGTGATGAGTGCATTAATGTAGCGCTGCTCATCAAAACCATTCGTACCAATAGTTGAGCCATCAAGCAGCTTCGGCTTAATCTGATGTGAGTTGAAATCACAATAGGGGCATTTCTTTTCGCACCAGGGAAAATGGATATACAAAGACAGCGGAGGCAAAGCG
>Ga0194135_10002582_pt1 | contig 11010 bp, 12 predicted proteins | sample LitLau_LLRF_2013_FD_134024 | JGI IMG/M metagenome (GOLD analysis project Ga0194135, IMG submission 134024) | Freshwater sediment microbial communities in response to fracking from North America - Little Laurel Run_MetaG_LLRF_2013 (version 2) | ecosystem: Environmental > Aquatic > Freshwater >... | reverse complement strand
TTTTTAAAGAATGTTTTATCAGTTTTCTTTCTATGTAAATTGCTGAGAAAACAACACGATAAATACAAGCCAATTGATAATAAGCTAAACAGCTTCTTATGGATGAACGAAAACGACATTTGGAATTCCTTTTTTGGATCAGGGATATGTTTGGAATAAAGCTTTACTGTAGCAAGATTTGTAATATTTGAATTTGATCGTAATCAAGATGTAAGCAGAATGTCTGACATGGGAAATCAACCTGAAACTTTCTTGTGGACAATAAGTACTGTTTGTTTTTTGGAACTGTCGTGGATTATGAATGAGCAATATATAGGAAAGGAAAACGAAGAGAAAAGTTAAGGTTGACTTGACATGTAGGCTTGTATGCTGTATGTGTGCCTCTCAGACTTTATTGCGATTATTGTTACCATAAGGAGAATGCAAGATTTAGTGACATTATGTCGACTGGTAGTCTCTGGGCGATGTATTTAGTTAGGTTTTGTCTTTGGCATTACAAGATATCTTCTTGGTTATTCGGATGTTGTGGCTTGTTTATTCGGATTTTGTGTTCATTTTGTCTTGAGATTCTGTTTTATAAGATAAGACATGAGATTTAGATGGCACGTTTTTGGGTGTATTACAATACACTACTACAAGATTGCTACCGAGAAAGATGTTCAACAGAGTTGGTCTTATTTTATGGCTGAATTCATTCACATTCCGAGTTGTCTCCGGTTGATGAGCATTTTAGGACAAAACAGATGTGGAATTTTTCGTTACTGATGATGGGGGCAGGAATATAGGAATTGTCTCGTTACTGCAATAATATACATTCTCGTACTCATACTCATATTCGTCTTACATGCATTCAACTTTTGGTCGTCTGTGTGAAGTATTACATTTTAAATTCGACTAGACCATTGAATCAAATAATAATAAGTCTTGTTTCTCCTTTCTGGACTGTCTCGTATAAATATTACAACTACAACTACTACTACTATGTATCAAACGTCTGGTTGAATTCAACGTTCCAATTTCCTTATGTAATGAGATATAAGGACTTGCGCAGATATTAATACACACACTGTCATATCTATGTCAAGTCTATGACATGCCTGTGTGTGACTTTTCATAACAAAACCGATTTTGTTCCTTTATCACAGTACAGTCATTACTTTTTTACGAGGTCAAGGCGTAATGGAATTCACCGTTGGTTGGAAGTAAGAAAGTTAAACGGAAAAGCTAAAGGCAATTGCTGTCTTACGTACTCTTTGAAGAGCTTGGTATAACCGTTCTATCGAAGAAATTACGCTGGAGAACTAACTTTCTGATGGCTGAAGAAAATACCACGTAACAGTTAAGGCAAAGCTGAAAGCTTATGAACTATAGTCACATTTCATATCTAAACGAGAATACTAAATATAAGAATCCAAGTACATAAATGACTGTGTCGTATCCATCCGTAATAATAATCCTTAGGGAAGAAATGATGAAGTTGTGGAGTACCGTAGACAGATGAGACACACTTTCTCTCGCATCTTGTTGTGTTGTTAGAAGAGTCTTTTATATCTGTGGTAAACGATGTGCTTGAGGATTGTATTTTTGACCGCGAGGTCGGTTGTTTGTGTGAGGCAGTTTGCGATTCGTGTGTATAAAATATTTCTAGCTTTATATAGAGATCTTTTTGCTAACTACTAGCTCTAGATCTCCTTTCAGTTAGCAGTGTACTCTGTGTAGGGAGTGAAGTGGAGAGGCTCAAGTCATTACTGCTTCTGCAGTAGCGGGCAAATAGGACACATCATCATTTAATGTTGAAGAGAGTTATTACTCTCGGTAGGTTGGAGTTCTCTCGTGGTGTTAGTAGCATGGTGTTCTGATGATGAGTGCTTAATTGAAAGATAAGTAGGAAGGGGAGAAAGTGTGAGTATCATTTAGTTGCAGGGAATGAGACTTCCATTACTCCTTTTGGTGTGTTTATGATAAGATCAGAAGCTAGCTGAAGCTCTCTCTCTCTCTCCTCCTGTTATTTTATGTATCTTGTCAGGATGGATGAGTTAAAGTTCTTCTGACACATTCGTGTCTTGGGAGGAGAGAGGTTGTATGTACAGTGGTTGTAAAGTAAGAAGATGGTCTGTGATTACGTCTTCATGATGAGAGAAAGCTTAACTGCTTTCTGTGGTTTTTCGACCAAATAGAATTTGACTTGGGGAGGGTAATGGCACGTAAGAATGGTGTAATTGTACTAGTACCCAGTATCTATGATAATTATGAACATTATTGCGTGAGATTGATGGGTGGGTTAAATATTGAACCTGTCAAATATATATCCACGTACTCCTTTTGTCCTCTATACTAACCAATCATATTATATATACATATCTTTGGTGTAGTAAACTGAATTCCAGTTTACCTTCACGCTTTACTTCAGTGTCAAGCAGAATTGATGCATTTGCATTTTGTTTACCATGAAAGTTCTGCAGCTCTTTGTCACAAAAATTCTTCTAATAAAGCGCCTTTCCTGCTGCCTTTAAAGAAATGAACGGAGAATTGAAGAACGAAGATGTGGATTTATTCATCTCTTCATCCGGCAGAATTGAAGTTTTGAAGTTGTTCTTTCTTGTTGCGAGCAGTTCTCTTCTGAGTGACATTTTATTTGAGTTGCACAAGAATTTAAATTGAATTAGCTGCTGAATAATATTTATACTGCGAGTTAGAGAGAAGTCAATTCAGAGTAGCGAAAGCGAGTAGCAGCGTGTAAGTATGGTTTGTGTTGTAATGTTGTGTGTGTGCACGGAATGGATAGAGAAATTGAAGAGCCAGGGTTAACTTTCTTATTTCTGCGACTCTCACAGTATGTATCTTGTTGTAAGTTCCTTTCCCTTTGAAAATGAAATTAGTTGAGTAGGAGAAAGTGTTGCTTGTACTGGTTGTTGCGGGCATTTCTGTTCCATCTCCATCATCATCTTCCTTCTTACAAGAAGTTGTGAATGTAATGTCTACTGTTGTATGTGTGTGTAGTAAGTCTGTGGAGTGTGAGTCCCATTCTGCTAAAGTCGCTATTGGTCGATACTCTGTTAGAACGAGTGGAAACCAAAGGAATGGGTGTCTGGTGTAGCAGGAGGTACTTAGAGGAGCATGGAAGAATTATAAGCAACTTAAATCTCTACACATACGGAGGAATAAGACCCAGCAAGAGTTCTGCCGTTCGTCTTACGTCAGTTGTATACGTCTTGGCCTTGGTCTCGCCTATGTTCTCTGTGGATGAACTCTGGAGTAGTCAAACTCTCGTGGAGTTTTTCTCCTGTTTTGTAGAGTAAGTGCAAGACTGGAGAAATTGTAGCATGGAAAGTGTTTTAAAGGAACAATGAGTCTCTGTTGGATGCACGAGGTTTGAGATCTTTTAGAGTGAATCATTTTTATTATTCTGTTTCCTGTTCATACTTGTTTCCTCGGGTAATTTGATACAGCAAACTCTCTCTTCTCTACGAATGACAATGGTCAACAACCAGGAGGCCCAAGTGTAATTGGCAAGACAGGAATGTCTCTACTAAGTAAATGAATGGGGTTTATAAGAGGTTGCCTGTGTTTTCTCGTGTATAGTTTCTCTATCAAGACTTCAGAGTTCAGAGAGATATACAACATAGGGGCAGGAAGTATGGAATTCCTTGTATATATAAACGGGGCTATGTGATGTGTACCTTTCTTAGAGAAGCAAAGCAGGAAACAACATGCGGACAACGGAAAGACCTTATTGCTTGTTGTCGGTGTCGTTCTTGATTCTGGGAAATAAGGATAGAATGAAAGTGTTCAAAGTAGAATCAATGATGTGTATTCGATTGAGTGAGTTAAGGATGTTCACGCAGGAAATGTTGTCTCTTTGGAGAGAGCCTTCTGGGACACATACTGCTATTACATTAAAGATAGCTTTCTCCATTCTCTAAGTATGTTTTCTCCAGGTTTACTTGTGTGTATGTGTCTTTATTACGCTCCCTGAAGGTTCTGTGTCTTTATGTAACTCGTTTGATAAGTGGCTTTTATAGTTTTAGTGTTTGAAAAGGAAAGGGCCTAATAGTATTATTCTGCTACTCACAGTCTAAATTTATTTATTGAGGTGTTTTCCTCCAAGAAATTGACACATTGAAATATCATCGTGGAACAAGCAAAACTAAGAGTGTATGTATACTCCATTATTACATAAGTAAAAGTTTATCGCAGTGTGACTGTGTGTACAGGTGGACATAAACTAAGATAATGAATTTCCTATGGTGTTTAGTTTCTAAGAAAAAAATGCATTGGTGGTAGTAAACAAGAAAAACCAAAAGAAAAAACGTCAAGAATAGATTCTCCCTACCTGGAGCTCGAACAAGGATATTTGTTAAGCCTGAAGGGAAAGTGAAGGGAAATTGAGACACCCAAGCCAAAAACCCCGGTTGGGTTGACTAGTTAAAGATACCTTCTCGGATTCATCGTCGTCGTCTTCGTGTAATTTTAAGGGCCATTGAGTAGAAAGCGTGTGAAGACAAGTTAAATGGAATGGATGGAGAAAGTTGGTCTCTCAAAGTTTGGCTTATATAGTGTTAGTTCCCATTTTAAGGTTTTTGTAACTTCTTATTAGAGTACGTCGTACGTAGTTATACTTACATATAGGGTGGCACATGATATGTAAGGCTGTATAAGATTTAGGTAAGGAAGATTGAGTCTTGTTGAATGAGTGGCTGGGATTTGAGGTTTCATTTTCATTGTGTGTGTCGCTTCCTGATGAGCAATCAAGGGAAAGAGAGAGAGACACTTTCTACTCGGGAACTGATTGGAAAGACGAATAAGATGGGGAGAAGGATGATCGTGTCATTCTGTGCTGTCGAGTTTCTTAAAATCGATGGGAATTTTGATGAGGCAGGGAGAATAATGTGTAAGTATAGTAAAGATTGGAAGATGAACGATAAGAAATAAGAAAAGATTTTGCTAGAGTGTGCAGAAGGAATTGAAGTGAGTTTTGTAAGGTCTAAAGGGTACGAGGCACGATAATAATGTATGTGTAAGGAATAGAATGAAAAGAGCTGACTAAAATGCTTCCTGCTGCTGCGGTAAAGTTTGTATGTAACGTATATACGCACGAAGAAGGATTGTTTTTTTGCATGGAAAACAGTATTTTTGGGTGCAATTGGCGATAAATGAAATGGAAGAAAGTAAAGAAGTGAAACAGTGAGTCTGTGTAGTAAACCGCAACGATTATTATAATGAGAGTTCTTGACGTGAGAAATAAATGGAAGGCAAGGGATTTGGTTAATGACAATCAAGAATTAAGCTGAGTGCGTGGAGTGTGAAAAATATAGGACATGAAGTACACCTGCGACACATTCGGAGATGATTCAACAACCACATTATTCGAGGTAGGAACAAAAGAAGGTCGTTTTGGTTGGAAATAGAGGAGTGTTATTGCTTCTGAATGTCTTATGGAAAGGAAGAAGGCACACACACTCACACACGGTCTCTTGTGTTCGTTTAAATGAATGAACAGGTTTTGATGGGAAAACGAATGAAATGAAAGTGTAGTAAAATAATAGAAAGAAAGTATTATATAGTCGATAGTAGTGGGAGACGTCGTTGAGAAAAATGACTTTTCAAGAAGACAAATGCAGAGCGACCTAACCTGTCAATGGAATGCATTTGTTGAAACTCAGAGGGTAAGATAGTCTTACGGCAGTAGGAGACAGTGTAGGACATGGTAACAGGTCTTTTGGAGACAAATGAGCTGATTTATGGCTAAACTGGTGAAGAGAAGAACGAAAAAGTGACTATCGGTAGTGGTGGTGCTGCTGCTGCTATTCTGCTATCATCATCATCATCATCGGGATGCATTGAGACTTCGAGAGCATTATATATACACGAAGTGACTAGTAGTCACTTTGATAAGAGTGTGATACGAGAGAAACCGTTGATTTATTAGAAGTTTTGAAGGAAAGCTGCAACCTGTGGGGACCTACAACAGAATATTATCACAGATGCATAGTTATTGGTCTATATAGGTAGTAGTAGTGTTTGTAAGCTCGAATAAAAATCCGCTTGTCTTTCTCGATCTTGCGTTTCTTCTGTGAAGGATTGAACATTTTACGGAATCTTCTACCGCAATAAACTAAAACTAAAAGAATAATGTTACATGTTTGAATAAACATGTTGGATATAATGTAAAGAAAGGCGTTCTGTCCAAAATAGAAAGCATTGACATGTCTTTGAACGACCCAGGTGGTTCAGTGGTTGTATTTTTTCGAGTCTACTAGTACTTTCAGGTCATTTATACGCTAGCGTGGTTATTTATAAACTCTTTACTCTAGAGCAAGATCTGTGTAGACGTTCTTCGTGCTTTCGTATACGTACAGAAAGAGTTTTAAGTGAAGATACAGTTGAGTAATTTTTATGGGAAGTGCATAAAAAAGTTGCCATCATAATAATGGAAATATTATTACTGTTAGAGGTAGACGGTTTTGCTCTCTCTGTTTGCTACAAGTATAAAGGAGGAGAAGAAGAAGTGGTTTCAGGGTACTTTCTCCTTGATAGGATGGAAGGCAGGAACCGTATGAATAAATATTTTTATGACAAACTGAGTAATAACTCAGAGCCTGGGAGTTTTTTTTGATGGAGTCTGGTCTGGTGCGCGCCTTCCTTATCATTTGTGTTTTTTTTTCTTCAGGCCCTTGTCCTTGTCGTGGTGGCACTTCTGTGTGTGGTTGTGTGTACTTTAGTGTTTAGTTTATACACGAGGAAATGATTATTATTTGGGTGATCTTCTTAGAAGTTGACGAAGAAGAATATATAAGGTTTAGGTTTGGTGTACTTGTAAAATGAAGATTTTAATGCCTCGGGAGAAAAATGGATTTTGTGGTTTACAACGAGAAAAGTTGATTGTGTATAATAATATTATCTACACAATGAAATGATATGCTTGTTTTGTTTGTACACGCCATGCGTGTTCATCATTTATTGTCACATAGTTATTATGACTGGGATTTAAACAAGATCACAGCTTTATGATGGAGACGGTAAGAAATGGAAATGACTAAATGATTCTGTTTGTTTGTTCAACAGGAGGTAGGAAGTATCATTGGCAAGAAGGGGGAAATTGTGAAGAAATTTCGTGAAGAGGTAAATTACTTGCTGGGGAAAGTTATTTGGAACAGTAAATTCTGTTTTCAGACACTCAATAACATTGCAATTTTGTGTATTTTTTATTATTACAGTCCGGAGCTCGTATCAATATAAGTGATGGATCTTCTCCTGAACGAATCGTGACTATTACTGGCTCGACCAATGGCATTATTAAAGCTTTTGACCTTATCTGCAGGAAACTTGAGGAAGTTTATGTAAGTGTAAAGTGTTTTGTGGGTTGCAGCTTGATAGCGAATATTTATAATCAAATGAATTACGTAGAGATAGATAGGCGATTGAAACTTTAGACGAATTTTATGAATACTCTCTACCTTTCAGAGAGCGTTACTGGAGGTTTTAGTATTTCAGCGTTACATCTGTGTAAAAACTAAAAAGTCACGACTGCTTATTTCCTGGTTTATGTTCGGAATGGGATGGCTATAACATACGCTAGTCCAGAGCTTTTTTTCGTTTAGACTCCAGACATGAATTTCTCGTGTCTTGAGTGGTCCTTGGGGGATTTTGTCGTTATTTTGCACTTACTCATTTTGCTGTATTCCATGAAATAATGAAGGGGAAAGGGAGAATCACGCGGAGTAAAAGCAATTTTTTTCGTGTTAATACATGCATCTCTCTGAATGTTTGATTAATCCCGGAGGAAATCAGACAAGGATAGGTTTTATATACACATTTAGTCTTTTAAAAATAGCTAATTAACCTGCTTCTGTACATTCGGTTCTTGTTCCAGAATATGCCAAAGGCGGAAAATGTGCCGAAGCCCCCTATAACGCTGCGACTGATTGTGCCAGCATCGCAGTGCGGGTCGCTGATTGGAAAAGGTGGGTCGAAGATACGTGAAATCCGTGAAGTGACTGGAGCATCCATTCAAGTGGCTTCTGAGATGCTTCCCAACTCTACAGAACGAGCTGTGACCATTTCCGGAATGAGTGATGCCATCACCAAGTGCATCTACCATATATGTACCATCATGCTCGAGGTAAAGAAGAAAATGTGAATTAAAAGTTGGGGCTAAAAGAGATTAATGACATTTTCATTTCATTACAAACATGAACTCATGTATCTTCTGAATCACAACAAGTAGAACTCAAAGGGAGTCAGTATCCAAGATATATAGAGAATAAGAATGTAATATTGACGTAGTGTAACATGTGTATGGTAATCCTGACTGGACACATATATGTATAGTATGTGTAAGAGTGTAAGGGAAAGATGTAGGATGTCTGCATTAAAAGACACTTTAGGAGAATCTTTTGATAGGATAGTTGTGGAGGTTGTAGTTTGGACAGCAATTTGCTGTCACTTTGGAAGGATGGAAGACTGAATATGTAGGCGGCTGCGGCACAGGAAGGTTGTAAGGCAGTTGTTGTTGTTGGTACTGTGAGAGTGTGAATTGATGCCATTAATCTTTGTCAAGTGATTCACATTCATATTATGAGAATATTGGTGTAAGCGTTGATGTCTGATGGATTACTATATGGTAGGAAGTATCATCTCTAGTGTAGTTTTGTTACTTTATAATATTGGCTGGTGCTATATGTTCCTCGTGGAATGAAATATTCAAGTACTTGGTGTTTATATCCTCAGAGTCCACCAAAAGGAGGGACAATTCCTTACCGACCTCGACCAGGACCAGCTGGACCTGGGGGAATGATGATGGGTCAAGGAGGAGCCGGTGGGGGTTACGGGATGCAGGGAAACTATGGAATGAATCCTGCTGAGGTGAGACAATTTTTTCAAGTGTGCATGTTACGTGTTATACGTGTCGTGTGATATTTTTAGACTGTACACAAGTGAGGTAAAGCTATATATTATTCTATGAAACGTCACATGAAACTCTGTAGAAAGTAGAGAGAGAGACTTTTGTGAGTTGTTTGAAGATGATGAGACACAAAAATGATACAATTTTAATGAGGATAGAACAAAAGAGGAAAAGATGAGAGATTTGAGATGAAGAGACTGACTAGAGTGTATATATAGGTACTTCTTATTTGGTATTGTTTTTGAGTAACAAGATAGTCCGGAAGATACGCGCATTAGCTTTTCACTGGTACAAAAAAGAGTCCTACTCATCATCACACACAGCTTTTAGGAAAAAAAGAATAAGATAGGATAAGAAATTGTTTTCGACTAGCGCCTTTTTCTCGAGTGTTTGTCCAAGAGGGATAAGAACGTGACTTGGAAAGGGATTGTTGATGGAAGGAAGGACTCCGTCTAGAGAAAGTGAATGTTCTATCGTATAAAACGTATATATCTTGCGTCTAAGACATGTCGTAGTGTCTTTTAAGAATACTATAATGGTAACGAGATTGTAAGCTGGCTGGTTGGTTGTCTTGTTAGAGAAATAATAATAAGGCTGATGGAGGAAATAAAACGAAGACACTAGGAAGACAGGTGAAACGCGGTGAAAGTAGAAAGAGAGAGAAAATGGAACGAGACAATTGGTTTCAGGTGGGGAAGATTGAGACTAATTGAAATAATAATGTTAATGATTTTTATTTCTACAGCAAATGGGGAAAATGGGTGGATCTCCACTCGCAGGACTTGCAGCCTTGGGACTTGGAGGAATTGGGGGTGGACCCAATACAGGTCCGGTTAATCCAGCAGGTATCAACTGCAAATATATATACTCTTTATTAACTGAAGATTAGAAAACGCATGTACTAACACACACACACACACACACACAAAAACCGGATTTTCCTGTAGCTGATTGTTATTTTATGTGTCGTTATAAAAAGGCTTATCGGTTTTGTCTTGTGTTTCTTAGCTCCATTAGCAGCATTGGCAGCGATAGCAGGTAGCCAGTTGAGGACAGGAAGAGAACGAGCTGGTGCAGCTGGGGCGACGAATCATGTTCAACAAGAAATGACCGTCCCTAATGAACTCATCGGGTGTGTCATTGGAAAAGGGGGAACCAAAATTGCTGAAATCAGGTAAGTTGAGAAAGATTCAGAATACCTTACTTGATTAATAACAAGAGAAAGCAAAGGTTTCTGGTAGAAATTGCTAGAAGAAAAAATTATTGTGCCTGCATACATTTGTGTTTGTTTTCTATGGACTTGCAGACAGATAAGTGGAGCGATGATTCGTATAAGCAACAGTGAAGAATTACGCGAGGGTTGTTCCGACAGGGTCATCACAATTACAGGCAACCCAGATTCGGTGGCCCTTGCCCAGTATCTCATCAACATGAGGTAATAATTGTTTGTTTCTTCCAGGCTTTAATTACTCTTAAATAAATGATTTCGAAATTTCCAATAATGAATATACGAAACAACGGCAACGTTTAATAGAATCAGTCAGGTTGTTATTATATATTCATTACTTGCACAAACTTTATAATTATAAATCAATACCCGGAAAACATCGGTGGTGGTTTTTACTTAAAATTGCCATATATCCACTATTTTGAAAGTTTTAAAGAATTACGTGAAATCTAAATTGCTTTTGCTTAAACACCAACCGTAAAAGAACCAGTCAACCTTAAAATTCCATTAATTCCATTCCGAAACTTTTTCTTGACCAAAGCCTTTTCCAAATCCACCTGATATTTCCAATTTCCAAAATGAGAATGTATGAAAGTAGCAACAGAATCAATGATTCCTTGTATCAATTTTATCCTACAAATCCTAAAATGTTCTCCTTGTCCAGCGTGGAACTGCAGAAGGCGAATCTGGAAGCTCAGAAGGGAGAAGGTGGTGGTGGGAGTGGTGGAGCCACCTCTTCATCTTCGAGCGGTGGTGGTACACTGGCATCTACGGTTCCCCCACTGGCCAAATTGCTCTCGAACCCTTTGCTGACTTCTTTGAGTGCCCTGGGGTCTCTCGGGTCCCTAGGTGAGCTTCTCAATGCAGCAGGTGGGGG
>Ga0194135_10002581_pt1 | contig 11011 bp, 8 predicted proteins | sample LitLau_LLRF_2013_FD_134024 | JGI IMG/M metagenome (GOLD analysis project Ga0194135, IMG submission 134024) | Freshwater sediment microbial communities in response to fracking from North America - Little Laurel Run_MetaG_LLRF_2013 (version 2) | ecosystem: Environmental > Aquatic > Freshwater >... | reverse complement strand
TTTCTATCCAATGAAGCAGAATTCTTTTCCACTAGTTTTGCAAGGTATTATTAATAACCTTCTTTTTACCACCCAAAGATTAATCGTAATTAATTTAATTAAGGCAGTTAAAAAAGGCAGAAAATTAAATTAAATCTTGTTGACACCACCAACCGCAACCTTAAGATTTGTTCACAAACGCGTTAGCCCTGGCACGTGTGTCATTTTTCCACTCCAACAATTGAATTTCTTAAGCAAAACGGAAACCGGGCTGAATTTGATCGAAACGCAAGCTCATGGAGCAAAAACCGATCGTGAAATACGGGACTTGTTACTCGGCTACGGAAGGATTTTATCTGAAATTGACCTAGTCTGGATTCATTTGACGGGTAAATTAGCAACGCCCTATATGGCTATGCAGCCTCCTTTATATTATTAAAAAAAACCATAAGATTTTACTTGCTCTGGGATGCCGTAACCAAAGTTTCGAAATGAAATTTAAAAAAAGTGCTTTAAACGTCCTCATTTTGTAAACGAATAGCTAAAAATAAGCTAGCCACGCACTGAGAATACATCCTGTGGTCTAGTCTTTTTTTTAATCGAAGCTCACTAAGTAAGCTCGTTAGTTAAAAAATCAACCACATTAATTCGTTTTTCTGATCTGGTCTGGTATAGTCTGATTTTACAGAAAGTTTAGCCAGATAAGGAGGCAAATGCATTTCTTGCAATTTCAGTCTACATTTAATTGCTTTATGTAAATCGATTTCGTTAAAAAATTACTTTTTATTGTACGTCAATTTATTCATTTCAGAAAAGAACCTATCAAAACTGGTCCAAATTGCTAAAATCAGCGAAAAATAATGGAACCTATTCCTTACAACAAGCCTTATGCCACTGGAAAGGAGATCCAGTATATTTCTGATGCTGTAAGTAAGGGGATGTTGAAGGGCGGAGGACCTTTTTCACGAAAATGTGAAGACAAAATCCAGTTGCTGACAAGAAGCCCAAAGGCAGTCCTTACCCATTCTTGCACTGCTTCACTAGAAATGGCTGCACTTTTGCTCAAGATTCAAGCTGAGGATGAGGTGATACTGCCTTCCTTCACATTTCTCGCTTCAGCCAATCCCTTCGTTCTCCGAGGGGCAATCCCAGTTTTTGTAGACATCCGAGCAGACACTCTGAACATTGACGAAACCTTGATAGAAACTGCCATTACACCCCGCACTCGAGCCATCGTCGTCGTCCACTATGCTGGCGTGTCTTGTGAAATGACGAAGATATTGGAAATTGCCAATCGGCATGGACTCATGGTGGTGGAGGATGCGGCTCATGGGATCATGGCAAGCTATCGTGGCCGTCCGCTTGGAACCATGGGCCACTTGGGCACGTACAGTTTTCATGAATCAAAAAACTTGATTAGTGGAGAAGGTGGTTGTCTGCTAGTGAATGAGGAAAAGTTCATCCAAAGGGCGGAAGTAATAGCGGACAGAGGAACAGACCGAGCGCAGTTCCTGTTAGGCCAAACACGGAATTATGGCTGGGTAGAAATGGGTTCAGCATTCCAAGCCACCGAATTGGCAGCTGCTTATTTGTGGGCTCAGCTTGAGGAGGCAGAATCGATTACCGAGAGGCGTTTGGCACTCTGGAATTATTATCAAGATAAGTTGGCTGAGCTTGAGGCTAACGGCTACATTCAACGGCCAGATGTTCCCCTGGGATGCTCACATAATGCCCATCTGTACTATTTACTGATCAAGGGAGCAGGTCAAAAGGAGCGGCTGCTGCTGTTGGCAAAGGAAGAAAGTATTGGTATTGTGGAACACTACAGGCCACTCCACAGTTCAGTCGGAGGTAAGCTTTATGGCCATGTTAGGGCCCCCTTGACAGTTACATCTATGGTCGCGGACCAGTTGGTACGCCTTCCAATCTGGATTGGGTTAGATAAAGTGGGCCAAGATAGGGTCATCCACGTATTCAAAAAGGCCCTGACGATCTTGTAAGTTAAATTCTTTAACAACACTCAATTGCAGCTATCCGTCTAGAAATTAAAATTATTGTTTAAGAAAAGTTAAACGTTGGAGATCTGCTGTCGATATTACAATAGTTGAAATGCATGGTGGGAATAGAAAAACGTCTAAGTTACTTAAATGTAAGCTTAATTTTCAATTTGTGTTTATTATCTGATACTGTACGGATGAAAGCTCAGACATTGCAAATGCTACCACCAGTTATTTACTGATAAAGAAAACTCAAATTAGTAGATGAGTTCGATTCGGCTTGTAATTATTTTTGACGTCTCCGCATAGGCGAATTAATTAATAGGCGAATCGCTAAATGTAGTAAACTTATTCATACTCAATTAAACAGAAATGAAATATGTAAGAATTGGTCATAGTTCAATATATTTGTTTCCACTAAATAAATTTCACGCTCAAATCAAAAAATTTGACACTGTACAATTTGAATGATCTCTGAAATGGGCAGCTCAAGAGATCCTTTGTGGATTCTTTGTTGATTTTGCGTTTAGGATGTTCCTTCACAAAATGGACAAAGGAGAAACTGGACAGGTGAAGTGCAAAGTATTTGTTCAAACAAAGTGGATAGAACGTTATTACGTAAGCATCCAATTTTCCGGCAGATGGGAAGGTCCAATAGCGTACGCTATGAATATCATTTATTTATTGTGCCAATCACTGGGTGGCTCAAGAGCACCCTTGTTTGGCTATGATTTTTTTTTCTTTTTGGCTTAGATCTAGGCCTTTGCTCCGCTCTGGTCACATTTACTCCCGACCTACTCCGCGCTAAGTTTGATTAAGAGCTGAAATTTAATAAATTGTTAATTTGAGCGGAATAATTATGGGGTGACTTATAACTTTTGAAAAGCTTTTTTCCTATTTCTAATCAGATTCAACTTGGGCTAGAGTTGAAGATTTTAATTATAGTAATTGCTTTATGTAAAAGGCACGGGTTATAGAAATCCAGATTAACTTCGGTTTTTTTTGGAGAAATACTTGAGTCAATGTGGAAACCGTCTTTTTGTGTGTTAATATTGCATTTATGGAATATTCTAATGAATGCCATATGCTTTACTTTAGTGCTATTACTAACTCATTCCATGAATGTAATATCGAAGTGAATAAAAATGTTTTCTACCTATATTCTAGCATGTCTTCAAAAAAACTCCGAAGCTAAATTGATTTCTATAATCCGGGCTCTAGGTCGTAGATGACATTTTAGAATCTACAAGAATTACTGAGTCTTAATCGTGGACCATTGCGGAATATACGTTCCACGTTGCAAAAAAAAACTCTAAGCCGATTTGAATCTGAACTTTTGCTTCTGAAATAGACTGAAGAGGCCACCAAGTACTAGTCCGCACGTTGACAAAGAGCGTAACCGCGAATGTGCACTAAAAAAATTATCATACAAAAGTATTCATCCTTATTATGAGAGACGGAGACTGGTCCTACTTGGGTGTCTCTACACCGTCTATTCTTTACTCTATTGTGTATTTCCATTAAATCAATATTTGGGACTCAGTCTGGAATAAGGCATATGTTGGCCACGTAGCATTATCTTGTCATAAATAAGGAATTGTCGTGGAAAACTTGTGGAAAGTAGCTAGAATTGAAAATTACGATTTTATTGATCCTCTCGTTGCGGTTCACTATCAACACTCAAAGCTGTAAAGTAAGTTTTCTGGTCTTAAGAATTATTCAGCTCCAAGGAAAAAATGTCCCGTTTATTCACAACCCACGACAATCATCTCCTAACGGTATCACCTTCATTGAAAAGACAATCACCACTGGAGCCGTTACCAGAGGCTGACCTTGTGTTAGCCGGAGATTCTGCAAAGTCTACTCAAGTGTCAGCGGCAACCAGCCATAGGCATCCTTGCGTAGTTCCCAGTGACGACACCCAACCAGGCGAGACCTTGCGCTGTCTTTTGTCTTTCTTCGCATTCTCCAGAGTCATTGGAATGTGTCCCGTCAGTCGGAAAGGCAATGTGATCCTTATTCGGAATCAACTCCATCCATCTTGGTATTTCACTTGGTTTGCCATATCCGTTAAAATTACCCTCTGGATCAATCACGCCTACAGATCGTTCCCACTTAAAAAAATTACTGGTTCCTTAGTGTATACAATCAACGGGTTCCTTTACTACACCTTCATTCTAGCGAATTGTTTGTACATGACTTGGAAAGTAAAGCAGTTGCCTCGATTGATTCAAAATTTTAATAACGTTGACGAAATGGTCCAAAGTTATCAAATAGAGAAGAGGAAATCGACGAGTCTTGTCCGACATTCTTTCCTCCTCATTTTGTTTTTCATCACCGCCGACTTTAGCGGACATGTAATCTTCAATGTTGCTGACGGTAAGATCATCGGTGTGGTTGTGTTTCAATTTTTTCGTCTTTGAGAGCTTTTAAGATCGTATCAAAATTTAAAAAAGCGGTTGTTAAGATATAGCTAATTGAATAGAAAAATGCGGTTCCCCAAAATCCGCTATTGAGCATCACTGGAGATTTTTGAATTAAACGAAATTGCGAACACAGCTAGCCGAGAGCTAGCTAGCTAGCTAGCTAAACGAGAAATTGTGTTTAAATTGTCGAAGAGCGAAAATTTCTCGTTCATAGGTTAGGTTCCTAGGTCTCTCGAAGATCAGGAGGTCAACGGTTCGACAAATCAGCAGCATGTATAAATATGGCGGAACTGAGAATGGTATCCTTTGGCAAGATATTTTTTTTTGATTTTGCCTTTCTGCCTCCCCCAATAACAACAGTTACCATGCCAACCACGCTTACCCGCCTTGACCTTATTGGGCATTTACGTCATCATTATAAACTGAACTTAAACATGGCCGATCCCTGGATTAAAATTGGTCAAAACAAGTCAATGTTACAATCACGCATGAAAATTTCGGCGCACAAGCACTCATACGGGCCGTTACATGTGCGTGGTCTACTATCTTTATCAAGACTATAATAGTTATGAATGGTGTATGGTCTGTCGTAGCAAAAAAAAACTGATTTAGTTTTCCCAATTAAATAACGAAAAGCCCTACTAAAGTCTAAAAAAAACTACAGTTTGTTCATCTCTTTCTGATCCCGCGATTTAGCCACAATTTCTTACAAAACATTTATCTGTGGGGCAGGGAATGTAGTGTGATGGCATTTGTCGATAAAGTTTACTCTACGGGGTGGTTTCGACGACTTGGCGTTTGCATTCCTATTTTTTTAAAACACTTTTCCTAGTATCCGGATCCTAGGATCCACTAAATTAAGTGACTATCAAGGTTTTTGAAGGAAAAAATCTAACATTATATAAATCTAATCTAGCCCGCCGACGCAATGCCACTTCTGCTTCAGAGTACCTTATAACAAAGAATGAGGAATTTCAACTGCTGGAACTGAACGAATACAGTGGATTCATTTACACCTGTTTGGTGAGTAAGCTATAAATGAACCGCACAAAGGTTGGCATGCAAATCTGAATGAGCGTCGGAAGTGTTATAGAAGGGCGGATTAGCTGCTGAGGTCAACTGTTGCCATGGCAACAATTTTTTGAATTACGCATTTTCAAAAACTGCTGGATTTGATTTTTCACATCCTATCCGCCATAAGAAATTCTGAGTGTTGCATATGGATGAAATTAGTTGACATGCTAGTTTAATGTTAGGTGAAGTATTATATGAGGAATCATTCAATTATGAGGTAAAACGAATTGTGGTTAGTAAATAAACAGATATTAATCAAGTGCGAGCTAAAAGTAAAGAATTTGAGTACAAGCTCCAGTTAGACTAATTTGGTCACATTTTGGGTGCACATGCTACTTTTGATGCCCGAATTTCACTCATAATTGACTGATTCCTAACATAATACTTCACAATCTAAAATCTAAATAGCATTTCAACAAATTTCATCCAGACGCAAAACTAAAATTTCTTGATGCTAATAGTTACGTGGGCTCTTTTGTCACATACTTAACGCACATTGTGATTTGCGTGTTCAGTTGTGCGCGGATCCCTTGTTAGACTAACACAGAAATAAGCTAGTTCTGCTTCGCGCATTAAAATCAGGTATTTTATGGAGACATCGGCTGGTACTTTGGGGATTTTCTGGTTGCCATTTTGGCTCTTATACTTAGTCGATTGTTTGCAAGATTTAACAAAGTAATAGCACAGGAAAAGCCTAACGTCACCGCTGCTGGGGTAGCAAGATTACGTCACAACCACCGTGAAATTTGTGCATTAGTACAAGTAAGTGCAAAATAAGTGTATAGTTTGGTAATTAGCAGTAAGATATGAAAAACCTTGGTATATTTTTCAAACAGGTCTGCAATGATATATTTTCCCCGCTTTTCCTTTTTACCTATGGCGCCAACATTGGATACCTCCTTGCACGGTTGTCCCTTGGGATCGGAACTGGCATAAATTCAAGCTACTTTATTGAGCAGGTGGAAACAGTATATGCCCTGTTACTACTTATCTTCGTCAAGATCCTCCTGCCTACATACTTTGGCGCAATCCTCCATGACCGGGTATATAACATCTACTCGCACGCTCACAATACAATGCGATTTGGCAAAGGCATACTTTAGGGCAGTAATTTGTAAACATGCTTAGGCAAAGGAGACCTTGAATGCAATTCAAGAATGGGATTTCAATGTGGAATCAGAACATCCTGGAACGTCTGAGCTCCGTGTTGTGAGTATTTTCATAAATGCATTTTATTCAAATGAATTTCAAGGTCATGCTCATAACGCAGATTGCAATCCTGAGGCATGCCCAGATGCAGAGTTTTGTGTCCCAGGTATCTACGACGGAAGTCGGAATATCGGGTTGTGGTTACTTTACACTGACGAAAGGATTCTTGGTAACCCTAATAGGCGCTCTCATCACTTACCAAATCATCATCTACCAGCTGCAAACTTCGCAACCTAAGTAAATCTCCTTCTTATTTCAACGTATGTGGCAAGGGCTGTAACGCTTCGATTTTGTTAAAACTTAGCGGATAAGTTACTTATGGCCTCAAATGACAAGCCAGCTGTCCTCGACTCAATTTGAATAGAGCAAAATTGCGAGAAAGTACAAAAATCGGGGGAAACAAGTTAATATCTTGTGGGATTGAAAGCGTAAATTTTCATGATTCACGGGGTTCACCTTTACGGAAATTTCAAAATTTTTTAATATTTTAGAAATTTCGGTCAAGTGTCAAGTTTGGCTTCTTTCACCGAGGCATACAAAGATAAATTGAAGGCAGAGTCATCGGCCCTTCCCAACTCCACCCATTTTCGGATTTTCTCAAGCTTTCCCTATGATCTTTATGTGTCAATTCAATTTAGTCTGTAACCTCTCCTAATTTTCCCATCGCCATAATTCCTTGAATATTTTCCCCCTTTATTTTGCACAAAGTTTTGATTCTTCACAATTTACAAAAAAAAAGTTATTCGTTCGTTATTCGAAAAGGTTCGAAAGTTATTGATAGCTGATTGTAGATGCTATCCTAGCAGCCTGAAGGAGATTCTGCGGGGTTGGCAGCTCCATCTGCTAAAATGGAGCTAAAATTGAGCGACTTTAGGTTCGCCTTCACTTTATGTTTGTATGCCTTGGTAAAAGGAGCCCGACCGAAACCACTAGACCGAAATTTCTAAATATTAAAAATTTTTGAAATTTCCGTAAGGGTGAGCCCAGTAAATCATGAAAATTCACGCGTTAAATCCCATCAGAAATTAAAAAAAAATTGCAGATTTTCGAACTTTCCCGCAATTTTGTTCATGAAGAGTCGAGGACAGTTGGGAGGTCGTTTGAGGTCATAAGTAACTTATCCGCCAAGTTTTAACAAACTCGAAGGGTTACACCCCTCGCCACCTCCTTGGTAGTTTAACGTAACTTGAACAACCGTAGATGCGCACGTTATAAAAATTATAACAAAACAAACTAAATTTTCATGTGGTAACTTATTGCTTTTCGGCTAAAATATCTCCTTTTTTCTTAAGGTATATATAATAGGTAAGGTACGGAGTGAATGAATTCCTTGGTTGCTAAGAGAAATTAAATCAAAACTTATTTCTAAAAGCTTCCCTAGCTTGTAACACTTTGATTTATTCATGCTTTTATCAATGTCCTATTTTAGGGGATTTAGTTCTTACTAATCATTTCCATGTTATGCTAATTTGTTTTAATTTCCAACGAGTTAAGTATTTCAGCAACAGGGGAACCAACATTTCTGACGTTCAAAAGGGAAGCAAATCCAATGGTTTCCGCCGTTACGACAATGCACATCGTTCATTTTATGTTGCCAGGCACAGTGGCAGTGTCCTCCACGTTCTCCACCGCATTGGCAATTACAATTACGCCAGGGATAATGCCTCGGATCCATGGCGCTAACTGCTACCACCAGCATCACAGCAACCGCAACCAGGACGACTGACGTTCGTGCCATGTCTGTTAGAGAATAAGTTATTTAAAAAAAATTATCTGGAATTAATAATAAAATATATACTATACTTACTTTTATACTCTCGCGCCCCGAAAAACTTTCAGTAATAACTTTTACTGGACAAGATTGGATAAGCACTAACAGATCAATGTAAATGTGTTGGGATTTTTCTTTTCTTGTAATTAAGGAAACCACGCTGTGGTTTCCGACAAACATTTCCTCATAGGTTCAGTCTTAATTTTTAGTCATGCAGAAGTTTTGAAACTACGCGATTTCCGATGGTCTCTTCAGTAAAGGTCCTGAGCGTCCTTCGGGACGATTTTTTTTTGTAAAGTTCCGGTATATCAGTGGCGGAAATCGATCAGGAAAATCCGTTGTAGAAAAAAATGTTTTGGAGGAATACATTTGTTTTCTACCTTGTTCCTGTGAAATGGAATTTGGAAACTGCCACATCCACAGTAATTTTGGTGAACCGTTTTACGGTCACCGGATATCACGTTAATATTTTCCAAGAGGATTTCATTGCCGAATTTAATTTAACGGAGTTTAGTTTTCAGAGCCGACTTTACCTATTCCCATTACAATTTAACAAACGACTCATCCAGGGTTTCAACTAGTCGCATTCTGGTGAGAACAAAGAGTCCTTTGTATTTAAAAACCGTGGTAGATTGTAATAATCTCTTTCGATTCTTTGGATTCAAACTAGTGGAAAAACAACTCTGATTTCCACAACATTTTGAAAATAAAAATTTCGGAAATGAAAGGCATGGGAATAGCCGCCCTGCTCTTGATTTTTTCACTTGCGTCTTTTGGATTTGGTGACACTGAGGGCTCTGCGTCGACGCCAGATCACAACACGTATCTACCCTGGAATGGATGCTCCTGCAAATATGCTGATGACAAGCGACTCAAGGGACATTGCTTCTGCCCTCCAAACACCAAAATGTCGGTGTATTGTCGGGCGGACAAGGAACTGAGGGTTTGCTTTCCATTTGGAGATGCCCCGTTCACCATCATTACAAGAAGTTGAGGCGCTTTAGGTTTAATGGTTAGTTTTAGGAATAATGAAGAACATCCTTGTTGCTTTTATCTTTCATGTATGAAAATATTTCTTCTTTCTGTAAACATGTCACAAATAAATGCACATCACTCACATTTTACATAGCAGATGAAAATCATCAATATATCATACCGTTACCTTGCGGCGGGAATGGGAAAGTGACAGAAAAAAGTGCTGTTTATATTCGGGAAGCTTAAAAACCCGCACTAAGGAGAAAGAAGGGAGAGGGTAGCTTGGATAAAGTGTGCCTTCTTATGTACAGAAAGCGAAGGAGGTGTCAGTCCCCAGTTCTTGTTTTCAGAAGTAGTCAGACAACCAAAAAAAAACATCGGCAGTCCCCGCACCCTTCCTTTACGGAGGCTGAGGGTAAAAAAGCGATATTCACACCCCCACTAATCTCCTCAATCGGGATTGTGAACTGAGCTTTGTCGTCACTAACCAACCAACCAACGAACCAACTACTTGGATTTTATTAAGTTAATGACAAAAACGACTAAAGACTTGTTCATGGAAAATCCAATATTCTGATGACAAAAATTATTCTTCAGAGTCTGAATAAATTCGCCAAAACGTAGTTCCATTTACTGCGGAGTCACTCTATAAGGAGTGGCAATGTTCTTAGTGAAGTTCAGTTCTCCATGCGCCTTCAGGCGCCATCGCATGAAATCCCGAAAGCGTTCATTTCGTTCTAGGCCCTGAGGAGTGCTGAAGCGATTTGGGCGCAAATCGGTGGCTTACGTCTCAAGTATAGTTCTCTCGTAAGTTTGATCCTTAAAGTGAACTATTTCCTACTCTATTAATGTTATAGACTCAGACAGCAGCAAGTTAACACTTGGTATGCAAAAGTTCGAGCAGAAAACGTGTATAAAATTTAGACCCAAATCGAATAGTGATCGGGTTTGTATCCAATTTCAAAATGAAGACGGACGTGACTTATAAGTTGACAGAATTTAATGCACAAGGTTGCCTTTCTCATTCCACCATTGTCCACGAGCTCGGACACGCGATCGGCTGCCTTCATACACTTCAACGCGCGGATAAAGATACTTTGTTAAATTCAATTTTGGAGACATAGCAAAGGAGTATAAGGATCAATGGGACAAAGAGCGAGGATCGACAAAGGAACCTGGTTCCGTATGACACGCCTTACCTAATGCATTTTGACACTTACGCCGCATCCTCAAATGCAAAACGTCAATGATTACTGGAAATGGAGGGATAAATGGGGATCCACCGGAACTTTCTTCAAATCAGTTAAACGCAATCAAACTTTCTTATAAATGTTAGCACAAAATGTACACACATTGTTTTGAAACTAACTACAATGAAATCCAAAATTTCTCGCATAAAATATATTGATATGCTGCAATAATTCCATGGCAATCCAGGTGTTTTTATTCCTGAATACTAGAGACTAATAGAACTGAACAGAATTGCCTCCCCACATGACTGAAAGTAAAGCGTGTGCCTTGAATTACATAAAGTTAGCAGTAGAAATTCTTACTCGATGTTCACACGCACGGGATGCTAT
>Ga0194135_10002580_pt1 | contig 11015 bp, 8 predicted proteins | sample LitLau_LLRF_2013_FD_134024 | JGI IMG/M metagenome (GOLD analysis project Ga0194135, IMG submission 134024) | Freshwater sediment microbial communities in response to fracking from North America - Little Laurel Run_MetaG_LLRF_2013 (version 2) | ecosystem: Environmental > Aquatic > Freshwater >... | reverse complement strand
CTTCTTACTGCAAGATTATCAGAAAGGCACGCGACAAAATGATAAATAATTTAAACATTATTATATTCACTCGAAAAGTTTCAGGTTTCCAATTCCATTCCATTCCTTAAGTGAACCTACTAATAAGTTTAATTCATTTGATTAGACCGGAATTTATCCAGTTAATATAACTAATAAAATTAATAATGCTTAACTAATTTGTCATTTGGCAATACCTGTCAATCCTGCAGTTCTCGAAACCGTTCTCCTCAACTTTCTACCTGGAAAAAGTTATGGTTCCTACTTTCGGTATCTCATCATTCTTCCATTGTGCGCGTGAACCGGACTCTTGCCGAAGAACTGGTTCTATCGATATTAGTTTGAACCACTGTAACTCCGACGTCAGATTCTTCGACGTCGAAGTTCCTTGGAATTTCCAACGCTGTTGTCCAATTGAGCGAAATATTTTTTTTTAAATTCGCAGAATTATTTGCTTCTTTTTTTTGACTCCACAAGGGATTCATATTAATATGACAAATATGATGCATGACCCAGCCCATTTTTCCTTTTCGAGCTTGCAGCCATGCCTCTAAGAGCCATAGATCGTGACACCTACAAGCCGTATTTAGCCCCTGAGTCATGATTTCGGTTCTTACCATTTAGAACCGTATCCTATTTATTTACAATTCGAACCTTGGAATCAACATGTCCGTTCTACTTTTTAGGAACGGAGAAGCCGTCTTTAATAACGATGAATTTCTCGAAATCAAATCCGATGTTCTTGCCAAGATTTTAAGGAGAGATAATTTGGCCGTTGACGAACTCGTAATCTTTCGTGGAGTCATGAGGTTAGTATTGATCTGTCTAATTTTATTAAACCCTTGAAACATATCACCACATTGGATAATGTTGTAGGTGGGCTGAGAATCAATGTGAGGAACAAAACCTTCAAATGACACCAGAGGCAAAACGACGTATTTTGCGGGACATGATATATTATATTCGATTTCCTTTGATGACTTTGGAAGATTTCAAGGATGAGATCATTAAAAAGAATCCCGGAATTCTATCTGAAAGTGAAATAACTACGCTTCTCGCATACTTTAACGTAGAACCTGGAAAGAGGTATGAACTTACCTTACTTTATAATAATAACAAACCTTTATCTATTTTCAACATCGCCAGGTTAAACTTTCCTACTGAGCCGTTCAACTCCCAGGAGAGATTAAAACTTTTGTGCCGAGTGAACCCGTACATCCAACAAAACCCGGATGGTTCTTCCCGCATAGGTTCATGCAGGTCCACAGCGAGTGGTACTGACCGTAAAGTTTGCGAAGGGACTTTCGGGTGAGCGAAAAGGCTTATAGAAATTGAAATTTGAATGAATATATGAAGGTCACAGTACCCACTGCCTCTACCTCTAAGCATTAGTTATGAAACTATGAAAATGCAAGGTGATAAGGCGAAAGCCACCAGGCAATAAACCAATGCAATAGAAGGAATGTGAAAATTTTTTAACGGTCACTATTTTTCGGTTTAGATTTTCGACCAATCAGGAAGTTTGCATCAAGGCAATTGAGCTATCGATGCGGCTAGATGGCTACAGAATAGAAGTCTTCATTTTCTTGCATGATCCGGACCCAAAACAAATCGGATACAAACAGCATGACACGTTTAGCCCACACCAGGCTGTTATGCCTGTGCAGTTTGATCGCCGAATTCCAATTTCAAAGGAGAAGTTATACTCTATCAAAATAAAAGTTACTGGGGTGAGTGAGCTTTATTGTCCACTTTTACGAAAACTATCTGCACCATATCATTTATTAACATCATTATCACTAATATAGGAGAAAGGCCCTGGAGGATATCATGGGGGAATTGGGAAGACTTTGAAATCTATCCCAGAGACTGTTCGTTGTGGGAAAGAGTTTGTTGAATTCACGTTCGATGATTTCTATGGAGGACACTGCTACGTTCAAGATAAAGACAAAGAGGAACTTGCATCAAATTGCATTTGTAAAGGGATGGTCAAAACCATCCATTTCAGTATGTAATCCGTCCTTCGATTCTAGCTGGTAAATCATGCCTTATGCCAAATTCGAAATTTTCATCAATAATAACTGCAATGACGTTCGACAGAAAATAGGAACGGCAACTGTTCATAGTTATAAATTACGAATGCTGTTAAAGTGATTAGGATACTGATCCTTTTTTTAAATAACGATTCCCTAAATCATTGCCTAACAAACTGTGAGAGTAAAATATGAAATCCGATAGATGACGCTTGTGGCATAAAGATTCCCAATTGTGTTTGAATACAATAATAATAAAGTGACAAAGAGGTGAACAGTAATGTAGGAATCCCCATACACTTAATGTCAAATCGACTTTGCGAAAAATAAAAATAATCGCTTGACCTCACCGTAGTGGGATCAGGTTTATCTAAAACTCACTGTCAAAATTTTGTGGTACACAAATTGTGTGGATACTAGGTTTCATTCTCAATATTTCAATTCAACTGGTCAATTGAAGACCTTGAATGTGGATCTGGGTTCGACTTGGGTCCAAACTTTATATTATATGGTTAAGTATTTAGGCCTTGGTAATACACACTCTCATTGCCCAATAACGAATATTTTCAAATGCGAAGTTGTGTGGCAGACGCAACCTATGGTGGGCCAAGGGCAAAGGGTATCTTGGTGGTGTGTTGGAAGAGTGACATAACCTTGAATTTCTTTGACGATAATTTAGTCACTCCAATAATTCTGACGCGTTCGTCGTTCCAGAAGCTTAACTTATCCTACGCTCAAAGCGTTCGAAGGTCATGCGGTGGTTTTCACAATCACGACACGATAATCACGCAACTGCATAAATAACGAAGCCAGTTTTAATTGGCAAAAGGAATAACCTTCAATAGATTTTTTCCTCCTTTTCCAATTTACTCACAGAATTTTTTTTGGCAGAGTCAAGATTGAAGAATCAAGATTTATAACCATCACATTAAAAGTTAGGACAAGGTTTGATTAGGGCGTACGTGGCTTAGCACAGGTTGAGTCCTCATAACGCATTAGAGAATCTTAAATTTCCTGCACACAAGTTCACCGTGATACATTCTCCCAGTTGTAAATAAAATATGATTTGCCAAAAACGAATCCCAGTGCTGGATTGCGCCGAAATTGCTGGCTCACTTGAAGAAATTAAAGGAACAACGTCTTTCAAGGAGTTTGCGGAGAAGCTGGGCAATGGGATTAGGAATGTTGGATTTGTCTATTTAGTTGATCATGATGTCCGTAAAGAAACGGTAATTTTTTTTTTTATAATACCCAATAACCAAAAATCCTTAATTGTTTTCTTGCATTATAAATAGTAAAATCGCAAAATTTCTGTAGGTTGACGCTCTCTTTTCAAAGTCTCGTGACTTCTTTGCTTTGCCCAAAGACGTGAAAGAGAAATATAGGAAAACTGATGCTGTTGAAAATTTTTTTGGTTACACCCCGTCGGAGGATGAACAGTATTAAAAAAAAACCTACGAATCATCAATTTAAGGTTCCTTTAGAATTCCGAATTCTTAATTTCCCAACATTTCTAGGGTTGGAGAACTCGAAAAGATGAAGGAGGGTTCAGCAGCCGTTGATTTGAAAACGTGCTTTGATTTCTGGGGCTTTGAAGCCCACAAGGCATCGAGTTTCCCAGTGGAAATCCCTGGCTTGAAGGAGACCGTTGATGATTTCCGGTCTTCCCTGACTAGCTTGTCTAAAAAGCTCCTGTGTTGCTTTGCAATTTACTTGAAACTTGAGGATGATGATTATTTTATCAAACATCACAAGGCCATCGAGGACCCTACGATTCCACACGTAACTAACATTCGGACAAACTTTTACTTTCCTTTTACCCCTTCGTCGGCAGATTCCGAAACTATAAGATTGGGGGAACATTGTGACTGGGATACGTTTTCATTGTTGGTACAAGACGAAGCTGGAGGTTTAGAAGCCAGAATGGCTGACGGTGAATGGGTCCCGGTTCCGTCCTTGAAGGATTCTCTAGTTCTTAACGCAGGACTTATGTTGGAAATGTGGTCTGGTGGACATCTTCCAGCCACGGTAATATCACACTCAAAAGGCTAAGGTACATATGTGGATTAAAATTAAGAACGTCTCATTGAATGTATAGGCTCATCGTGTCAAAGCCCTTGGAAACATTCAAGCCACTCGCTATCGACAAAGTGTTGGATTTTTTCTTCATCCAGATGGAACTAGCCTTTGTTTACCACTCGTTCCAAAGAAACCGGAATGGGTCTGCGACTACCCTTACAATGACACGGAAACGCATTACGAGTACTTTCAAAATAGAGTTCGTAATACCAGATCAGCACAGTAAATATTAGGAACTCTCAAGTGAAATTGGGTTTCCTAACAACTTACTTTGAACCAGCATTATGTTTTTTTTTAATTTGAATTTGAATTTTGAAACATTGCGTAGATTGTTTTGCTTAAAAGCAGAGAAAGCTAGTTGATGATAATGATGTTAGCACTATTTTAGATCAAAAACTTGTATAATAAATTCCCCAAGAAATCAACGTTTTCTTTCCGAACGGCAAACTTTCTTCGATTCATGACATATCTTTCAAAAGTCCATTCGACTACCCACTCGCCTTTCAAATTGTATAGGTTAAGTGAACTTTAGATGACTTTATATGAACTTTACGAAGTTAATCTTATTTTTTAAAATAAAATGGATTTGATTCTCATATCCGTTACATATGATTGTTTTTGAGGCAATCGGAACTGAATAATTCAGAGATGACATGGATCAGTATGGGTTAAATCCAGTCATACTTCATACTTCCAGTCACAGGAAAGGAAAGAACGTGCTAGAACCATTCAATCCATAATATTCGGGTCAGTATCATTTGATCAAATTAAATCCTCCTAGGAGTATTTTGAAGAAAGCCTAAAAATGCTACGTTATCTCGTCTATATTGGGTGGTAACAAAAAGAATCTGAACTTCTACCCATGTGTTTATGAGAGGCAGCTCTCTTTTATCTCACTAGACGTTAACGAGTCGGCAAATGAGCTCATGAACGTCGAATTTTGCTCGTTTTTAACCTAACCTAACCTTAACATGGAAAGAGCAAATTCGACCAACTCGTGATCCATTTGCCATCTCGTTAACGCCTAGACCATATCTATTGATTAGAATGGATTGAATCACACCGAGTGTCCCCAAGAAGTAATTATCTATAACTAATAGCCTCCTATTCGCAAATTATTCAGCTCCTGTAACCTGAGTTTCGTTTCTATTTCAGAGGACATCCCCAAACTAAATTCTTGAACCTATTGGAAATAATGAAGCTTATCTCAATCCCTATGTCATTCCATATCCAAAGTACCTTCCATGAAATTTAATTTCAAACCTAATAGATAATTAATGCATTTTCTTTCGGTTTGTTTCCATTTTAAATGCCCTGTCTCTCGTGTTGGTTCGAGAACAACTTCCAGTAATGGAATGCTTTAATTTTATAATAGAACTTTTCGTGAAAAACTTCGAAGATTAAATCTTCAAGCTTTTCCCCCCAATAATCTCAGTAACATAGTCCTTTTAACTACGGACAAGACAGTATCTACAGTGTCTTGGCAAATAGTTGCCGGGTTAAATGGGGCTTCATGCAATTAAGATGCAGCCCAGGCGCTTGTTATCTTTGATAATTTTCTGCTTCGATCACCTTCATTTCTGGGAATCAGGTCAAATTCCAGTGCTTAGCTTAACACAGGAAGTGCTACGCTTTTCTGGAAGCATAGCTTCTACAATACTACCACCAAATACATCCCGATGAGTTCAACTTTTTTTCGGGGTTGGAGTTCCTTGGACAGTTCCTAACTCTACTTTGTAATTCTTCGAATTAAAATGAGCGCCGTTAACGTCGTGAACGTGATTTATAGCATACAGGACAGGTCGCAGAGGATCAGTTGTACATTCTATATCACAAGCTGCTTATGCATAGGATTCCTTCAAGTTAGTCAAGTCAAGTTATTTATTCCTTCTTCAAGTCAAATTTCGAGTTCAAGTCGTTCGTGGTCAGGAAGACTAATTCCTTGTGGAATTAAGACGTTTGAAAACCATATTCTTCAGGTATATATGGTCCTTTTAATTAACATCGCGTCTTAGAACAGTTTTCAGAATCACAAAAGCTTTCTGTAAAATTCTATTAAAAATTTAGTTCTAGACGAAGATGTCAGATTGAATTCAAAATTTCAAAATTACATTTTATAAATTGCTTGGTAAATTTTCCTTGCAATATTTGCTTCACCTTGTGTCCGTTAAAAGTTATATCCAGTTACCCTTCATTTATAGCTTGTTCAAATAATTCGTCATAATAGGGGCGTCATAATTAGTTACAAGACTATTTTGATTCAAAAACTTCAACAAGATCGTCTACCAGATGGGGTTTCTAACTCCATTCAAGCTTTCATGTTCACTTTCCACATATTGCATGGTGAAATTTCTTTATAAAATGCGTTTCTCCTTGCGCATGTTAAATACTCAATTTTAAGTTAAGCAAAGCTGTCAAAATCAGTTCAGAACGAGTTAGATTAAAGTCCAGTTCAAGATTGTGCAACTCAAGGTGAGTTTCATAATTGTGCATATCAGAATTGCGTTCACTGCTTTCCGTCTCAATTGTTTTCAGCGTCAATAATGTTCCATGGTTTCTATTCAAATTCCGACCACAGTTTCCTGCCCAGTCCTTCCAGCTCTTTGCTTTTCGCTCAATCTCAGGACATAAGCATCCGCATAGCTGCTAATCTGATCTCTTTTTCAGATGAGGCTCTAATGATGAGTCTCAAAATAGCTTTCATAATCTTGTATTGCGCTTGTCGCCAATCCCATTCCCATGCATCTATTCATTTCGATTCTGTCCGTAGTTTACTACACAGTTTCTTCTTTTTATTATCATTAACTTATTTAACTTTAATGAGCTAAAAGTAGCATTCCAATTCCAAACAACATTTGGGCGGGAGAATATAATGGGCGTGATTGTTTTCGGTATATGTTATCTCGTTCATTATCCCATTCTATATTCAAATAGCCGCTTTCTTCCAGAATCGAATGTAAAAATAAATGTATTATGAATTCGTTCTCCCTTCTATTAAAGAAACGCGTCAGGTGTCGTTGAAACAAGAATTAAGTTCTCGGTCTTGGAAGAAACAACTCCTTTTAAATTTAAATTGGGCTGATCTCGATTGCTGCATTTAAAGTTAGTGGATTTATTGAAAAAGCTCTCAACAAAGCAACTTGAGTATAAGTATTATTTTAGTAACAATGCAAAGATTGCAAGTCGGGAAGAACGGGAAAAAACAGAGGCGTAATATAACCAAGGTATTTTAAATTACTTTATATTTATTGTACCGAAATGCACCAAAATTTAGCAAAAAAATAATATTATTAAAACAATTATCAAAACAGGTTCATACCTAAACTAGCGACAATAATTACCAAATAAAAATCAATTCGTACCCAAATGTTGACCTGACCTGACCTGACCATGTCGCTTCGGAGTTAGGATAAAGAGAAGCGTGCACAATAACCGCACATTTTGGGCTCAATTCAAAGTTTTCTTTTCACGTTTTCCCCATTGTGTACACAGAGAAATCATATTGTAAGATGGTAGTGAATAGTTTTGAAACTTTAATATGTGGCGATATGGTGCATACTTAGCGTGGGGTGGAGTTGTGGAAATATCAGGTTTCAATCTTACTTTTAAATTTTTTAGGTCCGTGGCTTGACGGAATTTCATATTGAAGAAAATGTAGCCAACCAGGAACTTGAAATAAACAAGAAAGACACTGGACTACCAATTTCCACATCGGTCGATACCCTTACAATTAATAAAAGGAAAATACTCAATCCATATCTTATGTCTAAAACATCACTTGCTCGCGTACGCCAAGGTATAACTCACGCTTGAGACTGTTAATCCCGTACCATCACCTACTTTGCCTTCATTTCATACATCTATCGTTCCGCTCCCGCTTACATTCAAATTCATTTCAAACATTTCCTTGATGTGAATTCTTGAAAATCTAAAAATACCAATGTTGCGAATTTATATTCGTGTAGAACTTTATATTCTACAGAATCAATTGGCCTCCCGGTAGAGTTCGATTATAATGCCAAAAATAATTACTAAAATCTACTAAGATAAAACCTACTTATTTTTGCGTGTGTCTTATGTCCGTTAAATGATAGCCTTTCCGGCAATGTTTGTTTTGTAGTCATATTCCTCGCGTCACTGGTGGGGACAATGCCATTTAGCTGGAACGAAGGGTCCAAACAATATATCCCATGGAATCCAAAGAGCATATGGAGGCGTCTATTTTGGAAAATACATTTCGCATCCACAATTTTCCTCTTCTTTTTTCAAATTCATGTTTTTGAACATCATATCCAAGATCCTGGGACCGATTATCGAAAAATATTCATGAGTTCATTTGTTGTTTTTTGGTACATGTACAACATATACTTCAACGTGAACATGTTTTTTCACGCCGAAGATATTCGAGTCTTTTTGAACGGGTTGCTGTTGATGAATCAACAACTTGTTGGTAAACTAATTTAAAATTAAAACTAAATTGTGTTTAACATTGTGGAAAATAATACTTGACTTATTTTAGATAAATACGTGGTCAATTTAGATGGCTACTACGATGGGTGCTGGCTCGTCAATTCCGTTGTCATTCCCTTCAATTTTTCTCAAAATGGGATTTGTGTTATTTTTTTTATTTTATATCCATTTCAGCCTTGGTACTTGTACTCTTACCTTTATGACAAAGAGAACCCATTTGCTTGGTACGCGTTGATCCCAGGTATTTTTGAAATAGACCGGATTAGCTTGTTCACAATCTACAAAATTGCATTTGACAATTTTTAATAGTTTACTGTCTTTACAGGGGCACTTCATGAATTTGTGACCATTGGTCAAACAATAACAAATTTTTCGTTCTTCTGTTGGTTAACCGTGGCGCACGTTCAGTCAGTCAAGTTCTGGTTGCAGGAAACTCATTGTGGATTTGAGTCTGAATACACAGACGACAACATTCGGGTCAAGAGAAATGCTTTCCAGATTTATCGAACTCTACAAATACTTTGCAAAACTTTTAATAGCTCTGTCGCCTACTTTGCCATACCCTGGATGAAAATCTCAAGTATGACCCGCGCATACTAAAAAAAACATAATCCCCAAACATAAATTGCATGTTTTACAGCTATGCTTGCCTGCGTCCCATCAGCGTATATAGTCATAAGGTAAGGTATAGAAACAAAGTATAAAATAGTTTTGCTTTTAATATCTTAATTAATATTTATTTACTACCAGATAATTTTAATATTAAATAATTTTAGGAGCTTAAACGAACATTTTATTAACGAATTTCCAGCAAGTTTAACGTAAGACAAAATTAACAAGATAATACACCTAACTAAATGCATACCATATAATGTGTTACCCCCTCAAACCCGAATTCGGCCAATGAGAGAAAAAAGGACCACATCACGATGTGGTCCTTTTATTCGCACATTGGCCGAATTCGTCAGTGGGGGTAACATATGCAAATGTAATGAACTTTTATGTCCCACAAGATATCCGTTTGCATTCGTTCTTTGTTGCGCTGCTGGGTATGCATTTCTGGGTTGTGCAGCGCAGATGAACGATTTAGCTGCAGGATTTGTGAACTCATGGGAAAAAACGAAAGTGATTGAAACAAAACGTTTCCTCAAATCTTGTAATCCAGTGGAAGTCAGAGTTGCAGACTTTTATCCTATTACGGTAAAGCTAAAATAAGTATACGGCACGACTGTGTCAATGAAACCATTCCTTCAGTTTTCTGTTTATTTATTCCAGGTCTCCACCACGAAAACGTTTTTTTATATCATGTTTGATAACATCACCAATTGCATTGTTACATTCTGAGAATCCTCATAAGGGCGAAAGATTTTGATCTGCAAACTTTCTTTAAAATGCAAATTAAAGCATCTGTTGTACGGTTGTGTAGCTGCGCGTGATTCAGATGAAAAATAATCTTTTTTTCCAGCACATTTCTTTATTAACCACGCATAGACCATGTTAGAACGATGGAGAGATTTAAGTGTCAGGACAAATTGTTCACTTATCAAATGAACGTAAATTGCGTCTGGTAAAATTTATAAAAATTTTGCAAAGAATATTTCAAGTCTGCAATATTTCTGTTTCTAACTTCATCACTAACTTTTCTCACCACTTTGACAAACATTGTGAATACTTGGTTAGTTCAGATCATACCTTAATAAAAATGCATTGGATGTGATGTGTCGAAATTTATTCCTTCATGCAAAAGGTTGCACTACGTTTCTTGTCGGAATGAAAAGACGGTGTAAAAATAACACTAATGTATTTGGGAAAAGGATATTCAACTAACTAACCTTGTTTACCCTATTTCTAGAATCCAATCAGTCTCAAATGATAATTGTACTCCTACATTCGACATCATTCGTCGGATCATGATTCTCTCAGTTTAACGTAAATAGCGCTGCCACGCATAATGTAGTTTACATTATTCCCGATGCTCTTACATGTAAAGAATATAGGACTAACTTTCCTTTACTTAGTCATGGCTCATTCTATCTATTTAAAAACAAAAAGGACAAATGGATTAAAATTATAACCTACTCATTCATATTACAATCTTGATGTTAAGTCTTGATATACTTGAGTGCTTCGAATTAATTTTTTACCGTTTTTGATGACAACGAGGTCAAATGCATATAGGATTTCGAATGCGCTATACTTTTTGGTCTCAGCATATTAATGATACTCTTGGTCAATTTTAGCCTTTAACTAGTTCAGCTTAACTAACTCAACTTTGATTCTTCCATCACTCTCGTCTATCAAACAAGCAAGCAAATAACGCTTGCTTCATACAGAGTTCGTTCCGAGCTGAGTATCCGTTAAGCATTTTTTAACCAGAAAATGCCTTTTGCTTTGTTACGAAGAAATCTACAACTT
>Ga0194135_10002579_pt1 | contig 11024 bp, 8 predicted proteins | sample LitLau_LLRF_2013_FD_134024 | JGI IMG/M metagenome (GOLD analysis project Ga0194135, IMG submission 134024) | Freshwater sediment microbial communities in response to fracking from North America - Little Laurel Run_MetaG_LLRF_2013 (version 2) | ecosystem: Environmental > Aquatic > Freshwater >... | reverse complement strand
CCCTCAGAAAATGGTCGGATGCCGCTCGCCCAGCTGGGTTAACAGATAGGAGATTGCAGTTCTCCTCTCCCCCGCGAGGGCTACCGTAACACTGGGTTAACTCGGCCTTAAATTTAAAAGTGGTTTGATAAAACATGGGTTGGTCCATTCCAGTGCAAGACTATTTCCATGCACCATCTGCCCCAGTACATTTAAATCCAAATTTTGTTTGACTACTCACACCAAGAATATTCACACAGACAACAAAACCTTTGAATGCACACATTGTGAAAAATTGTATCCCACATTGAGTTCACTCAAACGGCACGGACGGATTCACACCAAGGACGGATTCAAGGCGTGTCCAGAATGTGGAAAATTATTCCCAACCAACGCCGCCCTCAGATCACACCTCATAACTCACACAGGAAGAAGCAACTTTATGTGTGACAATTGTAATAAAGCATTTCGCTCTGCTTCCGAGTTGACAGTTCATTCACGAAGACACACTGGAGAAAAACCTTTCAATTGCTCCCAATGTGACAAGGCATTCAACATGAAGAGTAACCTAAATAAACATTTGCTGACTCATGGAGGGCCGAAGAATCACAAGTGCCAGTTTTGTGATTTCACAACAGTTCGGAAAAAAAGTCTCATTGAGCATGTGCAAAGAAAGCATACAAGGGAACGTCCATGGAAATGTGAATTATGTTCCAAAGAATTCAGCACTACTGCGGAGCTGCAGCTGCACTTTCGTTATCACACGAGAGAGAAGCCGTTTGAATGCAACATCTGCAACAAATCATTCACCCACCAAAGTAGTCTCAAAAGACATTTAACAGCGCACGGAGGGGAAAGCGAATTCAGTTGTGACGTCTGCCGGAAAACGTTTAGATGGAAACAATACCTCAAACGCCATTCTTTAATTCACACTGGGGAGAAACCATTCAGTTGCCAGTTCTGTACTAACAGGTTCAAGTGGAAGGTTAATTTAGACGGTCACCTTCGTATGCACACAAGGGAGAAGCCATTTAGTTGCCGTTTCTGTAATGAAACATTCATGTGGAAAATTAGCTTAGACAGTCACCTTCGTATCCACACGGGGGAAAAACCACACCCTTGCGGCATATGTCGAATGTCATTCAGGAGTAAAGGCTCTTTGAGAGATCATACGGAAATGGAATGCGATATCAACAAGCATGAACGGGATCCGCGATTGGATGAAAATATGAAACGAAGCATCAGCGGTGAGATAACTTTTACAAGGGAGTTACGAATTTGTTTGACTAGGATAGAAGTTTAAATTTCTTTCCATTCCGTGAGTTGAAGTTCTTGCTCCTTGGATTGTCGATGTAATATTTTTCTTACCTTTACCTAACCACACTTTCTGAAATAATTATAGTTTTGTAAATAAAATGAGACTTTAACGAACTTGGACTCAATGGGAATTGAACAAAATTATGTTCGCGTTAATTAATCAGTCACCCCTGATGGTCTTTTGAGACGAAGGGCACTAGATTTTACGAATGAAGATAACTATGGATGCTCGGAAACAGCTTATATTTCACTCTATAAATTAACGAATCACGCCCTACATGTGCGGGGACTTGTAGCTGAGCTATGCGTGAATTTGAGAAATCCAATGTCGAGATTTGTATTCTTTGGTGCTCTCACTAACGCCCTGAGACTGTCAAAGTATCCGAAAGGTATACAATTTGCATTTGCAATTATTTTGCAAGATAAGAATATTTCAATTTTGAACTGCTGGAATTTGGGTTTTAACTCTCGCCAGTTCTCAGAGAAGCTCTGCTGAATGGTTATTTATTAACTTTCTGCCTCCTCAGGTTTCTTATGCTTTTGGTTAGTGGAGCGGAAGAAAATGGGTGTCGTTCTAACAATCACAGCCTTTAAACTAATTAAGTGATTTAAAATCTGTATTTTTTTTTACCAATAATTTTTACGTTTATTTACTCGGATGTTAGTGAGTTAGAGAAATTCGAAATCGGGAAAAAAAAATTAGAATGAAAAGGGAAGCTAGACTTTAGGCTAACATAAAACGAGATTTAAGTAATCACAATCAGAAAGTTGGCCATGAATGGAGAATATTGGAAAGTTTAGATCTAAGTTTGGGAAAGCCGGTCGGAGTTAATTCGTTACGTACACCAAGCACGGTCTGTTTGAAGTCTTCAGGGGGAATCTTCAATTGGACACATGTTTTCACAATAAGTTTTACTCGGTTAGGAGTCATAAATTTAAAACATAATGGACCACGGAATCTGTAACTATTAGAAGTGTCAGGTTGAATTGCTTGTCAGTTCATAAGCAGGTCCATATTCAAAGCTAAACTCTTCCTTTGGAATCTTCGTGAGAAGATGAGACATTATTCAGTATTTTGCACACTCATTCCCCCTCTGAGAATACAAAATTTAGAGACCCAACTAAAGGACGATCATTAATCATTCAAACAGAACAAAATTAATTGGAATCTTTGTGAAATTTCATGTTCATGAATCCAAAAGTGGCTCATCTTCTCACAAAAATCTATAGGGAGGAGTTTCTGTGACTGGCTCAGTAGACAAATGAATATAAAATTAGTTTATAATAATTTTAGTCTGACACAAAAATATAGGATTCACATCTATAATATCGTTTTTCTCGTTTAATCAAAAAGAGTAAAATTTAACCAAAACTTATCCAGAATGGCATCAAAGTAAGTATATCTTTGGGGCCGTCAGTGAATCATATTAGCTTTGCTTTGATTTGTTAAAATAAAATGGATGGAATGTTCATTTTTATTATTAATTGCATGAATAAAAATGATAATGTGGATAGCGCAAAAATTTTTAGTAGACAATTATTGATTCCTTCTGCCCATATTTCTGACGAGTATGGCTTTGCGCGTTTTGCAAATTGGTACAAGCATTCATGTTGCCTTGGCAACCAAGCCTTTAAACCTCACCCCGTATCTCAAATCATTTCTACTCAGTTGCTATTGATTGTTGCTATATATATCGTCGCCATACTGACCACCACTTGATTGTGCAAATTTTCCTTTATCAAGATGGTATACGTGGTTTAAATGAAATTATTTGGGTCAGCGTTTCCTACAAGCGTTTGATATGTCGCAAAAATCAGTAAATATTTAGCACATCGGGCATATAATTCACAAAAAAATGACGTCTGGCTAAGATTTTGGCAATTTTAATTTACGTTTTCTCTATTTTTATTTAGGCAGAAACACCTGTATTTGAGCACCAAAGAATGGATGTATTGGGCAGGATCCGCGCATAAGGACAGTGATCTAACTTTGAAGTCGGATTTGACTAATGTGACGAAAGATACCCACTGGTTTATCTTTGATGTAACAATTTTTGCAAGGTAATGCTAATTCTTGAACAGAGTGATGAGATAAAGTTCTTGAGCCGGCACGGAATAATAAAGATTTTAGTAATGCGAATTTAAACAAAAAAAAACATCATGAGAAAAAAAGAAAGAAAACGTAGCCTTTTAAAATGAATTTCTTTTGCACATTAAGACAAAGAATATCACAAACTAATAACATGACTTTGTGTAACTTCCTGCTAGTTCGACTTTCAAATAAACGATACAAGAAACAGCCCAAGAGATGTTGTGTTATAGGAGACGTCCGACAAAAAAGAAATGTCAGGCGAAGGAGGCTTGAATTCATCTGCTCCAGAACAATTTTGATTCGTTTCAATAATTCCTTTTATTTAGTTCACGCATAGAATCATCTACTAATTAATGGATTAAGGAGGAAGTATATGTGATTCGAATATTCATATTACATTCAATTGGAGAATTCATACTGGGGTATGTTTTCACAAATTTTTATCCATCAGCCACACTTACTCACAAGTGCCAATGGATCTAAACTTATTCTTCGATAAACCAAAATCAGCATCTGAAGGACGGGGTCTTTGGAAGAAGGCATTCCATTTGCCAATACAACCTTTATCGTAAAAAAGTTTTACGCATGTATTATTCGTCTTGGATAGATTCCGACTTTTGGGAAAGTGTGGTCAAGTTCTTGCAACAGGGACGCGGAGAGCAAATGCTGAAATTAACTTCTTCAGTAGGTCCTGAAAGAAAAAACACTAAAGTTTAGTTAATTGTTATTAAATTAATTGTTTTTAGGCGCGGGAATAGCAGAAACGTAAAGGCTCCTCATACGAGCATGGTTTCTATTTGATTTAAATATTTCCATGTTACGGTTATATATCCTCTCCCATATTTATGCTTTAGAAGAGATGAATTTCAGTTTCTTTGAGGATAGAAAGACAACGGAAGTGGTTGGCTAACTTTGTCAGGATTTCATACTGGATTGAGTTTCCCAGAATACCTTGCTGTTTTCGTAAAAATTCTTCTGTGCTTCCATGCTTAACGTGATTAAAATAAAAGAGGAGGTAGCGCAAAATCGGCCAGTTTTGAATTTTAGCTTCACTCGTATCAGAGTGCCGAAACTTTGCCATGCGCTCTATTCTAAAAAATAAATATGCAATGCTCACCTGTATGATTTGCATTGTAGTAAAGTATCACTTTCCCTGTTTTCCGAAATGAATCTACAGAGGTTATTTACATCTTAGCCCAATATTTTAAAGCGAAAATCATCTAAAATTCAAACTATAATTACCACGGAATTCTGCAGCTATGGCCGCATTTTGTTGGTCAGTCTGTATTGTAGATAATTTAATATCCATTTTCCGATTAGCGTCAGCAATTCTTTCAACATTTCGTTCAAGACGTGTAATTGTGCTTTCTTGGGTTTGGGTTTTCTGGTAGTTAGCTTTTTGAGTGGCTTCCATATTATTAAGTCTGTTTTGCAGCTCTGTAGTTGACTGCGTAACCCTTTGGAGCGAATTCGATAGACTTGTAATGGTATCTCCCTGGGTTTGAATTTTCTGGTTATAAGATTTCTGTGTAGCTTCCTTATTATTAAGTTTGTTTTCCAGCTCAATATTTGACTGGTTTACGCTTTGGAGCGAATTCGATAGCCTCTGTATTTTCTTGTTACAAGTTTCTTACGCTGCTTCGAGAATAGCAAATTTATACTCCAAGTTGGATATTTTCGTCCTAAAAGAAGACTCAAGTGAGTGACTCTCTAAACTGGATATTTGCCTTCTTATGGACGCAAGTGATTCAATCGTTTCGGAAGAAAATTTAACGAAAGTAGCGCCAGGATTCTGATTTTCCGCTACTGAATTTGCCTTTACTTTGGCTTGAGATAGTAATAACTCATTCATTTGCTTTGACAAAGTTTCCAGACTACGAAACTTGCCTCCCTGACGAGACAGAAAATGAAAAAGTTGGTTCTGTAAATCAGACGAAAAAAATGGGTTAAATTTAGTTTGCTTTCTTGGAAAGTGATGAGAATTACTTTTTTTTGTGGCGTTTCAATTGATTTACTAACCTGGGCATCACTTTTTTTCGGACACAAAGCCAACTTCATTTTCCTGAGCATCCAAATATAACGCAAAAAATAATAGCAATAACAGTCCACTTTCAAACTTCATATTCGTTTTTATGATAACGCAACTCCTTCCGGCCTCGAATAGTCGGAGTTAGAGGTCCTTCAACTCAATTCTGCAGTGTTGCCTAATACGAATTCTGAACTCTCAGGATAAAATAAAGTGTAACTGACAGTCTCGCGTTCCCCCGCAATAAGAAAGTTGTTTGTACGAAAGGGAGATAAGATTATTCGAATCCCTTCGGATATGGAGACCAGAAGCTGCGGATGGTGGAATTACCTTATGGAATGTGGAATAATACCTTATCTCCTAACAGAGTTCCCAATATGCAGAGCTGGCATGGAAGGCTACCTGGGGTGTTGTCTTCGGACGCCATTAAACCTTATCTTGAAAGAGAAAAGTGCAAAGTGAGCAGCTGCTGAGGGCATTGTGCTCTGTCTCGAAAATAGAGGCAGTACGCACGTCGGACGTGGGGTAGTAGCAAATAGCCCCAATTGTGGCCTCGTGCCAATAGAAGAGGGTTCCAGAAAGGAAACCCCTGGAATCCCCCACTGAAACTTACAAGGGAGAAGTGTAAAAAGTTTCAGCAAAATTTATTGTAAAACTGCATCAAGTTCGAATCTGGTAAACGTATATCCGAAGAATTTAAATGACGAATAGAATTCCAACACTTTTCTTTAAACACTGGAAATTCAGTTTAAAATAAGAGGATAAAACCAACTTTTAGGATTCCTTACACCAAAACACCGTTTCAACTACTATGGAAAGACATTATATTGGGAATCCCACTACTCATGCCGCAAAATCCGTATGAATCAAAATTTTAAATGAACAAATTAAAATAAATAAAAGAACTACTGGGGTCGGTGTTGTCTCTTACGTGGTCTCTTGACACTACGGAAAAATCAATGAATATTTGGCACATGTGACAGGCATGATTGTTTCTGTGCTAGTTTAGTTTAACTTCATTTTGGTTAGAAGATGACGGAAGTAAAATTGAACGTTACGCGTTGTTTTCCAAATGGTTTAAAATGTATGGTTTAAAAGCAAATACTCACTTCAGTTGCGTCAAGGCGTATAAAGTAGGGAGAATGATTTAGTGAAGAGTTAAGAACTAAATAAGTTCTTTGACATTATGAAAATAAAATGGTAAGAAAGCTTAACATATTTTAAAATGAACAATGAACATCACTCCTTGTGCACAGCAATACAAATAGTTATACATTTAATATTAGGTTAGATTAGGTAATAGATAACTAACATAACTAACCTCCCGCCTATTAAAGTTTTAAGCCAATCTCATCGTCACACCTTGATTTATGAAGTGTAACATGAAAGCTTGAGTACAAAAATGGTCAGACGAACGAAGGCCAACTTTACCTAATCTAGAGCAATTTTGTTTCGTGTTTAAATGACGTTTTATTTGCTACAAGAATCAATACGCTAAATAAGATCTATATAATATATGTATGTGTTTGTGACTCTATAATATTTCAATTAATTTGGGAATTTATAATGGAGTATATCTTCAGCGATATTTTTGTCCATCAGCTAGAGCTACTCACAGGTGCTAATTGATCTAAACATATTGTTTGATGAACCGAAATCTTCGTGTGAAGAAGGGGATCCTGGGTGGAAGACATCCCATCTCCCAAAACAATCCTTGTCGTAGAAAAGTTTTACGCACGTATTATTTGTGTTGATAGATTCGGACCTTTGGGAAAGTGTTGTCAAGTTCTTGCAACAGGGACGCGGAGAGCAGTTGAGGAAATCAACTTCTTCAGTAAGTCCTGAAAAAAAAACCACTTTCACAGTTTGGACAAATGCTAAATCGATATTAAGTAAATTAGTTTCTGGCATGTCAAAGGAACGGAATGGACCGTCGTTCCAGGATGGTTACCGTATCGAGTCGAAATTTTTGGATTTGAAATATACTGTCTCGTTCTGTTGCTGTTTCATTGAGTATACACAGCGGAAATAGCCTGTTCAGTGTGTCAGCATAACATAATATGTTATGTTATTTCAAACGGAACGTTTCGCAAATGCGTTGATGGCTCTGATACGTTGTCCTGCTTTGGGCTGGTTATTAAAATTAACACGAAAGTAGGGCAATAATCTGCCAATTTTCCATTTTAGCTTCACCTGTTTCAGAGTAATACGTTATGTATGTTGTTAGTTACATAATGTGTAACGATCCTATTATACCTAATATCCATTTCCCTAAAAAGTCATCTATTCGTCTCTTATCCTGCTGCAACAGTTTCATTTCAAAGAAAGACCAAGAAAGTTTGCTATGCGTTTCAACTAATGCTAAAAATAAATCAGCAATACTTACCCCTATGATTTGTTTGGAAGTAAAGGATCACCTTCCCTGTCTTCCAGAAGGAACCTACCGAAGTTATATTGATTGTACCCATTTTAAAGTGAAAATCATTCAAAATCTCATCAAAACCTTACCTCGCAGTTGATTATCTTTCTGTGAGGCTTCCATAATATTAAGTTTATTTTGGAGCTCTGCATTTGACTGAGTAACACTTTGAAGCGAGTTCTCTAAACTGGATATTTGCCTTCTCATGGACGCAAGTGATTCAATCGTTTCGGAAGAAAATTTAAGGAAATTAGCACCAAAATTCTGATTTTCTGCTACTGAATTTCCCCTTTCTTTATCTTGAGATAGTAATAACTCATTCATTTGCTTCAACAAAGTCTCCAGAGTACGAAACTTTCCTTCGAATTTTGCGTTCTGACGGGACAAAAAATGGAAGAGTTGGTTCTGTAAATCAAAGTAGAAAACAGTCGGATTTAAATTTCAGTCGGCTTTTTTGACGTAGGATAGAAATAATTATGTGAGGCGTCAAATAAATCAACTCACGTGGGAATCGTTTGGATCCGCGTCTAGTTGAACTTCATTTTCCTGAGCGAATACAAATAACACAGAATACAATATCAATAACAGACTAGTTTGAATTGTTCTATTCATTTTTATGATAACACGACTAATGCGATAGTCGGAGTTAGAGGCCCTTAACCTCAAATTTGACTTCTTGTCTAATAAGAATGCAGAGCTGCAGAATAAAATGAAAACTATTAGCAGCGGGTCTTATATTTATAAAGGAGAACAGGCTGGATTGGGGAAATTCGTTTCCGAAGAAGAACTTGTTGAGTGTATGCTGGTGGGGTGATGAGTTTCTGCAGAACTTCTGATAAAATCCTATCGCGAGGTCTGTTTTATATGTATTAATGAAACTCAATTCTGGGTGGTCTCGTTGAATAATTTTGGGTACGGAAAAGATCCCTTTCGTTTGGTTTCCGTTTGCGAGTGGAATCATTTTTTGTGTATTTCCTTTCCACACTCCTTCCGAAACAACCAGACAACGTCATGTTGAAGGTCTTTAAAATTAATTAAGCTACTCCTAGTTTTGGAATTAATTATAGAAATTGACCTATTTCTGACTTTTAAATATACAGCAATGCTTTAAAATTGTGTCACATCAATCAGCGACTCGCTGAATCAAATTAGGATTGATCGAAGCATTTGCTTTGTAAAAAAATTTTTATTTAAAACTGGGCAATGCATAGAAGAGTTTGGTAAAGCCATGACCAACCTTACATATTACAATTACATATTATTCTTAATGCCCGTTACCATTTTGAAATACATTGTTTCTTGAAAAATTCCAATTTAATTCAGGATGTGAGGGAGAAACCAAGTGGTCGTAGTACATACACGAAAATATGTTTTTAAGTAGAGTGAAACTAAATACTTTTGTCTATCTCACAATCCATGCACGACAGTTTCTGTGGAGAAATAACGTAAATGAACTAAATCAGGGCGGGACAATAATTTATTATGCGTCAGTGCTAACCTTCAGGCAAATTAAAAATTCCTCATGAGTCTCCTCTTCTAACATAACAACCTAACCTCGTAATTGAATTCTGAATCGCCGTTTTGATCTGAAATTCCGTTTTTTTTTAAAGATGCGTGCCAAATAAACAGTCTGAACTCCCATCTCTCTGGCCCAGTAGAGCTTCAATTGGCATTTTTACTTCCCGGAGTGTTTTATTGAAGTGGGATTTTTTTTACTCGGCTTCTTTTCAAGTGCCTTTCAACGATTGTTGTTCGTCAGTCACCCACCCCTGTTTAAATATTCTTGTATAACTTAAGCATCATTTACTCATGATGCACCATTCCAGATTTTAGCGTCTTCTGTTATCCAGCAGGTAACAAGGACGCGGAAATATTTGCAGGGCTTTGGAGATTCGATGGTTAGTTGAAGACTATACTCTCGCTCACTCCATCCGCCTTTTTCGTTTAAGTGCTGAAAACTCTACTCGCTTCTTCTCCTGTGAGACGGGCTTTGTAATTCCATCACCTCTTTCCATGGAGACTTAGTTCTTTTTTTTAGGTTGATCAATCGAAAACACATCAAGCAAAAACTGATTCTTTCATTCTTTTTTTTTTTGCTCGCTTTTTCTTGAAAACGATTAGCCGTCATTTTAGTTTATGAAGCCAAAGACGGCATCCAAACTAATCACATCCGATTGAAACTCAAATTTATTTTTGGAAAGTAGTGTCAGGATATTCCATGGTCGTGTTTAAGAATAAGTTCTAAATAGTAACGTCGAGTCTGACGGGTTCCTTAAGCCTCTCTTTTTCATTTCACATTTTACTGCATTTTTAAATATTAGGAATTCTGATATTACTTTGTGGGTAATCTTATTTCCGGATAAATTGTCATTCAGGATAATCAGAATTCTGGAAAATTGTTTCTCTACGTAGGCCACGCATTAGCTTACTCATTGTGAATAACAGTTGACTTTATTATCATTAATCCATTTTCCAAGCTCCTTTCCTTTTTTGCTCAATCAAGATTCCATGGAACTATTTCTAAAAGGTCCTTTGGGAAAGGAGTGTGCAATGTTTTTCAAGAACCAGTTAGTTGTTAATGGAGATGAGGATGGCATTGGGATGTTACAATCTCATTAGGTCGTAGTTCATTCTTATCTATACAAATTACTCGGCAAAAAATCTGTGTATGAGCTCTGGCACTCTGTATTAGACTGGTTGAAAATAATGACGTGCTCTCGTTTAAGAGTGTTTTACTTTCTTGAATTTGTTTTTTCATAAACCTACTTCGATTCCAAACATGCATAAGGTGTCTCTCTGGGTAGTAAAACGGTTTCCTCGCTTTCTGGAGGAGTCAAATTCATGGATTTATTTATTTCTAGGAAACGGCCCAAAAAGTGGCCTGTAGTCAGCATTTGGTTTCAGATGGTGCATCCTTCTGATTCTACGATCAGGGGCTTTTTGAGCTTCCCCAAGAAGTCCGTGAAGTGTAAAAACAGTTGGTAAGGAATAGTCTTCGCAAGTTAGAGACCAATGTACGTTATCGCGCTCATGAATAATTCATCTAATTATCGTTAATTTTATTTCGAATGCCTTTATTCTAATTAATTTAGTTTTATTTTGCTTAATTGTTTAATTACTGTTGTTAGTTAGAGAGCAGGGGGCACTAAAGGGCTCATGAATAATTCATCTCATTATCTTTAATTCTATTT
>Ga0194135_10002578_pt1 | contig 11027 bp, 10 predicted proteins | sample LitLau_LLRF_2013_FD_134024 | JGI IMG/M metagenome (GOLD analysis project Ga0194135, IMG submission 134024) | Freshwater sediment microbial communities in response to fracking from North America - Little Laurel Run_MetaG_LLRF_2013 (version 2) | ecosystem: Environmental > Aquatic > Freshwater >... | reverse complement strand
CTTTTAGGAAACTTTCAATTCCTGAAAACTGTTTTTAGTTTGAGTTTTGCATTTTGTGATTATTGCCTCACCGCCTCGCACACAACACTTATAAAGAACAGACGAGCTTGATTTCAAGATCGTGGCAAAAATTGTCCTTATTTTCTATAGGAAGATAATAATAACTTCTGGTGGAGTTGAATTCTGAAATTGGGTCCTGTCTCTCAAAGTATACACAAATCGGAAGTCATCCATTAATTTTAAGCACAACTGACTTATTTGAATATTTGACATAGAAAAAACTGGCTGTGGAGGAAGGAAAGAATCTAAGCAACAAAAGACCAGAAGAAGAAAACCGCTAGCAGGATCTGGCCACCACGGAGGAGCAGTTGGTGGTGGTTACGGCGATGCTGGCGGAGGAGGATTTTGGGATGGAGGATGTGGGGACAGAGGAGGCGGCGGCGGAGGAAACTGAATACGGGGGCAAAGGTTAAAGAAGAAATTATAAACGCGGAGATAAAGTTGAAAAGTGGCTGCCCCTGGTGTCAGTTTTTGTCAGTTTTGCCATCTAGCTTTTCCTGTGCTACGATCTCAACAGAAATGCTTTTCGCATCAGAACGACTATTTAAAAAGTGACTCGTTTCAGAAATAAGAATTTCTGAAAATGGGTCATTCGCCGTATGAGCAGCAAAGGGGAGAGAAGAGAAGATGGCAAAGTTGTCAACTGTGTGAGAGAAGAGAACTCATTTCCTCACTACCGCCACAGCGGACTGTACGGAGCATTGTAAAATGTAACTCGACTCAGTGAACAACCAGCTTCCTTTCCAAATTGGAGTCTAAAGTTTAGATTACTTCTTCAAAACACGTTCCCCTAGTCTCTTTGAACTTCATTTCAGTTTATCTTGTTTTGTTTTTTCGAATAATTTTGTTGTTTTCCAGGATCAAATGACACCGAAAGTTTCAACTCAAATATCTATTAAGGTTAATTCCCTTTGGAAATAAGTTGTATATTTATTAATGAGTTTGGTTAGGAAGGTACACGATTAAAGCAACAATAAACAAAAAAACCGGCTCCCGAATCCCTATTCGGCACTGACTCTAATTCTTCACCTTGGGGAAGTGCCAATATTGGCACCCGGTACCTTGGCACTTCGAGGAAAAGCTGAGTTTTGTTAAACTCTAGCTTAAATTGAGCGGGCCGATGTAAATTTTATAGCCAGAACTTAATGAAGACAAAATATAAAGCTGTTCATTACATAATAATATATTACACAATAGAAGAATTCGGTTGCCGTACGGATTGAAAAAATCTCTTGATTGTAGCAAAATCGGGACGACAGTCTGCAACTGCGTGCCAACATTCAACCATGATCTCGTATCTGTGTAACAACAAGTAAAATTCAGTCAGAGTAAACGAATCAAGTATTTAGAAGGTTACTAAACAACGGAATTAACAGGAACCTGCAACATGTAACTGATGCGGGTTAGTTGGCTTCCTAGAAGCAGCTCTGGGTTTATGAAGTGGCGCGCGGTATGCATCCCCTCCGATTAATTAAGAATCCTTAGCATGGTTTCTTACGCGTCATTTGGAGAATGTGAAGGTGAACTCATTCTGAGCCCATTTTCCAACTGGTCAGCAAAGTCATGAGTCCAGCTTAATCCTGGGTAAGGATTATTCCCTAAGCTAAATATCTCCCATAGCGTAATTCCATACGCCCAAACATCAGATTTGGTTGAGAACTGCATTTTTTTCAACGATTCAACGGCCATCCACTTCCATGGGAGTGGACACTAATTCGTAAATTTGATGTTAGTCAAGCATTACGGTCTCTTTGATGAAAATGGTAGGCTTACCTGCTCGGACTTTATATAATTATAGTCAATTAATTGTCGGGCAAGCCCAAAGTCACAAACTTTTGCCTGAAGCGTTGATGTCAGAAGAATATTTCTGGCAGCTACGTCTCCATGAATTATCTGAAATTTTCATAAGATGGTTTACACAGCATGGCAATGAAACATTATAGACACATAATATACAACATATAGGTATGCGCGAGAAACTTACGCGTTTCGAACTTATGTATTCTAAGGCAGAAGCAATGTCCGCTGCCCACTGTATGAGCGTAAAAGTAGAAAAGGTCTGCTGATTCGACACATTCATATAAATTCTATTAAAACAAAAACTATTTACGACTGGCGTTCCAATATATTTTGACAAATTTATTATACCCAGGGGTTCGGATTGGTTGAGAGGAAATAGACCCATTTTCAACATAATTCACAAATGATCGAGCATTGTCTCGGATAAAGCTGAGAAGACAAAATTTGCAGAGTTCCACCGCCAGATATACTTCCCCTAAAATAGTGACATATACACAGTTGCAGAATAATTTATTGAGATTGGTAACGAGTATTTAGTTCCATTATTTATTACTTTCTTTGTCATTGATATGGTGTAAAGCCAAAGTCAAGGAAATGAAATTTATTGATTACTTTCTTTGATGTTTTCAGTCCATGCCCCAATTAACTTGACGATTGACTCGTGCTCTCCGAGGTAAATCAAAATTTTCAGTTCGGATAAAATAGCCTTAAAGTAACTGATATCCGCTTCAGGCTTCACAGTTTTAAAGGCGCTCTCAATGATCCCGGTGTCTGTTGTCACGGTTCCCTTGTAGACAACGCCATAAGCTCCTGACCCCAGCGGTGAGATTTTGTCTGTATATACGTATGTTGGGAATAGGATTATTAACCGTATTCAAGATTGAGTTGGATTAGGATGGTTTACCAATTTGAAATTTATTTTGTGCGAGCTCGTATTCAGCGTTATACGGGAGAGAGGCAATGAAATCCATGGAATCCAGTTTCTCAGTACTGTCCGAGTCACTGTTCCGCCTGCCTTCGTGAAATTCCTTAATTTCTTCTGCCGTTAAAAATGCAACAAGTTTCTTGAGCTTATAAAATTTGTAATAAAAGAACAACAACCCCGCAACTAGGATCATTACAGCAAGAGCTGAGATTCCTATAGTAATTGGGACAACGTTTGAAGCTGAGCCTACAATGAATGTAAAAAAAAACATGATGTTAAAATAAATAATACATTAGGGAATCTTGGCTAACCCGTTCCAGCATTCTTCTTTATGACATCTACAACCAGGGTTTTTATTGAAATTTCGCCAAGGGAATTATCAGCCTTACAAGTATACTCTCCTTGTACTAAGTCAGTAACACTCAGAAACGTCAAGGTCTCATTTGTGACTTTGATTCCCGGCAAGGTCTGAAACAAATTTTGCTTAATTAGGAATACAGCTTTGACAAATTTATTCTGTACGAGGGGTGTGATACTTACTGTACTAACAACCCACTTAACTTGAGGCTTGGGATCTCCATATGCACTACAATTGATTTCCTTATATTTCTCTCCATCATGCAACGTGATATTTTCAAAAGGCTTCTCAAAAGTGGGTGGAATTGATTCTGTGTGATGATAATAAGCCCTTTTAAATTAAAGTAACGAAGGCTGGGGCAAAATAGCAAGCCTATGCTATTCTTGTGACATACTTTGTACTCTAAACTCGATTGTTTGATTAGCCCACTCCGTAGTATTCCAGATTGGTGCCATGCAAATAAGGTTATACACTCCTGCCATCTCAAGTTCCGTTTCAAATAATTTCGTCCAGCTCCGCTCACTCTGGTTTTCCTCAAAATCTGTCTCTGAAATATAGAAATATAATGTTACGTTGGGTAAGGTTAATTTTTATTTTTATTTTAACATTGTAGGTTTCGCGTGACTACCTCTCTGGACCAACACATCATTATGTACAGTTCCGAATATGGGGTCGAAGGAAAACCCATACTTTGGGACATGACATGAGGTTCGAAACTTTTGTCCAATGTAGTAAACCTCTTCGACTGCAGGTGGCTCAAACCAGATCATTTCATTCGGCTCAATTTCGGCCCACGAGAAATCTGAAATTGACTTAGACCGTCGCCTACGAAGGGTTCGTATTAATACATCCTAAAAAGGGGGAAATCTTGCTTTAAAAAATGAGGGAAATCTGCAAATGTGAATTTTGCTAAAATTGGAGCAAATGTTACCAAAAAAAGATTCAATTCTGCAAATTCAGTGAGAACCTACTTATAATCACCCTGACTCTGAATATTTTATGTTGATGATTGATTAGAATTGCAGATAGTTCCTTAGCGTCGTTCGTAGCTAACTAATTGAGACTTTCATGATTTTATGTGCATTTTAGGAGTCAGGATATAATTTCCCCCGACATAGCAAGATTTCCTGCCTTGATAAGGCTTTTGGAAACTTTGCATCAAAAGTGACTGCCTTTGATCCATTTTAAGCAAAATTCACATTTGCAGATTTCCCTCATTTTTTTAGGAAGATTTCCCCCTTTTTTGGGATGCATTACATTTTTCCCGCCTACGAAGGATGGCTAAGACATTGGAGGGTAAATGAACAAATTAAAATTTCCTTACGTATTTTTCTTTTCCCCGACTCATCGGGAGCACTAAAAAAGTACTCCAAGGCTCCACGCTCCTTATCCCTCAGTGAGCAAACAGCTACTCCGGGAATTAACGGGCCACCGCGTCGAGCTCCCACTTTTGTCCACCCAATATCTTCCAATCTGCCAAATCCACTCGGTATTCTTTCAACACAGTTACGCTGAATGTACACAATCAATACAGACTTTTAATACAAATACAGATTTCCTACGTCCCAATTAGATGCGATAAAGTTACCTCGGTTTCCTTGAGATGTCTGCGAGTATTGGCACAGTATGCAGCAGAATAGGGGCACTTGTAATCGACGACCTTGCCGGTTAGTCCGGATTCGGACTCTTTGCAACGAATAAGGAACCCTACATTCGGAATATCCACAACTGTAAAGTTGTAAGTGCATGATCCTGGTCGACTACGTTGTCGAGACTCTCGTGGAAAATATGTTGAGATTAGCACGGTTTCGCCATCAACATTCTTCTGCGGTTGCAATCGCACGATCAAAGCATCATCACCTTCGTCACTGACAGCCTTACACTTGAATTCTTCGTCCATAATTAGCTTCATGGTTGAAAAATAGAGCAACGCAATATACTGGAAGCCTTGAATTGAGCTGTCGAATTTTCTGTCTGTCCATTCGTTTCTGAATCGGTTTTGTATATGTCTAGGTCCCTAAAAATATTTCTTTTTAAATAAAAAGTCTGCTCCATGTGCTGCTGTAGACCTCCTTACGTCATCCGCATCAAAGACCCACTCGACTGGGTATTGGGCCCGGCACTCCATTTGCAATGAGATGTCTTTGTTTGGTAAGACGCTCCCGTTTCCGTTATCCGTTTTGATAATAAACGGTTCCCCCAAATCTCCGAGTGTAAATTTTACTCTCGCGTTGATTTCAACCGTTTCGAAGCTTAAGTAGGCTGTAAATGGATTTATCACTTCAGATTGACATTAAACTATCGAAAGGCGTTTGCTTACCATAAATGATAAATATTTGTTGAATCAAGAAAATTTCTCTACTTCGGTACAACATCCTAACTTTCGACGAGCTCTAACCCTAGATTTTATTCTTCAGTAACAAATATTCAAGTGAATACAGGGAATACGGACTATTCCACAACGGAAAAGGGATTTCTTTTTGCTATACAGGCAATTTAATCCGAAATTTGCAAACCAGGAAAATCCTTTTCCTTTTAAAATTCCTTACATTTTCCTTTTTCCCTGCACTTCAAGCCATTTTGTTCAGCTGTTCCGGCTATATTATACGTAATAGCCGCTATTACCAGTATTAGAAACGGTTGATCGATCACAGAAAGTTGAATTGTTGAATTGAGGAGGAGGAAAATTCAGCTGAAACGAGGAGAGTCGGGAAAATCATTAATTTTGCGGTTCGGTTTTCCTCACGTTCCAAACAATTGACGAGTTTTTTTTATAACTAAATTTGTATATTTGTTATTTGTTATGGGATTGACTGTAATCTTTGTATCTCCTTCAAATTCCAAGAAGAATACTAAAGTTTTCTCGGCCACCAGCCGCTTCTATTTTGAGATTGAGAATTGAAGCAAAGGAAGTCTTTCCTTCTTAAAACCTTAGTTTAAAATCTCCCTATCGCCCCTCACCAATACCATCAAGTCAATTGGACTTTCCTGGATATTGACCAGGATCATCCCACTTCCATTTCCTTGTTGAAAGAGGCTCCTTTTGTCTCCGAATCTGTTGCTTCCCTCAACAGTGGGAGTTATTTGATTCGGTCCGAAGGCCTCATTCAGTAGGAATTCACTTTCCACGATTTCATTGTCCAAGAAACAGAACGGATTCTCTCAGTCGCCGTGTCTTCGTTACTATACAGTTCAAATTCTGGGGTGAATGTGTCCTTTGGTCGGGGTCCATTTAAGGACCACGCAACAGCGTCTCTGAACTTCCGTTTTATCAAAGTGCCATGGAGTACATTACCAAGAAGTAACCAGATATCATTTTCATTGTGGCAAGTGACGAAATTTCCTCTTCTAAGCGCTTATTTGAGCCTATTTGAGACCATTTACCAAATTTATTATGTGGAGGAGAAGTCCGAAGAAGACATATGGACGCTATGGCCCTCCTTTCTAAATGTGATCACGTTTGTGATCATTTATGGCCTCGGGACATTTGGATTCTGGGTAGCCTACTTGAATAAAGGAGAAATTATTTACTGCTCATGCGCGAGGAACACATCCTTTCTCAAGGACTGCCATAAATTGGTTCTTCCGTCTTGGACAGGCATGTCCCCGGATAGCTTGGTCACGACATCATAATCCAAAACAAGGAAATTAAATTACATTTAAATAAGGGCGAGTCCAATTGGTTAAATAAACGTAATTCTTAAGTTTAACGTGACTTGAGATGAACGGGCCCCACGTAAAAACGTGATGATAACCGACGGATGGCGTAAATTTTGTTTCGGCTAGTTAGTACTGAGCACTTTCTGTATAGGAGGTTTTGATGTGTGCTGCGGATAAACGGAATTAGTTGGCACATTTCATTTTTCTACCGCCGGGTTTGTTCTTGATCGGGGACAAAAAGTTATATTGAATGCATGAACGGGATGTTTAAAGTTTAGAATATGCATATAGCTTTTGATTTGGATTAATGACATGCTGTCTCCGAAAGTAAAAACTCAAAACTTTGTAATAGTAAAAAGTCAATACTATACACTACGAGACGACCCTTGTGGTTTTATCTAATAGAAGTTTAGTCTGATTACCCAAATAAAGTCTGCAATGTTAACCCATTTAAGATTTCCTTTTCTCGATCTCCTTTTAATTGAGAGGAAAATATGGGCCAATTCCATTATTATGAATGGCTGGCTAAAGGTTGCTAGGAGACCAACATTGAAAGATTGGCGCTCTTGTATTTCTTTTTCCGAGCCACCTTATCAACAGTTTACATTTTTCTGTTGCCAAGGAACTCCGACGGTCCTTCGTTGTTGACGAATTCAATTGTTATTGCTCCTCCGTAATAACGAGCGTAGAAGAGAGAGGAGGAGGACGAGAGTTCTCGGTTCGGAACTAAGTTTTGCCCACTCACTTTTGAATTCTTCAATTTGAACTCACTTTTCTCAACGAACGAACGATTGAATTGAATTTAAAAATATTTTTTGGAACAGTTGAATTGAATTTGAGAACATGGCAGGGGTGGGAGTTAGGCCTAGCATTAGCCCACAGAAAGTGGAGTCACGGATGCACGCCTCGAATCCCGGCAAATCAGAGGACCAAGGTCAGAGCAGCCCGATACGGGAGAGCCGGCGGGAGACGCATGCACTCACTGATGTCAAGACGATCATTGCTTTCAAGGCGGACCTTACGCCCAGTCTTCTTCATCAGCCCAAAGTTTCAGGTTAGAAAGGAAATGTAACTTGAATTCCCAGATGTCTTGAAGATTCTATCTCTGATACCATACCATGATATCTCCTTTCTAGAACACCGCGGGAAAATGCAGAAAGCCAGAAATCGGGCCACCGTGACGAAAATTTTGGGTAGTAACATCATGGATGATCATGAGAGAGGAGTCTCGACGCTACAACGCGGTCCAACTGAGAAAAGTACAAGCGACCCTGAAGGTCAAGGCAGGAAAAGAACCACAAAACTGAAGCGCAGATCAACTGTAAATGGTAAAAGCGGTAGAGAAAATATCTTTTCCTTACGTACGTGTCTTTTCTTTCTCAATTTCTAAGACTGGTATGTTTTTCTCAGGAAAAGACTCACCGTCTAGTGGAAGTGGAGATTCGGGCAAAAGTGAGGAGAACGAGAAGACGACTGGGGACGAAGATGTCAGTTGGGACGCTTTTTTGAATGAAGGGCCAGTGGGTGGGGACGAAGAGTTAATGGAGGTGAGGAAAAAGGACGGGAATCACTAGTGTTAAATTACAATAATTTCAAGATGTGACTTGCTCTTGGTAACAGTCGGGTCCACTGTATGAGATGGCCAACGTTGACATTGTGGTGGAGGAGCAGTTGGCTGAAATGAAGGAAGCTCTCCGTGCGTCCGAGAAACAGGGACGTCTTTCGGACAGGGAGCGGACCATTCTTATGGATAAATTTAGCCTCTTCCTCCAGGCCCTCGTCTCTTCCCAGGAAAATGAAGTCGAGCTCATCGACCACATTGGAATGAAGACGCAAATCATAGAAGTTCTTAGCGGATTCTCTAATGAGGAGACCACCACGGAGCTTATGATTTCTGGTAATTAAATCACGCCTCGGAAGTTCCAATTAATTCCAAAATAATATGTCAGTTTTCTCTCCAAATAGAACAAAAGGTAAAAGATGATGATACTAAGGACGGAGACGTCGCGGAATTCTCAAAAGCAAAAATTGGTAAATATATAATCTATAAACTATTACACAGCTGAGGACGGTTTAACTCAAATAGTTTTTTTTTTATTGTAGTATCGTTGCCGGAAGAAGCGTCAGAGAATGAGGAAAGTGAGTCTGAACTCCCCACTGTAGCTGCGATTGACGAAATGAATGCAGCGACCATCCGAGAAAGCCTCCTTTCCCAAAAGAACAGGTTACGCAGAACCAAAGGAGGCTGCCTATGCCTACCACTCGCCCGTAAAAGCCAACCACTGACTCTGGACTTTGTTGTCTTTCAACCTAACCTGACCTAAAAGTGGCAACACTTCCCAACTTCCCATTACAAAAATTCTCAGAAACGACTAAGTCCCAAGTCAGTGGTTGGCTTTTACGGTCTAATATGCCTACCTTAGTTATTAATTCCTTTATTTGTTATTTTTTTCACAGACTGGAAATGCAGGAGCAGATGAAGGTGATCCACCTTCTGGAAATCAAGCAGCTGGAGTTTGAGAAAACTCTCCTGTCGATGCACTACTCGAAAATGATCAAACCGGCAGACCTCCAGAAAGAAATGCGGGTAATGCTGACGTCCGCTTGCCGAGTCTACTCTCGACTACCAGGCAGGGTTTTGCTATCCCGCTTTTCTGCCTTTCAGGAACTCCGGAAGGCAATTACTGACATGAAAATTGAGATTGGGACAATGCAACAGGAAATCGCTCAAATCCAGCTCGACATTGCAGGAGAGGAGAAGAGCCTCCGGGAGGAAGAATCTGTAACAAATCAATTAGATTTGGATACTCTCTCGAAACAGGTACTATCGTACTCCCACCGCTCACATGAAGTGCTCTGCTGCACTCTGCAGTGCAGAACCTAATAACAAGGAAACTTTTGCTTTCCAGATCGAAGTGACTCAAAATGCTTCCAGACCGCTCCATTTGTCTAAAGATGCTGGTAAGGTGTCCTACTTGGACTCATTGTAGGTTTTAGTTTCATTCGGTTTTGACTTGACTTATGTCTGTGTTTCATAGATCGGGAGGCGCATAAGCTGGAACAGCTCCAGGATACGCTTGAAGAGCTAGAACAACGCTGGATAGCGGGAATGACCAAATTTCGAGCTTTCCAGGGCAAGATTGATCAGAAGAACTCCGAATACGCCACTCTCATGAAAGAGGAAACGCGAATGAATATGGCAAGAAAACAGGTCCAGTCAGAGACGGAGCGGATCTTGGCCGATATAGAGCTTTTGCAGAAAAAGGAACAAGGACTTCTCAACAAGGTTATTCTCCTACTTTTGTCGTTATACTCAAAATTAAAATCTAAAACCAATTCAAAATATTTCATTTTGTTTTTAAGGCTCGAGTTGCCGTCGAGAAAACTGGTTACAACTTGAAATTGAAAAAGAAGCTCTACGAGCAGCACCATGCCATCTATAACGAGTCGACGCGTGCGCAGAGAGAGTGAGCTGACCTTTTTATACGTTTTCTTCTAGGGAACCTTAAACTAGATGCTTAAATGGATTCTGCTCATTTCAGATACCAAAAACTAGAACGGAATATCAAAATGGCGAGAGAGACTTTTCTCAATGCAAAGCTGGCCCATGAGAAGATGCGCTCTGCCTTCGAGACGTTGCAACCCAAAGGGGATTCGGACAATTGGGAGAAACTCCGGAAATTGTTTACTTTTGAAATTGAGCAGCTCAAGGTTGCTTTGGACAAGCGTATCACTGATTCCCAAGTCCAAGCTACCAATCTGGAGGCTCTCCAGGAGAAGTTGAATGAACTTTATGAAGACCAAGTGGCCTGTGGGAAAGATCTTCAGGGTCTCGTAAGACTTTTAATGGAAAATCCCAGAGTTGAAATTATTCAAAAATTGTTTTAAAATGGAAATCTGTTTTTAGACTCGAGCTACCGTCCGGAAGCGCCGTGAGCGACAAGACAAAGCGGAGCAATGCATCAAGCTGGAAGCACAACTCCATGGTATCGTGACGGATATTCGGGTAAGATCAAGACCCAGACCTGAAATGTGGACTGGGTTTGGAACACTGTTAATTAAGTAATTCACCTTCCTTGTGATTGGTAGATGAAGAAGTTGGTACTGGACGATTGTGTCTGGAATGAGCGAGAGCTCAACCGCGTAGGGACGCTGATCCCGAAGCACTATTCCCAAATAAAGCTGGAAAAAGCAACAATACTGAATGACTTGATCCAGGCCAGG
>Ga0194135_10002577_pt1 | contig 11033 bp, 16 predicted proteins | sample LitLau_LLRF_2013_FD_134024 | JGI IMG/M metagenome (GOLD analysis project Ga0194135, IMG submission 134024) | Freshwater sediment microbial communities in response to fracking from North America - Little Laurel Run_MetaG_LLRF_2013 (version 2) | ecosystem: Environmental > Aquatic > Freshwater >... | reverse complement strand
GGATGAGGGGAAGGTTTGTAGGGGATGTGGGGACAGCTTGCAGCGAGCGACCTCTTTTCTTTTTATCTGATTTTGAAAAAAAAATTGAAATCGGGTTTTAATTAAGTTCGATTTTTACATTTTCCTACGGGTCAGCATCAGACATCAGAACCACAGCGAAAGCGAACTGTCCAGTAGTGTTCGTCGTCCGTGCTACCGTGCTTCCCTGTCATTCGTCACTACTCGAGTGGCGCGAAGGGGTTAGGACAGAGCCCGCCTGTCTAAACTGCATTGAATTGCAATTTTATGATTCCCTTTTTCTAGAGCCAAACCGTCATGTCGGTCAGTATTAATCCACGTCGACATCGGATTCGGAACTGAAGAGTTTTATTTGAAGATTCTTCAGTAATTTAATTTTGGAAAGCAATCTACTTTTAATAAATACAGACGCTCTTATTCCTTGTTAATTTTCTTGCAGGTGAGGTCAGTGAGTTTTGACAGAGATGGAGGAACTGGAATCCAAATCAGAAGAGAATGAAGCAGCGGAGCTGATAGTAGTCGCTCTTACGACCTTGTCAGTGGAAGTTCTCGAAGCCGATGACACAGTGACGATGTCAATGCCAGTACCAGTCAGCGAAGGAGATAAGGAATCCGATGATCAGCAGCCCCTTCATGATACCAACATCACGACTGAGACCGAGACTCATAAAGATGACAAAGACACTGAAGAAGGCGAAGAAGAAGCAGAGGAAGGTGAATTAGCCGACACGACCCTTTCTGATCAAGAAGATCACCTTGACCCAGCTACTCATACCACCAAGGAAGACTTGGATGCTGTAGATGGCGGAGCCGTTGGACTCGAAAATTTTGTAATTGAACCAAAGGAACTCGAGTGTCAATTCTTTGGGAGCTTCTACAACGAGAAACAGTTGAGAGTAAGTTATGACGACAATTTGGTTCCGTTTACCTGAATAAGAATCATCTGGACGGCTCCAGTCATTAAATGTATCAATTCCATGACAGGAACCTGTTATTGACCTCGTGTCATTTGCAACGCCCTGCAAAGTGTCTGAAATCAGAATTATTCCATTGGGGGCAACGGTAGAAATGCTGGACGGTGTGGCTCTACTGGGGTAAGTCCTTGCGGTCAAGTCAATTGGGTACATACGACTTCACTTGGTTTGAATTTTTATGACACCTCCCTAGGTCCACGAATCCAACCAACTTTGATTTGGAATTTTACTATGAAGATCTCACAGATCCCGCCCACGCCACATTTAAGGAAATCACTAAGTTTACTTACGATCACAAGCTTGCTGTTCACTTCTCTTGTGGGACCGATGACCCGCCCGTAAGTTCATTCTGCAAATGATAAATTAATTTTGAAATCAATTAATCGCGTTCGCGTTCTGGTTCCAGATAATCACGAATAAGGTCCTGGTCCGTGGGATTTACAACAGTATTACCTTGGCTGTGATTGGTCATGAAGTAAACAACTTCCCGGTGAGGACAGTTCTGGAACATGTGGATCAGGAAGCGCTTGAGTACGATGTTGGTTCCGAGGGATCCTTTTCAGGAAGTGATGAGGATGATGAAGTCGAGTATTATTCGGATGAGGACGATGAGGATCGGGACAGTTACGATGATGAGGACGCTTATAGCCAGTACAGCGATGAGTACGAACTGGAAAATGATCAACAATTAGAAGAATCGGATAGTTACTACTACGGTGAGTCAAGTTTTAGTTGAAGAGTTCGACACAGAAGTGGACTGCTGGTGGAAAGGTGTGACAGAATACTAACTTGCTACAATGTGATATGATAACTTACTACTTGCAGACTCAGAGGAAGAGGTGGAGGAAGAGGAGGTGGAGGAGGCAGACGATGACGTTGAGATGAAGGATGCCTTTGACCCTTCCCTCGATGATGAAGAGTTCCAAGAGCAAAGTCCAAGTCCACCAGTGTCACCCGGAGACCAAGACGCGATGAACCCATCACCGTCGCCGTCCTGGGAAGATGAGAACAGAGAGGAAGGGGAGGAGGACGACTCACAAGCCGAGTACGAGAAAACCAGATCACCGTATGAGGATCAAGTCCAAAGCAAAGAACAGGCAGGATCTGTCAGTCCAGACGATCACTCTGTGGAACAGGGGCACATGGGCACGGACGTGGAGAATAATACCCAACAAAGTGAAGAACATGAATTCCAAATTGACACTCAAATTGTTGAGGAGAAGGAGACTGAGAGTCCGGTTGAGGAAGAGAAGGAGTTGAAAGTCACGAATGACTTAATCCCCGTACAATCAACCCAACCTCCAACACCATCCCCTCCGATAGTTCCCCTCCAGCTCGACTTGGACATGGAAGATATTTCAGACGGTGACATTTCCAGTTTGGAGGATTTCGGGCAAGCGGAATCGGATGAGCAAGGTAAGTTAAGGGCGATATTTATTCAGTTCATATCAAGTGTAACGAAATGAACCAATTAAAAAAAAACTGGCTTGGACGTTTTGTTACAGTCCCGGCGTCGTTGCCGAAATCAGTATCATCAGTCCTCCAATCTCCTTCCGCCGGATTGGCCCCAACGGGAAGGTCGATTTCCGAGACAAAAACGAATGAGATGTTGAGTGAGCATGAGTTCGAGGATGATTTTGAGGATGACTTGGAAGTGATTAGCGATGAAGAGATTCGGGATGAGTCAGAAACTGAAATGGGAGACTACGAAGATACTTTCCCAGACGTCTACGGTCGTCCCTATGATCAGGAATCCTTCCACCTATATCGCCCACAGGCAAGTCCAGTTCCATTTATTACTTGACATGAATTAAACTGCATATTTTCATTGTCGATTCAAGGTGTATCCCTTTAACTTTTTATTTTTTGATTGACCTTTCACTTATTTGCAGAACTACCGCGTGGAACTCTATCCGAAAACATTTGTGAGGCATGACAATCCGCTCAAAGAGAAACTAACAGAAGCCCTCCGGAATTATGCTCCAGGGACCTTCAAAGTTGATATGCTGGAAGGGTGGGTGGAGGTGATGGAGGAAGTGCTGCCAATACTAACTCCCTGCCTCCGCTCCATTCCGCCAACCAAAATGCAAGGTAAAGGGAAACTCAGCTAATTTGACAGCAGGACCACCGGCATGGGAGGGTCTGATAGATTTTGTTTGATCACGTTTAGCCACCAATAACACCCTCCTTTTCTGGGTTGAGCAAAGTTTCCAGTTGGAACCAACAACTTCCCCCGAGTCCGTGACGCGAAATCTCCGCCAATTAAAAGTGGCACTCAAACTGGTCTTCTTCCTGTGCGAATTCGAGCCAAACCTCAGTCGGGCCGTGGCTCAACTCCAACTCGGAAGTCAAACCACGACGGTCCAAGAAAAAGTAGCGGAAACGTTATTAGGCTCGGCGATCCCAGCCGTTAAGTGCTTGTGTGCGAAGGCATTGGAGGCAACGCTCAATACAAGGACTGGTGAGAGAAGGAGCACAACAATTTTTGCTTAAATTTTAGTTGGTTTTATTTCATTGATTTACATCTTCCAAATTTTAGGTTACGAGTCTCTTGTGGCCAAGAAGTGTTTGGAGATGGAGACGAGCGGCTATGAGAGAATGCTGTCCAGTCTGATAGAAGTGAAATTGAAGAATTTGGTGCTTGCCAGTATTCGCCCTCTCTTTCAGAGAGTCTCACTCCTTACAGTACTCCTGAAATTGACTGACGGGACAGCGGATGACCTTGACGCTGTTCTTATAAATCTCAGAGACATGTTGGACAGAGTCGAGGAGATTGAGCTTGGGGCGTATAATACGAAACTCACTTCCTCTCTTATAACCGTTGAGAACGTTGTCTCCGGGTATCTCCCAGGTGAGTTGAACCAATTACCTAAACTTTTGATTTTGGTCTTGTATGGATCCTACTAAATTTAAACGGTTTCTTGACAGCATATGATGCGAGAGTAAGTTTTGTGAAAGTCCTCAAAGAGACAGGATTTCTGGACTCGTGCTCTAAACTGATGAGCAACCCCAAGTTCAATAGCAACTACAAGCTGCTAAGTTTGTTGGTGAGGATTTTCGAGATCTTACTCAAATGGGAAGTTGGGATTCTGTATTTGGCTGAAGAGTTTCCACTGGAATTGCTCCAGTCTCTCAGCAAACCTGATGTCCCGCATTCTCCTGGCGTCAAATTCGCCACATACTTTAGTCAGTGTGTTACCGTAAGTGTTTCCCTTGTCCCTGTGTTTTTAACCTGGAGAATTTTGTGTCGATTAATGATTCAATTTGATAAAAAAATTTTTTTCAGGTATTAAAGTGCGTTGATGTTGCCAGCAAGAAGTTACGGAATTTGAGTCCAACTGAAGTGGATGCTGTGATTGATGCTCTCCTGGAAACTTACATTCTAATTTCCTACGAGTCTGGGCGGAAGGCTATCACTCATGTGCTCACCACCGGGGATTTTATCCAGCCACTCCTCGACTGTGTCAAATTTGCGGAAACGTCCATCGTAGAAGGAGACAAAATTAAAAACTTGGAAAAGACGGCAATTGGTGGTTATGCAGTTGAGCTTTTAGTTCATGTTGTTCGAACTGCGGACAACGTTACTTTCCTTTCTGTCGTAAGTCAAGTTTATGGAAAAAGAGAGTCAGTGGAAAATTGTTTTCTGCTCTAGTTAAACCTTTCCTTTTACTTTTTTTTCCGTTTCCCTTTTCAGCACGGTGATGATATCTGTCGACTCTACGATTCCCTCCGGGAAGATTTCGTAGGATATTTAAAACTAAGTGAAGTTTTACCATTCATGAGACCTGCAAGGATTGGAAAGAATTTCACAGTGGACGGGGTTGCAGAGATTTGTGAGCAGTTGAGGAAGCTGACAGAGGAAAACTTGTTGAAGTGCAAGGGGAATTGCGGCTTACCTCCGGAAATGGTCACATACCTCCGAATGTTGGATAATTTAGGTATAAGTTTCAACTATTTTAAATGATAAGTTTTAACTTAAATTGATGTTCATTAATTTATTCTTATTTTTAGCCATCTCCTCTTTTGAAAGAAACAGTTTCAATTCGGATTCCGCCAGGAATAATGATTTGGAAGGGATTCGAGTTGAGGAGTCCATCCATTACAAACTTGCTTGTGTTTACATGAATTCAGCTGATATACTATCAACTCTTGCTGGAATCCTCATTAAACTGACTGAAGAGTACAACCAACCCGCAGTTCATGCTCATACTTTCATCCATTCCAAAGGGGAAGCCTTGACTGCTCTCATTCTCCCCACTGTTCGGATCCTTCGAAAGCTACTCACGGAATTGATCCTCATACGCCACAGATGTAATGAAACTTTGGATCTCTCATGAAAGTGTTCAAAATCCACCACAGAGTGCTATGAATAGGATGATTCTAATTTTCAACAAAATCCACAGGTTTCCGTGATTTGACTTTGGTCCCAATTCTGTTGCGCACGTTTGCCTTGGTGGATTCATTTCCGGAAACGTGCACAGCTTTGGAGACGGTGGCTAAAATCAAGGTCCACTTGATTGCCTGCCTCCAAGCATATACAATCCCTGTGATGAAAGTGGGGGATGCCTCGGAAGAGGAGTTGATGAACAGCATTTGGACTCGGATGATGATGGAGCTCATTTCGTAAGGAAATCCATTCTGACCTGTTTTACAGTCGATCTCCCGTTTTGTGACGATTTTGATACTAAATGTTGATTTATTATTTAGGTTTACAATGACTTCACCCTGTAATTTCATCCCTGGAATGAAGATTTTGTCTGAACTTCAACCTCTCAAACTCCCACTGATCTCAACCCAAGAATTGTCCGAAGGAACCAAAGCCCGTTTGATTAGTTTGCGAAAACTGTGGAGTGCCTTTCTCCATGGGGTCACAACGCCTCTCCAGGAGGTAAAATCGTCAGCTTAAGTACCTAAGCCAGATGTCTAATTTCAAATTACAAACTAAATGTTTGGAAAATCCTTGTCTGGGTAGATGCTTGGGATCCTTTGCGAGTCTACAACTCGTGAGCTTGTGATTCTGGTGAAACGTGTCTGTCTCCAAATCGCAGATTTGTCTGCAGCTTCCTGCTTGGTTGTCTGTCGTGGGATTATGGAACCCATCCTGAGCTCAATTGAGGCGGATCTCGAGGAGAACTCCACACCGTCCCAGGGGGGCGGAGTGACAGGGAATTCCGTGACAGCGTGGGTAGAAGGTTCTCATGATCGTCGTAATATTCAGTGCTCTCCAAGGACAGCTCGACTCTTGGGATTCCTCAACTCACTCATCCGGAAGTCAGGGAATCTCAAGGCAGGAGTTCTCCAGGTAAGGATTATTAGGAATATCATTTACAATTAATAAATTAGTAGCCATCCAGAAAACGGAATAGGGGGTAGTACCTGAGCTTTGCATTGCCAATCTCTCCCCACGTGAATTTGGTGTACGCCTTTTTGTCACGTAGTGCTATTCTGTCATGGTCTATTCTCCAGGTGATGAAGGGCTCCTCTAAGGTAGATGAGAAATTCTCCGAGTTTTTAACTCTTCTGGGATCTATCCTCACGAGCAGCCACTCATCTCCCGAACCAAAACCAAGTGCTGCACAAGTCAAGGTCAGGCGGAGATTAATCCATAGAGATCAAGGGAGTGAGGTCAACATTGTTTTGATGAGAGTACTTGTTGTTTTCCAGACACAAGGGCATGTGATGTCAATTTTCCACACTTTGTGCAATCCAAGGGTTAACTTGTTCATTGGGAACGGAAGTGGAGCCGACGTTGACGGAGAGTACGTGAAGGCGAATAGTTTACCACCTAAGGATGCCATGAGCCTCATTTGTACCAGTTTACTCTCATTCCTATCCGGACAGGAAGATATTCCAGGAAACGTGACTGTGATTCGTAAAATCTTTTACGCCCTCAAGATCCTCTGTGAGACTGAATACGGTTTTTATCATCTCAGGACGTAAGTATAGTTGATGATTTCTGGTTTAGTAAAGTAAAAACTTATGATGAAATTAAATTTGTGTTGACTGTTGACTGTCTGCAGTGGTCTGTCCAAGAGTCCCGCTCTGATTCATGAGCTGATTCTCAAATTGAAAACAACGGAATTGGAGGCTTTGGATATTGTCGGAGTCATGGAGTCAATGGAAGTGATTGATGGGGTCCTCTCATTTCTGCGCAATCTCATTACACCTCAACAGGTATACAACTTTTAGTGGGGCTGGAAATTAGTATTTTGGATCCAGCGGGAGGTCAATGTGCGACGATTCCAGGATTTTGTGTTTTTTTTTTTAAATAGAAACGGGGTGGAATGGAACCTAGGAGGACAATCTTGAGTAAACTAGAAGTGTGTAAACTCCTCGGCTGGTCATCCCCTGTAAAACCGTTGAATCATCCCTTAGTCCAACTTTGCGATTACTTGAGCCTCGCCGTTGCACGGAACACACAGAGTGAGGGGTGTCAGGAAGGTAAGTCTTGTTGGCGGAAAAGAATTTAATAAAGTGTGGATAAGTTGCCGTGGATTGGCTATTTTTAATTGATGTTAATTTTTGACTACGCAGGGAATGAGGAGCAACTCTATTTGAAGACGTACATGGGAGAGGCCAAAGAGAAGTTGGACAAGGTCTTGACCTTTCTGGATTCACCAGGAGGGGAAAGTCAGTGGAGTCTGGCTGAAGTGGTTCTTTCTCCTCCGGATTCACTCCAGGACCAATTTAGTCGTCGTCCCGTAGTGGTTCCGGCTAAATTCCAAGACTCTTCCCAAGGACTCGACTATTTATCACAAATTGGACTTGGGGCCGACGACGTTGATTTCGAATTCTCGACGGATGATTTGGTGATTGTTTTCTGGCTAAAATGATGCTTGGTGCGAGCTTGGAAGAATGATGGAAATTATTAATTTGTGGAATTAATTGCGTCTTCAGATTGCTCGAGATTTGGTGGCAACTGTAAAGGAATATTCAAAGGAAACCGAGGCAAAGTTTACAAATGAGCTGGAAAAGTTTTGCAATTTGAAAAGAGCAGAAGAGCCCAGCACGGCCAAGGTCAACGGAAAAGAAGATTTGACTTATCGGGACTTGCATGGCGGTCGGCATGACTTTGGAAGCAACAGTGCTTCACAACGCTCAACCACGTCTACTTTATCCTCGCCGGGTGGCAAACCAAGTTTCTTGAGAGGAGCTGGTGGTAATGCGGGAAGGTATGTTGCAATGTTTCTACTTGATGCTATGTTTACAAAATTGTGTCCACATTTCAGTTCACTTTAAAATTTTGACAGGCATGGATTCGGACGAGGAGGGATGAACAATCGTCCATTTTCGTTTGACCCCTTCCGCTCCCGACCTCCGAATACATCCCGCCCCCCTTCTCTCCACGTGGATGATTTCGTAGCAATGGAATCCTCAAGTCAGGGATCCAGTGGGTCAACGAGGGGTCGGAACAGTGGGAGTGACGGGGGATACCGTGGAAGAGGAGCGCGTGGGACACCTTCCCCACTCAGTCGATCCTTCGGACAGTCAGACAGGGGAGGGCGAGGCTATCGATCCTCCCAAGGCTCATCAGGCTCATCCTACTATTCAGCCAGGAATGAACCAAGTCCTCGCGGGAGGTAAATCAGTAGCCCACGGATGATGCAATTTGTAAAGTGGAATGCAAAAATTCGGAAATTCATGGACTTGTGTTTTTATTTCCTAGGCCACTACAACGCGGGCGTGGATACGCTGGAGGTGGGGACCACCGGTGGCAGAATCATGCAGGAGGGAACGATGGGTCAGGGTCACAGGGGTCCAATTACGGAAGGCAGGATGAGCGGGACTCCAATTATGGAGAACGGAGAAGTTACGGTGGAGCAGGAAGAGGGAGTGGATACAGAGATCAACGTGGGATGTCATCTACCCCCGGGGGTGGGTCAAACTCATCCCAACAACAACAGCAACAACGTTGGAGGAACAATCCTGGCAAGTTCAATCGTTGAGTTAGTCAGAAGTGTGTCATAATCATAATTGAATTGAGTCTAATTATCAGAGAATCCTATTAATTTAATGTTAAATTATTCATGCAGAGGGCGTATATCATTTACACTTACCTTCCTCTTTTATATATTATACTGTTATGTTATAATGTTCATTTATCGTGAATGATCTCAATTAAATTAATTGAGTGGAAAACGTTTACATGATCCACACATTTATTAATGTTTCAATTAGTGGAGTCTCACTGTTGGCCAAATTTTTTGAGGCGGGAAAATTGGATCATCTGATTCCTGCACGCACGTTTGGTTTTGCATTCAAGTTTCAAGCCTTCAAATACTAAATCTTGTTTTGTTTTAGTCACGGGATTTGTTTTTGCCAACGATAACGATACTGACTACCAGAATTCCCCAGCCCGTGCGGCTGATTATTCAGACAATTAATATCATCAAGTGGAATCGTCTGAGAGGTGCAAGGGGACAGTTAATAAATATCGGTGACGTGGACATGGACTCCAAAGTTAAGGTACCTGCACCTGGTGGAACGGCAGCAGTCGCTTCACCTGCCGAAGGCAGGGTCCATGACACCACCGCGGGGGGTGGGGGTGGTATAAAGCGTCGTCAGCATGACCTCTTCAACAACCAAGAAACTCAGACGAAAGCAAAAGGGAAACTGGAGGTGGGGCATCCTAACAAGACGAACGCATTTAAGGATGCTCTTAGACGCCTTGTGTGGGAAGGGGAAGGGCAAGAATGGCCAACTGACCTTGACAAGACTGAAGGAATCATTGTGAAGAAGATCAGGCTGACGGACAATCCGGAGGAGTCGACGGAGGATGAGCAGGTAAATCAATCAAGACAAGCATTAGCGTTGTTTCTAACGAATTTAATTCTATGATGGAAGGGAAACCGTAGGAAGGATAAGGAACTAAACCGCGCGGATTTGCTGATGCTGATTAGGATTCTTACGTGTAGTAGTAGTGTCCCGAAATGTTCGTTTTCTTGCCTTAAAATGTGTAGATTGCATGTCCACTTACAATCTCATTTTCGTTTGTTCTGCAGCAAAGCGTCATCATGAGCATGCGTTTCATAAACGTCTGAGAGTTCTGTGATTGATGTCCATTTCCGTGGATTAATTACACCTTATCAAAGAAATTATTAGAAGTTGGGTGGGTACTATTACGGTAGAATTAGAGTAACATAATAAATTAGATTAAATTAATGATTATTATTCACATTTCTCAGGCGGGTCTAAAAATTGGGAGATGAAGGGAAAAGGAGTTTTCCTTTCGTACAAGGGAGACTCGGTTTACCTCTAAGTTTTTAGGAAATCAGTGGAGATTAATTCACTTGATAAGTGGATGACAGGTGTGTTGGCTTGGCATCCTATTCCAATTCGGACCTTTTAGACCTGCTCCAGAAGTCTCCCATATTTTAGTCTCATTTCTCATCGCACCGCAGGGACTCAAAACTCAACTTGTTCCAAACAGACTAAAAGGGAATTTTCCCATTTTAATTCTCCAATCACGCAAACTTTCATTTTGTGAATTAGATGTGGCAAGTTTTGGGACATTTCGTTATAACTTTCACAGGGAGATTTGACATCTCCCTTCTTATCCATAACGGAAATCCACAAAAAGTGAGGTCAGGATTAAAGGCGATAGGTGACGCTATACTTCAATCAAACGCAAGATTACCTTGCTCATTGGATAAAAATTATAAATTAGTACAAAGAAATTATACTGCATATCGATTGCGTCCAGTTTATCACACCAATCTGAAGATGACTGATCTCTGGCCTCGTGTCTTTCTTTTTGTCTCAACACAGGAAATTAATGAGAAAGTGTAGGGCGTACAGATTTACACGGAAAAAGATTTAATCCCCAAAAAAAATTCACTTAACTAAATCTGAGTTGAAAATTAAAAAAAAAAAACTTCAATTTTCACAGATGCTGAGGATTGGACTTGTCTAAATTATTCTTGCTAATTAATAACCAACAAAACAACCCAACGCCGGCAACGGCCGCCAAAGAGCTTCCTTCTCTTCATCATCTTTCGGATTTCGATCTGGAGAGGGAAATGCTTGTTCCTTCTTCTTATG
>Ga0194135_10002576_pt1 | contig 11033 bp, 6 predicted proteins | sample LitLau_LLRF_2013_FD_134024 | JGI IMG/M metagenome (GOLD analysis project Ga0194135, IMG submission 134024) | Freshwater sediment microbial communities in response to fracking from North America - Little Laurel Run_MetaG_LLRF_2013 (version 2) | ecosystem: Environmental > Aquatic > Freshwater >... | reverse complement strand
ACTAGAGATCGAAGTGGAGATAGAAGTTTCCTGGTATTCTGATCGAGATTGTATGCTTATACATTTAGAAAATAGAATACAACATATGTTGAACAACAGATCAATTAATGTTATTATGTCTGTTCAAAGTGATAATCCCTGTTTTAAATTCAATTCAGAGTGCACATTCTATTTTGTATAAAGATAATGAGAAAGGTGAAGAGCGTAAATATTAGCCGAGTGTAGACACTCAATAGACAAACTCCATTCAACTTTGAATTTAGAGATAAACTCCACTTCAAAGCATGCCAAGAGGGAATTCGAATTCCGTATTTGAACAAGTCAAATGTTGAATGTTTGCTAGATGATGGGAAGCAAGGCAGAAACTACGAATTAAATTTCCGGTCCCCAAAGCCATCATTCAAGTCACCATGAAAGTGTCCTCCCCACCAACACATTTGGTTATTTTGGTTTTGTCATTTTTGTCGTCGGATGCCTTTGCAATCACCTTTCCATTTCCCGTTTTCCCTGTTCCTATATATGTTTTGTGTCCTTCCCTATTCAATGATTCCTACTACTGCAAAATGTCACACTTGTTCGAAAAAGGCCAACAAAATTTATTCCGTACTTGCCACAAGGCCAATCTGACTTATTACGTACTCTCAATAACGTAATGTACAGAGTAATAAACAATATTTTACCTGCTTGTCAACCAAGCTTGAGCAAAATATAAATTTGAGTCTATGCAATCTTATTTGCATAATGTAGATGTATTCACGTGTGAAGGAGTTCGTTATAAGATAGAACATGTGGATTGATCAATATATGCCTACACACGACGATGTCATTATTATCATCTTTGCACACACGTTCATCATTAATTTCATGTCTATTGTTAATTTGTTTCATCGAAGTTGACAGTATAAATGTCACGTTACCAAACTTTCTCCTGAAGGCAATGCATATAAACACACAAACACAGGATGCAAGACTTCTATTGTGTTTTGTACTTGTTATAGCTTTCTACTAATTCAGATAATTCTATTATATACTCTCAGTCACTTATACTTTTGGTATGATTCTAACTCACAACTCGATCTCGAAATGTATTAGGCCACATGTTAAGTGGGGAAAGATGTACAAGGAAGGATAATAAATGAAGAGACAAAGTGTGAAGTGGAAAGTTTGGTGAAAGGAAAGTTATTGTGTGGAGCGAGAAAGCATTTTTGTGTCAATCAAAGCTTTAGCTATTGTTGTTTTTGTCCGTATGAGCCAAAAGTTAGGGGAAAAGCAATTATTGAAGGTTTCCTGAGTCATATGGTCTACTTACCTATTGAACCAGTCGTCGGTATACCTTGGATATGGATATGGATCGTTACTGCTGAAGTCATAACTGGCTTTTGCATTCTGTGAAACAAACAAAATTTATATTTGTGAGTACCGCAGGCCACGAAGGATTGGTAGCCGTGTAGGAAATGCAAAACAATAGAAAAAGTTTACATTTATTAATACACTTTGCATGGTTTCTCTCGCAAAAGAGAAAAGTTAGGGAAATGCGTCATAAAGGAAGAATATATAATAATAATATGCCGCTCCGAGGAATTCAAATGTAGGGAATGTTGTTAAATAACTTACATAATTAAACTTTAAATCGGGGTGCATGTAATCTACTCCGTCGTCCATGATGGCTGTGGTAACATTCTTGCCAGTAATTCCTTGGGCCCAGGCTGCTTCCACGTTCAAGTCCAACTTCTTCTTTCCCCCGTTTTGTCCAGTGTTTTTCTACAAAGAGAGTTTTACACAATATTCCATGTCTCTTAAGCCTCTTCATAATTCTTTTCATCTCTCGGGAAGTAAAAGGAACAGTTTTTTTTAAAATCTTTAAGTGCTTACACAACCTATTCATTTATTGTTCATGAAAAGCGAACCACATTCCTAGTTCAATTTCACAGATAGAAAAGATGTTTTTAGACTTATCTATATAAACTACAAAGGGACGATTTACTGCAAATCTGCAGAGAATGTTTGTAAGTCTTCACAAACATGTTATACGTGATTGGTTGACTACATACACACACACGTGTTTGTGATTCATCCTACATACATACAGGCGAAGATGATCTAACCTCCACCGGATTTATTTCAATAGGCGACTTAAATGATTACAAATCGTCTGGGAGTGACACCAATACACATACAAACATTTCCCTTTATTCAGAGAAATGTGGACAAAACACGAGAACGCAAGTATACGAGATTGAATAATAGAGACAAGGATAAAATGCTTGTGGAATGCACAAAGAGCTGTGCACGTAGCAAATAACCCCTTGACATGATACAATCTCTCTCTCTCGTCCGGAGCTTTTATATAAAAGAAGATTCTGAGTGGGCATTATGTCTTATGTCAAAATGTATTCTCGTCCGTATGGAAAGAACTTTCTCCCAGTTGGGAATTAGTCTTCCCTTTTAACACACAACTATGTATACAACAACTCAGATGAATGGAGTGTTTGTTCCTTCATCTTTACATATTTTAGAGAAAGTTTGGGTCTGACATGTGGATTCAGAGGAATAGACAAACACAGGTGTACGAAAAGAAAAAGAGAACTCACCAGGTACCATTGGTATGGGAAATAAGGATCCGTAGGGTCATTCTGCGTGGGTGGAAGTTCCACAAGATTTTCTACTCGCAGGGGGTTGTATCCTCTTTTCACCCGACGGAATCCAGTCTGTTGGACAGCTACTTTAATCTAAAAGTCCACAAAAGTCAACTGTGGAATTGCCCAGCTGTATATATAGTAAAGCTGATGATTATCCTACTACAGATGAAGCATCTAGGCAGCATACACAGTACATATATATATGTAAGTTTGAGAAGGTATGGCAGTTTTTAACTTCCTCTCGCATCTCTGAACACACTCCGGGGGAGTTGTGTGTAAGTTTTTACAATTTTCTTCTCAACTTTCTCTCTCATACTTGTGAAAAACTAAAAGGGAAAGCCTGTCTACATTAAAACTCTATGGCCATGATGATATTTGAGCCTTGACTGATTCTTTTTGGATGGCGTCTCCTGATAATCTGAAATCCTTTTTCTCTTTCCTCACAATGTGTGACAACATTTCTCCCAAGTCATGATGGAAGAACTTTCAGGAGGAAAAATACGTGGAAAGTGAAAGAAAAACATTTCCCTTCTCTCGTGTTAATATAAATACACAAAATAAGAATACATATAAGCCTCGAAGTAGTGAATGAAAGCAAAATAACGTAGACATGTATGTTGCAGCAGCGGAAAAGAATAGCTCAGGCAGTGTAGTTCTAGTAGTTCTAGTGTTCTTATTACTTGTATAAATACAAGTGTTCATGTATAACGAGTAATCCTCTTGGCTCTTGAGTTATTCTACTTCAATGTCAAACTATTTTCTGGATTCTGGCATTATTTTTTAGCATTGTAAGCTTAGGTAGTGTACTTGTATAGTTGCGCTGCTGCTGAGCTGTATGGAAAATCTTTTTCTAGGGTGTGTTTACTTATATAAAAGTCTGTCAGAGAATACATACATGTCCTCTATAGGTGCATTTATATGCTTTAAACATGGTTGGTGCATCCGGAAAAAGGCGAAGCAAAGTGGAAAGTTGGAAAGAAACTTTCTTCGCAGTTCTTCGATGCAAGAATACCCAATCTGCTGGGGAATGCGAGAGATGATGACGTAGGTTTATATTTCTTCGTTGCTGTGTGGTTTTGTGTATTCAGCCCTTTTAGCTAATTTTCTATACTTGTATAAGTTTTTGTGTAATTGTGTAGATTTTACGAACTATGCAGTCTTGTTACGAGAATAGAGATGCAGAACTAAAAAGTGCCTCAAGTAGCCACGCAATTATCGGTAAAGTTGAGTTTATATGATTAATTTTGCTTTTATCACACAGCCTGAGGATATCTTTACCATCCGGTTCACTTTTTTCGTATTATGGAAGGATGTTAATAGAGTACACCAATGAATTTCAGAAGAACTATTGCGGAACAGGGGAAAGTTGAGGGTGATATGACGGCGATTACTGAAGACTGAAACAGGGATTAAAGGATTCAACTCTGCCTACACAGTATTAAAATACAATTAATGCTCGGGGGTGTGGATGAAATGAAGTGTTCTGTCTGCAAGTCTTACATCTGCTTCATTTCACTGTTTCAGGGATTTATTTCATTGATCTGTGATCATAAAATGAAATGAGATTAACAATATGCATGTTATGTATATATGTACCTAGCAAAGATTTGCCAAAGGGTAATATTAAAAATTTCTAGGAAGCGGAAACTTGAATGTATCTCTATAAATTGGAGGATAGTCTAGGAATCATCAACATACTCCCACACAAAGCTAATTTCAACTTCCGTCTACTACGATGTTTCCAAAGAATGAATGATTACAGTTTGCCTAGAAATCTGGGATTTAGTATAAAAGACTTCTTAAAACTGAAGATTGTTTTCGATTTCAACTCGGAAGTATATTTACAGTATTTACACAATGTGTATATGAACCTTGTTAAGTATCAAGCCTTAGAAGTATGTGAAGCCTGGCTAGAACATGTAAGTCCTTACTGATTACAAACATATGTTATATATAGTCAAACTTAGACTATTTAGCATTTTCTGGGGAAAGGGGAAGCGTAAATACTTCAAAAGTTTGTGAGCACTGATAAAATGACTTATTTGTTCTGATACTTATGCGGACCGACAATAAAAGTTTTATTGCAGATTCGTATCAAGTTAAGCGTGTGTAGATTGTGTGGAAAGTTTGACTTTGTTTTCGTAACTTTTTATGTGTATACGGTTGGGTGCTGTAAAACCATCACTTTCACAACCCCCCATGTGTCTATATGCATAAAGTGAATGGTGCCGTTGTATGAGATTCTATATATAACTATGTTAACCCAACCGAGGCAAAAGAATAGAATTTAATTAGGAAAAGCAATGTACAACACACAAAAGTTAGTAATCAGAGGAACTTACGAGAGGTTCAGCCTTAAGAAGACGTGTGTGAGGGATGCTTCGTTTTGTCCTTACATTTTGAAGTCCTTGGTGGACAAAATGAAACTCAGAGGGGGATCCAAGTACCTGTGTGTGTTTGTAAATGAAGAAAACAATTAACTTTTAGAATCAACAGCGAGACTTATTTTGACTCGAGGGGTGTTGAAATGAGAAAGTTCAATAAAGAGAAAATTGAGCAATGATGAGGAAATAGACGACTTACGGGTCCTAAGTTTTCGAATCCATTTCTTTTAGCGATTCTATCAGCAATTTCTCGGCCGTGGCCATCATGTAATTGAACATAAAATGAATTCGTAAAGACTTCAGGAGCAGCTTGGGTCAAAGAGCAAAGTGTTGTGAGAAGAAGAATAAATCCTAGATTAATTATGGCTGACGGCCATTCCACCATGACGGCCTTATTGCTGCGACATAAGCAGCATGATGCTTCATTCCTCATTGCCTAACGTCCCGTCTGTTTGAATAACAAGGGATTTTCCAGGGACAGTCCCTTATTTGTTCTCCGTGCAGTTACTGTATTATTATAATAATTCACTGTCAATTGCTTCGTTCTTAAATAATGCTTGCATTACTTGAATGCAAAATTAATAAGAATAAATTATTAACTTTGATTTGAATGATTATTATTTTCTTCTTACCTTTGAGAAGAAATGAGAAAGTGCAGATTGTAATAACTTGCTTAAGTCTGTTGCAAAAACCAGAGAGATGATTTGAGGCGAGCGAGAAGCTTTCTTTAAAGAAGATAAGCGACGAATGAAGAAAAATAGAATAGATGATTTAAAGTATTGTGAATGATTGTGCAGAATACGTGTGGTGTGTATAAGTATGCAAGGGATGAATGTGAGAGACTTAACAGAAGGGTTAGTACAACCCGAAAACACCTTGTAAAAGTGAAGCTATATCCGCTCCTACCTTCTACTACTTCTATTTGTGTGTCACAGAATAAATGTCCTGCATCTCGATAGAGCGAGTGTTTTATTATGATTGAGTAGTGAAGAACAACCTGGACAATAATTAAGAGACTACAAGACTGGAAGAAATGCCCATTGATGAAGAGATGAACGTCAGCAGGGTTTGGAACGTCACCAAATTGATTTTCACCGGAGCGCATGAACCCTTTTCCACGAGTATACTTAAGCCTTCCTAGCCTTTTATATCAATATATATACCACACATTGGTATCACCACCACCACCACCACCATGGATAAGGAGAAAGCACCGAGAAAGAGGCAGCCAGTGTGTGTGTAGCATATCTTCAATGATATTACAGCATGGAACTTTTTATATATCCTCATGTATGCTATGCATACAAACTTTCTCCGTCCAACTATTGTACAAATTCACTATATACATTCCATGTAAGGTTGGAAATGACTCCTGGTCGTCCCCTAGTTCCCGAGATTCTTTGGTTCTTTGCAAAAGCTCCACGAATGCTAAAATCTTCTGATGGTATATAGGAATCATAGGATATCTATGTATACAGACAGCTATATAGCTGTAGCTAGTAGTGTGACGGCAGTGGAAAAGAGATGAGAATAATGTGTATATGGTGTCGGTGGTAGTGCTGGTTCCCCTCCTCATTCACACCTTTCTCTTCATATGGTCCATAATCATTTAACCTTCTGCTCATAAAAAATGTACTTCAGTGGTGCCCTTCTCTTGTCATTTTGTTTTGGATGAGACACATCATGCTCCCCAGATCCCAATGTACTTTCTCCTTTGGTTTCCGACAGCCATGTAACATTTTCTAACACAATTTGCATTCTAATCATCACCCATGCATATAACTTTTGTGTGTGCTCTCTCTCAAGACACTTTATAACTTTCACCTTGTGTATTATGCAGTAGCTTCTGAAGCACAACCATATGCATATATCTGTATAGGTGCCTTTAAGGGATTCCTCACAACCTTTCCATCTGCATAAAAAGCAACAAAGTGTATTCGGATGTCTTGTTAGACGTGTGTGTACTTAGGCGAAGAAAGACAGCTTTAAGTTACAAAGGTGGGCTTTCACTTGTACCCTGCTGGCTTCTTTTCATCTTCAAGCACTGTGATCATCTGTAATCGCTCTTGATAGCTGCGTTTAAACATGCAATTTCCCCTGTAGATGATTACTAGTGGAAGCACAACCGGCGTTTTTATGTTTTCTGTCGACTTGTGTGTGTAGAGATTTGAGTCATTATACATCGCAGCTTTCGTTGTTTATTTTACATCCCTCTCAATTCAATTAATTCTTGTTTTATTGCTTAATTTACTCGATTCCAAAGAGAATTCGGAAGATTACTCGCAGTGCTCCCGGTTGCCAGTCATGTTGGAAGTTGGAATAAATATGCTAGCCATGTTGTCGGGAATAATATCACCCAGAATACTAAAATGCAATAAGCTGAATTATACAATAATCTAGTGTACTGTGTCATTTAGGAGAGTTTTCATTTGCCTAGTCACTGGTCCATTGACTATAAAACTAACGCTGATTCGAACTTATTTTCATTCCCACTGTTTGCCATCTTTCGTTGCATTTAAATGGGAATAAACATGAGACCGTATTTTGATTACTTTGGCATATAGTGTGTCCCCGAGTTCCAGATTATCGTTTAAATAATTTCCTTGAAACGAACGGCGTTACCTTCAATCCGGTATGAGATTCAGTAAACTTTCCTACGAGAGACGAAAGTATCTCGTAAGTACTAAATCCATTGTTTAACAATCTGATGGGCATTCGAGAGATTCAATATTGTCTGAAATAAGCTCACTATATATACATTTCTCGTCTGTCATTCCAAGAGTGTAATCAAATCTGTTTTACTCCAGAACGAATCTCATTTCCCGACGTGAGAAAGCACACACGATTGCATTCATGGATGATGCTCCATGGATTTCATTCTATTCTCGGTTTCGTTCTTTTCATCTGACCGAGTTTGTGTAATGTGTGTATTACATATATATTGTATACACAAAGATACACATGTAATTTAATACTCCACTTGAATCACCAGGTGATAGGGCTTTATATAACTCCAAGTAAGTCAAAATGATGACCAGATCAAGTGTTTTTGTCGAAAAATAGCAATGACCATACGTGAAAAGTTTTTTATTTTTAGTACACCTCAAAAACTTGAACAAATACAATGAATCCATTCACACGGTTTGATATGCTCCAAATTGCCTTGTATGTTTGCTTTCTTCAAAACCTTCCTAATGGAAAGTAAAATATCAAGTTTACATTTATCTGACTTGTTCTCATTTTGTCGTTGCATGTGATTCAGTCACCGTATGCTTAGTATGCCAGATACTTTTCATAGGAGCAGAAAAATCCATAAAACAAGCGATACCATCGGTAAAAGATTCCTTTAGCGATTTTAGGTCCAAGTCCCAAGAGTACGAATTGAATTTTATGACACACTAACAATTGAACTATAGTTTGTGTGACCTTTCAGTTTCCTATCTGGGGCACAGGAGAGCTATAATAACTCAATTTTACAACGTTTGACAAGTGAAATCTAACAGTCAACAGTGTGTGTGTGTGATTTATGGATACTTTCTTTTAATTTTATGTCTGTCATGTGTCGTGAGCAAATCCAAATGATAATAATTTTACGAAAAAGATTTGTAGATAGTTTATCACAGTTTCGCATTTATTTGAAATAACTTTTGAGAAGTAAAGATTTCAGAAGAGACATATAATTTTATGCATACAATCCAAATATTTCAGTAACAAATGTGATAACCTGTCAACTGCAAAAATGTTAATTTTTCGATAAATGTATATTTGATACATCGGATCTCGGACTGTATTGTTGATCACTGTATGGTTATTTTTTCTTCACGCTGATGTAGCCATGTTGTTCGAGTAGCTGCCTTGCAACGTTGTTGATATGTTTGAAACGGTCTGCGTGAAGCTGGATCCCCCCATACCACCTCGTAACGACGACTAGAACATTGCGACATTCTAAAATCTGCGGAATAAAATACTGAGAATTGTATCTGGTGAAAGTGCGATAAATTATTCACGTAAAGCCATAAAGAAGGTAATGCTTTAAAGCCAATAACATTTGGAGAGACAAGGAGAAGACTTTTAGGAAAGAATTTTGCTCTTAGGGTTTTGAGACGCGTGTTGCTGGACAGATGGGCATAAAAGGAATAGGATCGCGGAATGAAAATAAATGTGTGGGGATAGGAAAGGGAGGGTGAAAGCTGTAGTGCTGGTGAAATGTTCATGTTTATTTGTTGTTTGACTTGCCTGAAGAAGATGTAAAAGTCTTGAGCCAGCATGAGTCTCGCCGTCATCTTCACAGTCTTGTGTCCAAGAAGAAGTGTCTTGTTTGAATATTCTATAAGCGTACATGTTGTGAGTGGCCGAAGCTATTTTCTTGTTTTTGTACAAATCCTCCAACACGACTCTATCAAATATAAATCAACCCTTCAATTAAATCCTCTCCTGCTTTCTCCTTGTCCTTAATTTACTATTCACTCTTCTACACTTTCCACGAGATCTTAACTGAGTGATAGACTCCTTATACAGTTCATTCATGACTGTCTACGGATGAGAGAACAAGACAATGTAAATTAATGGAATTCTTAATTCTGTCCGTCTCAATTAATTACACGAGTCTACACATTACATATACATGGCTAAAAGAGTACTTTGTTCATCTACCAAGGATTCTTTCAACTTTTACCACACGAGGCAGAGCACTAGTGTGTACACAATCTCCAACGCATAACGAACTAATTTATGTCATCCTCACATCTCAACTACACTTAGGCGTTTACGAAATCTTTCTCGAAGTCAGGATGTGAGGATGTAATTGCTTTGAAGCTTTCTTATGGCTTCATTATTAATACATCCTGTTGTTTACTAAAAATAGAATTGTTTGTCTTTCTCATCCTACGCAGATTAAGGGAGAAGTGTCTTTGAATAGTTTGAATAAGATTGGAGGATGTCCGAAACTCTTTTAGAAAAGCCTGGTAAATAAATGTGTTCTGTGAACCAGCCCTTTCTGAAATCCAATTTCATTTTGTATGTTGTATGAATTCTTTGAAAGTCCTGGAACATGAAAGGTCCAGAGAAATCCAAAATTTATATCTTAGTGCTTTGTAAAGAAGTCAGAGGTAAAATCATCAAGTCAGCGTGGCAGTGGAAAAGCTTTTCTCAGGGAAGAGAGATGGTATGCTGACATTCAAGATTGAAGATAAGAAAGGTAAAATACGGTTGATTAAAATCCGAGGGAAAGCCACCTTCTTGGGTAAATAAATAGACTTTCACATAATGATGGGGAAAATACATAAACGAGGGGTTTCTTTTGTTCTCCCTCGAGAATCTCTAAGGAATTTGCAATTTTCAGCTCCCACAAATGAAATGAAGAAAGAGTAAATCTCGCATGAGCAATTCTACAACAACAGCAGATATTAAATTACTTCAAACAACTAAAACTGACTGACTACGTGGAATGCTGTGTCTGTTTGTGTTTGCTTTTGCTTAGTCAGTCAGTTTAAGATCAGCAAGAGAGGTTAAGGTAAATAAATTCCTGGAGAGCAAACAAGAAGATGTACAAGAAAGTAAAAATTTCGCCCTCTATAAAGATACGGCATGACGTTGGGATTCACAATTGAGTTTGAGAGTAATAATAAAGGTGAATTCCATACCTTCGTTTCCCTTCGTGTTGTATCTCAGAATAAACAACAACGACTTGTGTTTCCTATATCCTTTTTCATATTCCTTTCATTTCCTTTCTCAACGAAGGGAATGATGTATGAGATTAAATTTCAAATCAATTTTGCAGCAGACTACTAAAGAAACCCTGGGATCCACGTCATAATGAAGTCAAATGATGAAAGAATAACTGTCTGATTGAATGCACCGAAGGAGGAATCTTTCTCTTCTGTGTTTTGAATACACACAAAAAGTACAAGCATGTTCAAGTAATGCAGAGATAAAAGATCCACAGAAGATATTAGGTTTTAATTTCCGATCGTTTCGCTTACAAGTTCTAAACGAAGTTGCGTGAGTATTT
>Ga0194135_10002575_pt1 | contig 11035 bp, 9 predicted proteins | sample LitLau_LLRF_2013_FD_134024 | JGI IMG/M metagenome (GOLD analysis project Ga0194135, IMG submission 134024) | Freshwater sediment microbial communities in response to fracking from North America - Little Laurel Run_MetaG_LLRF_2013 (version 2) | ecosystem: Environmental > Aquatic > Freshwater >... | reverse complement strand
TGGTGGTGGTGGTGGTGGAGGTACGACTGCTTTAAGTCCTTCATCTGGAGGGGAGGAGACTTTAGGATCGAGACAACTTTCACCAAGTCATTCGAAATGCGACAGGACTCCGTTGGGTCGGGTGCTGAGTCCACCCAAACTAGAGAGGTATGTATATTTGGCTGTCTATCTTGTTGCAACACACCTTGAACGCGCTGTTTTTATTTAACGAGAGAAGGCTTAAATCCTCGAAGAGTAATCCTTGTTTTGTGCCACATCCTGGCAAAAAGGGCTTTTCATTTATACACGAAGCTCAATACTTACACTTATACTACTTACCCTTTTAAAAGGATGAGCAGACTACACGGATGGATGTGTATTCATGTGTATGTGTATATACGGTGTTTTTATGTGGCCTGCTACTTGATCGATATTTGTGAAAGATTGAGAGATCCTTCTGCAGCTTTTGTACATTCTGAGAAAAGAGGATTAGAATCAAAATTTAATAATATCTGAGCCCCGTGTGTGTGTGTGTGTGTATGCTGTGTGTGTGGATACACTGATATAGTAGAAAATATGAAGGAGAATTGACATGTCTCAAGCAGAACTTTTAATTTGGACAAACTTCTGGCCAAAATTAGAGACAAAACTGTACCTGAGGGTATCTTTCTTGGAATAAGAGCTGGTTCTCATACAAGTAAGAGTTTGGGATGAACTTACGGGGTTGAGAGTCACTGCATGCTGAGGTGTGTGTGTATATTATATTTGAGAACATGATAATACCTTAAAACTTTTCTCCTCTGTAATTACATACCTTTCGTGTTCATCTTCAAAAGTATGGACCAATTAGGGAAGAAAGTAAACCAATAAAGGCGAATGTGAGTGTCTGTTAGAATTACGAAATGCTCCTGCATTAAAAGCTAGAATTCTTGGGAGAAAGGAAAGGAAAGGAAGGTGAGTAGAAAGGAATTTCTGGAACATACACTGGCTTGATGACAAAATTTCCATTTCTCAGTGAATAGGCAGAACAAGACTGTTTGCGAAGTATTGTGAGTACCACCACGACCATGGTAGGCTAGTACTAAGAATCACAATTAATAAAACACAATAAGCTATCTACACGATGTGAGGCTGTTTAGTTTCTCGCACTAATGGAATGTAATGGAATATTGGAAGGCTTGAGAAACAATTCTCAGAGGGGCTGTTGTTGTGGTTTGATATTTATTTGCGATTGACTTCCAAGAGAAGATCGAAGTGGGTAGTAGCAGTAGTTGGAGTCGTGTGTGGGAAGGGCAGAGGTCAGGGATGGAAGAATTAGACGCATCCTGGACAATAAAGAATGACTGGAGGAAGTCTGGCAAGATGATAAGAGACTTGTGAAAAGAAGAAGATGCGCTGTAAATTCCGGCATTGTCGAAAAAGAAGAGACTTTGGTACAGGGCACAGTATAATATCATATCGGTGAGTTGAGATGAAAGAAAGTGCGGTGGCCCTTGTTCTAAATCCTTGACCGATTGTCTTTTTGGACGTCCGTGGATTTAGAAGAGAAAGTGAGGGGACTCCCTACAGGGCTCGAAGTGACATTTGACACGAGTTTTCCATCCATTCCCCTTGCCTTGGACTCATCTTGTTGTCCTCGTAATAATATTTATCTATGTAAATAGCCACATTAGAGCTCGGAAGGAAGCTCACACAGCTTGTGAAAGAAATGACGCAGAAAGGAAAGTAGTCTTGGTGCTGGTGGTGGTCTATATCGATCTCACAAGCTTTGTCCATAGATCTTGTACAGGGTATTCTCATCTGGAATGGGAGTAGTAGGAATCCTTTCTCCGTGGATATGTTTGTTTCTCTCTCTCCATGTGTTTGGTCTGTCTCTGCTGCTGCTGCTGCCTTCTTGGCCTAACGAAGCCCTTATTGTGTGTCTCAAAAGAAATTCATCTCTCTCATCATCATGAGGATCATCCTGATCGTCATGATGAGAACAAAACAAACCCGTCGTGTGTGTCGTGGCTCAACAGGCTTCTTCTTCTCTATGGGACACATAAATATATCTCAACTCTTCCATTTCTCCATCATCTCCTGCTCCAGGGAAATATCCTTCGACTTTGCATCTCTCTCTCTCTCTCTCTCTCTGTTTGCTAAGAGTGGGTGCTATGCTAGTCTCATTTTCAAATGTCTGCGTTCGTGTGGATCCTCCGAGCAACTAGGTTTTTGTTATTGAATGACTTTGCTGATGGTAACGTCAATAATTTAGGGAGAAAGTGAAGGAAGGAGAAAAGTTTCTGGCTAAAAATAGGTCATCGTAATAGCATACTACTTCTTTTTATATATAGCAAAGTAGGGTAGTGATAACATAAGTAGGCATATATATGAGCAGTGGTTACACAGTGTAATGATGAGATATTATATTTATAATTTATATATGCGCGTACAATAATGGGTAGAGGTGGAAAGCTTGTATAAATGTTGGCGATTATTGGATTGACTGGCGAGAGACAAAGTATATAGATGTGAGTGAAATGGGACCAATTTCCGGAATCATTAGCCTAATGTGGAGTGTATGGAAGAAGCTTGTGAGCTAACTAGTACTACGAGGCAGATGATGATGATGATGATGTGTTCCACTTGAAACTTTGCTCGTATAAAGGGAGGAGGATTAAGAGCCTTCACCCTAATTGGTGAACAATCGCTAATTTCATTTATGTGCTTGTGTGAGAGAATGCTTGCTAGTGGTGGTGGTGGTGAACAGAGCCAATATTATACACAGAAGAAGAAAGAGGTTCTAAATTGGTTAGTGGTTAGAACGACACACACACATCTATATAGGCAGACGTTACTACTAACACACATCCAAGAAGAAGACTTTCTCCCGAGTTTGAGATGATGATGGTGGTCATGATGGTTATGAGTCTTTCTCCACTTATGTCAGACACTTACTGGACCGTGTCAAGTATAGTTCGTTCGAGCGAAAACTCTTTCTCTCCTTACTCTTCGGAGTAGTTTTGAATTAATTAATTACTCCCGACTGTATTTTCTCTTGTGTTTTGGGAGAATCGTGTTAATGAATGGTAATTAATGTGTTTACAAATGCTGGTGTGGTTGGTCAGGCTACCTGCTTGTATTTAAAGGATTGTGTGCTTTAAAAAGAGTTTATGGAAGAGAGTGAATGAGTAACAGATGAGATTGTTAATATGAAAAGGTTGGAGAGCCTGAGAAAGTTAGGTAGGTGTTTTCTAGCGAAGTACAATGCCCAAGGCAAACACAAAATATATAATAAGCAGTTTCGAGTTTTGTGTGGGTGAGGTAAAAATGTTATTGGTTTCATGATTTCCAGGAAGCACAGCAGTGGCGATTTACATTCTAGACTCAAGACGAGGAAAATGTTGGGAGTGGGTGAGACAGATAATGGGGACATCCATAGGTCAAAGGTATATTGCGAGTATTATTTATTGCGTGGTTTTGGCCTTCCATTCAGCCAAGACTGATATGATAGTGATGATGCTGATGGTGTGATATATGAAGTTGCGGAACTTTAATTAAAATATATTTTTGCTTCAAGATTTCGCAAGTGTTGGGACACAATGAACATTTGTATTTGAAACTTCCTCGAGGATATTGGAACTGGCAGGCGTTTCTTGCAGCGATCCTTGCGTTTCAGGCAGTGTTCATTCTCATATTTCCCCAAAGTGCAAGCCAAATTGGACTGGTGGGGGTGGCTGAGGTGACCAACCCTGTACCGTCTCAGTATTACGCTGCGACTATGCTCGGTATGTGACAATAACCAACTGTAAAGAAAAGTTCAAAAGAGAAAGATCGCAGAAAGTAATTGATTGCCTACTCGCATGGGAAAAATAAGAAACTGAAACGCTTGAATAATGAATTATTCCAGGACTATCTTACATGCTATGGAAGTTTCTAAACTTTAAGGACAAAGGAGTGACGAGAACAACTTTGCTCGCTATACTCATTCACTTTTCATCGCTATGTCTTGTGGATATCTTTTATGCATTGCTTAATGGACTTTCGCACCTGTTGGATGCAAAGGTGATGATCATTCGTTTTGTGGGTGGCAGGGTGGCAGGCTTATTATGTTTTCTCCGAATTGTTTTGTAAGTATTTTTTTGTATTAATCAACAACAGGGACTGACAATGATGTGTTTGAGAGGAGTGACGCTTCTTGTGTCTCTATTCTACTTGAGTCGAATGGGAACAGCTACTTCGGGATTGAGGAAATCTCCTTCGTACAAAGATGTCTCAGATAACAATACTGCAAGTTGTTCTGGCAGAAGGGAATGATTTAAGTTTAAACTGACCAAAGCTAGTCCGAATAATTTTCAAGTTGCCGAAGTTTGAGTTCAGGAATATATTCTGTTAATGTTATTATTACTACATTCTCGTTTTTGTTGTTTCATGTAAAAATTGTACAGTTTACCTTTCAATATGTATGTATACCTCTGGACTGAGTTTTGGACAGTTTGAGATGTAACAATTTGAAGAATTACAAATATATGAATGGACAACTTAATGTGTACTTATACACAGCGGGTGTAACTAACAGTGTATAGTAATATGATATATATTATAACCATGAAACCACAAAACCATTTCGTGAAACTTCAGAATAAATTATCTGAGGTTGCTACTCATTATTATTATTACAATATTACAAATGTATAGTACGCATGTACATCTAAGCTTTATAATGAATCTGCAGTCTGTTTAGTTGCTTCAAGGGAATACAAGCCTTATCCATGATCAAGTGAAATTTCTACTAATTGGATTCTTCTACCTTTCTCTATAATTACTAATTGGATGCTTTTTCGTCTGGAAGGATACGTAGCATTACAAAAGACCTCTTTACTACGGAATCTACGATTCGTTTATATATGAGATTTGGACACGTGTACAATCAATTAGAAAAAGCGTACCTATATATGAACTTAATTAGAGATTATCATTGAATAAAGTACATACGGTTATTTTTTACTCGCCACGTATGCTTTTGTAAACCCGCAAGTATCTTACGATTTGGTAGTGTGGAATAGAAACTCGTGTTTTAAAATAACGAAAAATACAGTAGAATTTTAGAAAAAATATACTTGGAGTCGTTTTTAATTATAAAGGGCATAAACCCAAGCACGTACAGACTGAGGAATGATGGGTTATTGTTACTGTGGGTGCTGGCATGCTGGACAATGGCAGAGTTAGTTGCTACTATTACTGTACTGGCTGGTTGGCACAATCATAAATGATTTTTACTTGAGCTGGACAAGACGCTCACTGATTTCCCACAGTTTTGATGCGACTCCAGAGTCCAATCGATTCATGGCCGATGTGAAGTGCTTCCCAAATCGGAAAACTTTACCTGATTCTTTGGCCAAGTTTTTAGACAATGCGCAATAAAGAATCGTCTCAGAGCCCTAGTAGATTGAATGGGTATTTGATGTGAATTTCCATTTCCTGCATTAGCATAATGAGATTTGAGTGTCACAGAATCAAGTTACCTGCTCTGCAGTCAGTCCAACAAGAAGGAGGTTCATGTCAGTGTAGAATTTCCGGAATGGTGTAAAATTGCGGAAGCATCCTGTATCAACGAGCCCGGGGCAGACTGAGAAAGCCGAGACTCCTGTCCCTGCAAGCCGTTTAGAGAGTTCCATGATAAAGAGACTGTTGGCTAGTTTAGAGTTGTTGTACGGAACAGTGTTTTGGAATCCAAATGAAGTGGCATTCTCCATCATTAGATCGTTTAAGTCAAGCTCAGCAATCAGTTGATTAGTAGACGTTACAGACACGACCCTACATAAAAGCTCATTTGTAAGTGTGAGAGAAGAATGCTACATTGTCCACATGCAGCCTAGTTATAGCTTACTTGCAATTAGATGCAGAATGCTGGATAAAGTTCTATACGAGACTTGTTCAATTAAAAATTACCTGCTCGGAGCTGCTCGCTTGAGATTTTCCAGAAGGAGATTTGTGAGTAGAAAATGGCCCAAATGGTTTACTCCCATGTGGATTTCAAACCCGTCCTTTGTAACTTGTCTCATGTCACAGTCAAAGTAAACTCCTGCGTTGTTAACGAGCAAATTGATTTCCGGAAACTCTTCCCTCACACTGTAAGCAAACTTTCGAACGGAAGACAAATCCGCCAAGTCCAATTCTTTTAGGATCTGTCACACAGGAAACGATAGCAAATAACGAACTGTATATGCAATGATCAAAGGCTGAGCTATTGAGAAAGTACCTTACCAAGTTTTTCGACGAACATCCAGTCACGCTTCGGATCTCATCTACAGCCAATCGCCCTTGTGAAATATTTCTGCAAGCTAAAACCACCTTGGCACCTCTCTCGGCAAGCCTAAGGGCTATGACTTTTCCAAGTCCAGTATTAGCTCCGGTGACAATTGCGACTTTATTTTCGATGGAATTACCACCTTCCTCTATCTTTAGGTCACCATTGATCAATCGGATGAACCTTTCGTACAAATATTCCAGGATGAACACAAATAGTTGGAAGTACTTTTTAATCATTTTGCTGATTTCGATGGAAGCCAACTTGTGCTTGTGAAGTCAAACAGATCAACAGATCTCAAGGGAGATGCAGACAAGAAAGTTTATAGAAAGTTGTAGCCACCACTACCAAATGCATCATGCAACAATTAACTCATGCTTGCGTTACATACATTACGTGGTGTTCCTCATTGTTGAGTGAGCATATTTTTTGCGCAAAAACTGAGCCATTCACCACGTTGGTGCATTTCATGATGATACTCATTATTCCTCAGGCATCGCAGAACGATAACAGGCTATACACAAACCTTACGTACGTATGTTTTGGGTCATTTTTTATTGCACACAGATCTTATGAATTGCATGCAACAACACAAGATTACGAGTATCTAACTCAAATGCCAACTATTACAAGTATGAAACCAGTTCCTTCCGCATCTCGATGTCTTATGAATTACGTATAGTGTGAATAAAGTTAGTGTATACAAATATTGAGTTACTAAAGATTTTTTAACTCTGTCATTGGTTAACATACGAAATCTGCCAAAGACAAATTTTATGATTCAAGAAATTAATTGGTTGTAAATTGGAACTGAAATAACGTTTTATTTCATTATAAGCGATTTCGTTTACAGTAGAACAAAATGATAAATTAATTGGAATGTTCTAATTGTTTTAGGAAGACATTTAATTATAAAATAAACTAAAATAAATACATATTTTGTAGCTAATAAAGTCCAACATTCTACAAAGTCTTGCAAGTTTCATGATTAATTCAAAAGTCTGTAATCAATTAATGTTACAATTATGCATCTATGCAATCAATACCATTTATGAATTGTTATAATCGAGCCACACAATGAATGCATGTAAGGGCAGTTAAGGGAACAAACATCTATGTCTAGTTAGTTATTACTAATTATTATCTATGACTGCATAGGTAAACGGGATGGTTCCCAATCTCTCCCTTTATATAATTTCATTTAGTTTATGGTAATTTATACTACATACTAACTAATAAGTCATAATTCTTTATCCCGCTTCTAGAATATATACATCATTCGATCATTCATTTGTTTATCACCCTTATTTTATACTTAAAATATTTCGTGCACCAATTTCATTCTTTGGTCGGCATTATACTAACAACAATCCAATAACACCTACAAGTGGTGGTGCATTTCTAAATCACCGTTATGGTGAGTCAGTGAGCATATTCGGACTTATAGTCAATTCTGCATATGACTGTTGCATTCTAGACAATAACATTTAATTAATTAACTTTTCGACTATTTTAGGGTTTTACATTATAGACATTATATGGATAAACAAAATAGCTCTAGACAGGGTAATATTGTAATTATGTTGTCATTTCTCTGCAGTTCTATCACAACAAGGAGAGCAATTAAGTACAAAACACAAGTTTCTGGTCATTCGGTGTTCTAGAAATACATAATAATTACAAGTAATGAGCTGAAAAAACTCTGCCAGCCGATGAGACGCTTTTTTTAAAAACTAAGATTAGCCATTAGCGGAACATTTGGATGATTCTCTAAAAATATGCAACATCGGTTTCTGTTCTCCATACATTGATTACTATCGGATTTATCTAATATTATCTAGAAATTAAAAGCCTCTCGCATTAATAGAATATGGTTTCCATAAAATTTACTCGTATCAAGTGTTACATTGTCGTGTTTCAAGTCGGTAGCTTTATACTTTATGGCAGTAACATTGTAACATTAAAAACAATTTACCTATCCCATAAGATTTAACCTTTCTATACGTGTGCGCCTGGAATATAACATAGAACACATGCTTCTGGTGCTGCAAACAACTCAACCAGTCAGTTATTAAGTTTTTACTTGATTTATGACTAATAATTCCTTAATATTATAAGTGTATATGAATTCTGAGACCAAAATTTAACTTAATATCAGTTGATTGTACTAAATTTGGTTTAAATCCCTGTAAAATTTACCATTTCATAAACCTAGGTAATTCGTTGCACCATGTAAAGGTTAAAAGCTTAAAAAACTGAAAATCTAGTTATATTTTCCAAATTAAAAAAACGAGTATTCAATAAATGAAAGATTCGCAATTCACTAAGATTCACAAATTAAAATTATCCAGGTATAATAAATGGTTATGTTACTCAGGAGGGGTGGAAAACAGTGCAGGATCAATTGAAGCAAATCCAACGGAGATTTTTCCTTTGCAGTCAAATTTTACGGGATAAGTCTTGAGGAATCGACTATATCGATTCTGTGGCGACACGCACTGTCCAGTGGAGATATCGAATTTCCATGAATGCCAGGGACACTTAATGCAGTAACCGTTTCGACTAGGTAGTTCTTCTATATCTCCTTCGTGCAAAGGACCACCTAAAACGAATACAATGGATGAATGCCAGAAGTCAATCAAAACATATTTTAAACTGACTTTGCTAAGTAAGTTTGCTACTACTTGAACTTCACTTACCAGCATGCGGGCAATTATGCTGTACAGCATACAACTGCTTTTGCACGGAAAATAAAGCTAAGTCCTCTCCATTCACGGTGACTTTCTTCTTCCCTAGCTTATCAATTTCTGTTGATAAAAAACATCAATAATTGTTTACGAAGAATTCTCCTGTTGATGTATTAATATAATGCACAGATGACAGATATCTCTCCGATATGCTTACCTGATTTAGAAACCCCTTCCACAGGAAAGTACAAGTACTCTTCAGGTTTCTTTTTATCGCCCGAAGCCTCCCCTGAAGTGCCCATGTCTACTGACAAAAACTACAGTTTAGGAGTGGAAAAGTCGCTGCTGAAAGGGTGACAGACACCGCCACTTCGCCTGTCAGACACAACAAGAGCAAATTAAAATAACAATTTTAATAACTAGTAACCGAAGACAAACTTGTCACAACAAATGACTCAAATGAGATATTACAAGACGAGAGATGAATTTTGTAAGCTTGTAAGTTGTTCGTATATACAGAACAGCAGCAGCAACAGCCAAGATGCAATAATAGTGAACTGACCTCATGTGACCTTTAAGTGGATGGAAGCCGCGAGCAGGAGTGGCGGTGCATCGACAATGATGTCTCCTTTGCTGTTGCTGCCGATGTAGAGTCCTTTTGAGATCAAAAGAAGAATTTTAAATGAAAGTGGAATTAATTATAATAAAATGAAGAGAAAAGTGAGCGCGTAGGAGGGCAGACCAGCTGACTCGACTGAGACTCACTTTGTTCTCCATGCTCACTTTTCTGCTGACACGGAGTAAATTGCTACTGCTTCTATATATTTCACGTGTAACCTTTCATCTCCTCTTTTACTGTATGAGCGAATGTTACAGCTTTATTGGAAAGGGAGGAGAGATGCGATAGTGTACGAGTACCTGTGGGTGGTGGTGGTCTAAGGACAGCAGATTGTAGTTATATGCAGATTTTATAACCGGGTGCTTCCCACCTGACAAAAATGCTATGCTACAAATACAATGGATGCTACGAATGCAACAAAACGAGGCGTAAGATTAAGATTAATTCCAGAATTTTCAGATTATATGAGAGAAGTTTGTTAATGAAGTGGTGCTTTGTAAGTAATCAGTTCAGATCGTCAAGTAGATTAAGAAGTTTTATTTTCTTAGTAAAACTTCCATCCACAGAGTAAGAGCTTAGTACAAACAAAGTAGTTTATGAGGGAAGTTGCATTAAGCCACGAACTCGTATGGAATAGGTTGGAGGAGTTGTGGAGCGTTGTTCTTGGTGCTGACGAAGTGAGCTGGTCTGGGCTGCTTCGGCTAGAGTAAAAACAAATTAGTAGTAATTAGTTGAAATTCAACGATATAATTGCGAATGATTCTAGAATGTCTTTGTATTTGATGAAGACATGATTAAATACCTGTCGTTTGCACACAACTCGGATTCCTTTAGACTTAGCGTCCAACTTCAGCTTCTCGTTCTCCTGTACTCGGTTCAAGAAGTCAGTTCGGCACTTGGAATGGTTCACGTGCTCGATTCTGACGTTGATCCTATTCAAAACATAATGAGAATGATTATTAATTGCACATTGTCAAGAAAAAAACCGGTGGAACAAATTATGGAGCATGGTAAGCTCAAATCAATATTAAATCAATAAATTACTGCTCTTACCTCTTGGCAAGGATCTTTCCCTTGATTTTCTTATTGACAATAACACCTAAGGCTCTCTTGGTGACATTGTACACGCGCCCAGTCTTTCCGTGATAATACCTATACGGCATTCCCGACTGTACAGCTCCGTTGCCCTAAAAATTCCCAATAATTCAAAACCCCATTATCAACCAAACTCATCACACTCCACCCTCAACTAAAAACACCCTCAGAGTTCTACTGATACCATACCTTGATGTCGACAATATCTCCAACCTTGTACACTTTCATGTACGTCCCCAAAGGAATAGTTCCCTTCTTGCCAAAAGGCCGAGAGAACAAGTCCCTCGTCCCCCTACGATAACCTTTAGGATTCGTCATTTTGAATGTTGTACTTCCTCTTTACCCTCTGTAAACAGAACAATTAAC
>Ga0194135_10002574_pt1 | contig 11037 bp, 7 predicted proteins | sample LitLau_LLRF_2013_FD_134024 | JGI IMG/M metagenome (GOLD analysis project Ga0194135, IMG submission 134024) | Freshwater sediment microbial communities in response to fracking from North America - Little Laurel Run_MetaG_LLRF_2013 (version 2) | ecosystem: Environmental > Aquatic > Freshwater >... | reverse complement strand
TCTTTACAGTAAGTGTAATTAGACGAAAAATTCAATGAGTCGAGCTCTGCAAATTTTAATTTGACTCGATTATTATTAACTATTCCAGATGACAAATGCAAAGATGTGGAGGCTTTACAGACTGAGTTGAATCGAGAGAGAGAGTGTCATGCTGAAGAGTTAGCTGAAGTGAACAAGCAACACGCCAAACTAGTTGAAACTTTAGTTGCAGATCACTCTCAGGCTTTGACTCTTGGTAAGTAATAAGACTTTGAATGTTTGATTTAAGTACCATGTTTTTCTTTACTAAATCTCTGTTTAACGAGAGGAAAGTCTCAAGAGAGCAGCTCATTAATAGCTTTACAACAAGAAACCTTTTAACTGCAATAAGGATGGAGTAACTGGTTTTGGTTTTTGAATTACCTGAGATTTTTGTTAGGGACATAACTCATGTGCAATGAATAACCGAGCAAAGGAGAGTCACAAATGGTTAGGATGGTCAATTAATTATAAATCTGAAATATGAAAACTAAACACGCCATATCGTGAATGAAGTGGTGATCAGCCTTTTTTGACGTTGCAAATTGTTCCCACGCAAGATCGTTCGTATCATAAGATTAATTGACGATAAAGTAAATATATTGGGCAGGGACCAGATCAGCGAGTGACTTGATGCTCAGTGTGATTAATCAATTCCGCTCAATTGCATTTTACCGTAGGTTATGGTATGATCCAAATGTCGAGAGTTAATTGATCCATGTTTCCTGCATAAAAAATATGCATATACATATTATGTACACGGACGTAGGCAGTTTAAACATTTAGTGTAATAATGCAAAGGTGTAAATAAGTAAATTGTATACAATTGGGAAGCCATGGTCATAATAATAAAGGGTTTGTTGATGGCACAGGCGAGGGCACATTCTGCTAAAAATACCGTGACAAATAGCTTAATTTGATTTGAGGTTTTCTACGCCGACCTGTATTTTTTGAATGGAAGGCAGAGTTCCAACTTTTTCCATTTATGTGTGATCCCTAGCCTTCCATAAAATTGAAAGTAAAATTGTTTTAGGATGCGAATACGCAAAAGTTTGATAACAACCCCATTTATGGTGAAACAGAGACAAAGACTATACAGGGAATAAAATCTCGTGTGTATGAATTACATTGCATGTTATAAGTTTATTAACACCCTGAGATGGGGGATTCAGAAAGAATGCATGAAAGATATTATGGTATTTGTCAAGTAGCGAATATTTTATACAGTGTATGGATTACAACTTACAAGTGCTGGGAAGAAATAATACGCTTATACTAGATATTTAGGCAGTGGCAGTTTATCTGAAGGTGAGAGTGCGAAAAATATTTTGCTCCAGTGTCTCAAATGGAGTGTATAAGAGATTGGCCAGTATGAATTGCAGATGTTGAGGAGTGTCAGTGTGGTTTGGTGTCTTAATTAGTTAGGAGAGACGACTGAATTGTATGGGCAAACAAGGAAGGATGAGTTTGGTTTGGTACGGTTACAAGCTTAACTTTTAGGATTCACCCTGTTTACCTTGCCCTATCTTATGATAACAGCGATGCTGCACAATAATAATATATACATGAAGTTTGAGCATTACTCATTCGAGTGTGTACACCTTTCTTATGATGACTGACCACTTGGAAATAGCGCACAGAGGAATTAGTCTACAGCAGTATAGATAGAGTTCCACAGTAAGATTAGAATACGAGGAATGAAAGACATTGAAGTAGCCTAAAATAGACTGCTAAAGGTAACTCTCTCCTCCATTAGAGCAATACTTTGTACGCTTTTATAACATCTCATGTTTGGTCATCCAGAAGTAACATTACTTCAGTTTAGTTCCTACTTTCAACCAAGACTGACTTACATAGATATTTTTGAGCTCAACTGCATTAACTGCATTTTTGTTGACTGACTGTTATTATTCTGCTATATAGTTTTTGTTCAGTTTTTAAGAAATTTTGACGGATTTACGTTTCATAATCATGTTTGCTTGTTTCGGAAGAAGTGGACAGAAGAAGAAAAAGTTACAGCATAATGGTAGGTGTATATAATATATATATAGACTGTTTCGGTAGTGCCAGATTTTGCTAAGAAGTTGTTGGGTTGAAATAGTGTCTGTGTGCATGGCTAGAAATAATTGAAAGCATACATGTGTACCAGACACACAGAATATTTGAGAGTTGAGACGAGTAAAATTAAAGCTGGATTTTTGTGGTTTTTATAGCCAAGAAGGAGAGTGATGAGATCATTGGTAAAATCCGTAAGGAACACGTCGAGGAAGTGGAAAAACTAAAGGAAGGATTTCGACTGGAACTGGAAGAGCTAACTAAAGACCACAAGGCAGTTTTGAATGCGCATAGGAACTTGGTAAGTCCAGATTATATACTTCTACTTAACAACCAAATATTTTGACCTCAGTTTCAAGAATTAATTTTATTCTGAATTATTTTGTGTAGAGTCCCCATGACTTACTTGTAAAGGAAATCCAGTCTCTAGAAGTTGTAGTGGAGATGCGAAACAACGAAATCCGTACTTTGCGAACAGACCTAGTGAACTACAAAGCGACTATTGAAGAACTGAAAGACTCACAAGAGCTCGTTCGAACGCTTCATGCTAACAAAGAAGACTTAAATGCCCAAATCGATAAGAACAGGAAAGATAAAGCTGTTCTTCAAGAAAGAATTCAAGATTTGGAGGCCCAGTTGCTGACATTAGAGTCTGAGAAATCTGATCTGTCCCGTAAATACGACCAACTTTGCTTCAAGTACCAATATAGACAGGAGGGAGGTGACGGAGATCTTCCTAACTGCTAATTTCATCGGTTGATCGTAATAAAGTTAAAGACTTAAATATATTACTTGTACATTTCGAAGCTGCAGAATTAATTTTACACGACCACGTGAGGAATCAGTATTTAAATATATGTTAAGGATACTAAAATATGTTCTTTATTAGATTCTAGTTACAATCTACATGCGTATATGTGATTCATGTAATGGTTAATTGCTTTTAACTTGTATACTTAACTTACTATACCGAACTTGAGTCTGAATAAGTCTTATAAATCCATTACACACAAACTTTTATTATAATTTAGTCTTGAGTGCAATTCTGTAATAAATGTGTAAAGTGAGTTTAGAATGAGGAGTTATAAATACCCTTTTAAGTCAAATCTCTTGATGGACAGATACATAAATGTTAAAATGAAGTAAAACGTAAAACATATTTGCTGTCGAGTAAAAATTTTTGAATTTTTATTTCTGAAAATTTATGGCGCATATTACTAATCCATATGAAAGTGTGTCGCGCTCACAAATAATTTTGCCGGTGTTTTTTTCTAAATACCCAATCAGCTTCTTACAGCAGTCGCACTGAATCGGTGTGAATTTAGTAAAAAAAAATGTGACGAGCTAGTGAAACAAAATAAAATCCCAAATTAACTAAGGTGCATCACGTAGTAATACTATTACAGTACATAATCATACAAGTTCCCTGTTCATACATGTTAATGTATCAAACCGCCATTTATCTTACCTCTTTCATCCTTGTTTCTTCAGCCGAGATTGTCTGCTGGGGCTGGGGAACACCCACCTCATCACCTTCTTCAACAGAGTTAGGTCTTTCGATTCCTGAGCCACCAGGATTCTGAAAAAGAAATGACAACACGAGTTTCAGTTGATTATCCACGAAAGGAAAAATATATTGCATATTTACGCATAATAACGAGACGGAGAACTTACTTCCTTGTTGCACTCGTATACAAACCTCGGGGCTCGTCTTCCAAATCGAATCCCTTCATTGCGTTGATAGCCTTCATTCAAAAATGACATGAACCCATCATTAAATCTCTTCACACTTATTGACAGCCAGCGACATTACAGACAAACCGATAAAAACTCACCCCCGCTTTTTCCTCCAACGACATGACCGATAAGTCGTCCATTGGGTAACCGGTGGGACTTCCACACATTTACACCGTCGCCCCAATCGTCATCGTGACCCGACATCGCAATATCGCAAAACCTGAAGACACGTAATAAATTCGGGTCCTGCACACGTCTTACTCACCAGAGAGTTTTACGCACGATGAGACTGTATGGAAATCCGTACCGGTTGCTTCAACTCCGCGTGCTCTTTCTCCGGACTATATGCCATTGAGCGCAACCCATTCTCACAGAAATTCATTGTCATCCTGTACGAGACTGAGACACCTGAACATTTGAGACTATTTCTTTCAGGATATACTTATAATGTGATGGTGACATAAAGGCTGATCGTACAATGAGCTTATTGTAGGCGTAGAGGGCATGTCATGGGGTCATTATTGTGAGATTTATTCCAGAATACCTTCAACTTTTGTGTAGCGTAATAGTAATAGTAGGGGTTGGGATTGTTGCTGCGAATTAAAGAATTGATCAGGTGGGGTCAGGTCATTAGAAGCCAATCCTCATATTTATTTGGACCATCTTCAACATATTATTTTGACACTCACGGGAATACTCATGGCATGCAGCATAGAAATAACAGATTTAGAACATTTCATAATTCCTTCATTACATTTATTTTTGCATGCATATGCAGCTCAATTTTATATAATACTTCAATACCTAATTGTAAACCTAATGTATCTATAAATACTTATTGTTCCTAATATTCTAATGGTTTATTTCGCAACAAGAATTCTTACGTACAGATAATTAATCGTAGCAATTACTTATTTGATGAGTTTTGGGTAAATAATAAATAGCAATATAAGTCTCACGTATGCTATATATGAGATTAGATTGAAAATATATATTTGAGTCCAACGAGGACTTCACATTTATCATACATAGTTTCTGTCGAAGATACATTTATGGTGGGTGGGTGTGGGATTGTAGATCACAATTCACAAGGGGATATCTTGGTAGCTTCTAATGTCATCGGGATCTTGTAGAGAGCTTTTACTCCAATCTTCTTCTTGACTCTGATCTCCTTGTGCTAGGGGATCGTAGTTTAGTACGTGAAAGTGTGGATGATGACTTTGTTCCACGAGAGTTGGCTGCATATTCTGCATCGTTATATTTTGGCCATAATATCGCTGGTAGAACAGCGCGTTGCTTCCTCCAATGCTCCCTCCGTTTTGAATGTTGATTCCATCGACGGATTGAGCTCTTCTGGCTCCTCCGGCAAATAAGGAAGCCATGGGATTTCTTCTTCCACTGGCAAAGGATAACCCTGAAGTGGTCCCTCCTTTTGTTACAAGGCCGTATTGACTGCTGTAACCTAGAGTTAGGGCGTTATTGCTCTGAGCTCTGTTTTGTCGTAACATTGTCGTCTTGGTATATGGAGGAGGCTGTTGCTGGAGACTGTAGACTTGCCCTACTGATGAGTTCGGGTTGTGCCCTTGGAGTTGGTATGTCATCTCGGCATTGTTAAGATGATTGTCCATTTGATGAACGTGGTTGACGTAACCTAAGGAAACTGGGCGAGAGGGAGGAGGTCGGGACCAGTAGTCGTCATTTGTGACATTCCACAAGGACCTTGTCCGTGTTAAAGCTGAAGTGCATGGAGGTTGGCCAGGAGGCTCCAAACCTATTCCGGCGATTCCTAACTCACTAATACGACTTTTTCTATATGCTGGATCGAACAAGAGGGCTGGGTTGAACTCGCTCTTCATCCGCATTAGAGATGCTCGCAAGTTGTTCTGCGGACTTTCTGCATGAGTCACACTTGAGGAATTCAAGTGATGAAGATTTGACCTACTTCCAGTAAAATGATTCCTGGAAAAACGGGTAGGTTTGTTATTAAAAATTTTGTACTCTAATTTATCACTCGATCTGACGTAGAAATTGGTTGCATATCTTTTATTTGTCTAAGCAGTTTAAAAAAGGAGAATTAAAAAAATTAACTTTGCTGCATTGTTAGTTAATTATCAAAATGAAAAAAATACAGAAACCAATCAATTTCTACGAGGCAAATGAACTACAAACGAAACAAAACCTTATGCATTTCCACCACCAGAAGCAACGAAAGGTTTGATAAGCGCTGTTGTGTCGTAAGAGAACAGAAGGGGAATAAGTTGTGCAGCTATCCGACTGTTGGGATTCCAACGAGACAATTCTGTGAGAACTCAGGTCGAAATCTTCTACAGTGATTTGGATGGAACATTTCTTCGTAGAGTCATAATCTTGGTTGTTAGTGAGAAGACGAGTTGAATCGTCGCCTTTAAGAAGCGAACGAAGACCTGCAGAGCTACCACCACCACCCAAACGACTAAGGCCATTAGAAGAAGAGTAGTTACCTGGACACAAATGAATTTGTTTTGAAATGACCATCTCCTCCTGAAGATGAGTCAACGTAGCCAAAGTTGTGATAGGCCAAGTTACTCTTGGATCCCTTAAGGGTTCCACCCGATCCCATTCCCGTCATACTGAGGCGACTAGATCTATGCAACGTGCCGGCGTGCATCATTCCTCCACCCATTCCACCCCCGGCTCCCATTGATATAGTCTCGACACTTGCCTATGATTAAGATAAGAGCGGAGTCAGAATCCATTCGCATTTACACATGATACTCGAAGAGTTTCTGATATCATCTTATGTCTTACTAGTGTGAGATCATGCAGTCGCCCCAAGATGAGCTCCTCATCTCTCCAAGTCAGGTACAAAGAGCAGACACATACGACGCCAAAGATACTGAAGAACGCTCGCAGTGACCAGAAAACTAGTTCGATCACTCCGTACTCTTCCTTGTGCAACGGCTGGAACACATTTATTATTATCAATTTACTTAATTGAAGTTGCATCAGTCTAGTTGCTCAACTTGAGAGTGGGACGGAGACTCACCCAGTAATAGACAGACATGAACAAAACCATGCCAGCTTCGGGGAAGAATGACAAGACTGTCATGAGTGTCCAACTCATTAGGTACTTTCTTTGGCGCTGGAAACATTTCAACATAAGAATTAGATTTTAAAAGATCACCGGTATATAATTGGAGAAGACATTTTCACGGTATTTTTATTACACTCAAGAGATCAGCTCAAGAACGAACGAATTTCCTGAGATATTTTCTTTAATCTATTTTTGGCTTCCGTGGCATTTCGGTTATTACCATTCTACGCTGCCTTACACAACTGATTCTTCATAGTACTACTACTAGAGTTATATATTGTTGTTTTGATTATCATTCTTCTATCTCTGAACAGTTTACTCTCCATGGCTGTCATTTAATGTGTCTAATTGAACCATGCAATGCTTCCGTTGGAGCAGACTATATAAAGATCATAAACGCAGTATATACGAGGTGTGTTACTTCTAAGGATAAAAAGCGACACCCTAAAAGTCTATCACCACCCCAAGTGCAAAATTGTCTTGTAATGTATAATAAAACGAGCTTCCTTCTGTTCTCTGTCATCCTTGAATACGATATAGTATAGTAGGTACCATGAATGAGGAGCAGCAGCAGGCATCTTAATCTTTTTATGCATTTATTGTAGAGTCTTAAAGATCTCTCGAAACGGTACTGCAGATGATGAGGAATATAAGTAATGTTATGGCCATTCTAGGTTTTAATACAACTTCATCGTGGTAGTTATACATTGTATTATGTTTAGTTGCAATCACGACAATTATATAATGTTTAGTCCGTCAACCTCTCTGTTTCAAGCGACTTTTAGATAAAGAATGATAATAAGCGACTTACAACCAATAGTCCGAAGAGTAGGACTGCAGCCATAATGAAGTTGAAGAAGTACAATGCACACAAAGTGTAGGCTGGAGCTGGGAGCACCACTACACAACCAATTCATTCATCATTAGATTAGTTCACTTCACATCGATTAACGAATGTATAGGCTACGACTGGTCATTTCCATTATGATTATTAATAGACTCACGGAGTGACTCGACGATCCACCAAAGTTCTATTGCGAAGGCTACGCAATACACGACCTGAAATTGAGAAATCAGTCACAATAAGTTGGGAACAATAAAGTTGTCTCAATCAAGAATAGAGATGCAGTTCTAATGAACAATGCAACTACACGGTTGTAAATTTTGCGTAGGGCGAGAGATGCAAGATAACTTAAGATTGGAATTTCAAACATACTCTCGTAGTAAAGGTCTGCATATTTTCACGCAGATTGTAACTTCAGGCAAAAGACAGCAGTGATAAAAAGATGGAATTATACCCAGTAGAAAAGTCTATACACACTCGCGTATTCATCTACTACACACACATGAAGATATTTTTATTCATAATCATGATCATCTCTTGTGGTCTGTTCATATTAGAATTAGTGTATATTATTTTACGTTTACGCATTCTTTCGTTTTTTTCTCGTTACACTTTGTTCGAAATAAGACAAGTATTGTTGATTGTGAATAAATTGAGTTCACAAAGCAGACGGTGATGGTCATGACTATAGTAAAACTTAATTGCACCAAAAAGATTAGTTTCTTAACGGAGCTTTCGCGTTATTTCTTAATCTTATCATCATTCAACAAATATGCATCCTCATTTCTTTTTCATGTGTGCGAGTTTATTCAGCCTAAAAAATTGTAACAAATCTGTCTGTCGCTGTGAATTTCGAAAGTCTTTCGTTTGTAAGTAAGCGTGTGTGTGTTATTTTATGTGTTCGCGAGTGTAAGATCATCTCTGTGAGGAAGTAAGGGTTTTGAAAGTATGAAATACGAGATCTATTTGGTTTGTCTGAAGTTTACAATATAATAATTACGCAGTATAAAAGTCCTTTCAAACGTGGAGCTTGCAAAAATGTGTTCACACACCTTTAATTTTTAGAAGAATTTCATAAATTATGATATTTCTCAATGCACAAAATCCTAAATGGGTCGAGCAAAAAAGAAAAATCTCAAAGGAGTTTTATATCTCTTCGTGATTTCCCATTTCAAAGTCTTGTTACCTCCTTATTTGTCTTAAAGGTACGAAGGTGTATAAATTACAAATATTACAATGTACAAATACTGCACCGGGTGGTGTGATTAGTTGGATGAGTTATTGTGAGTCTATATATATACGTACACGAGTGCCTTTCTTTTTACTTCTTCGATGAATTCCTCTCATCTAGCAAAACCCTGAGCAAACTTGGATGTGTATGTGTAGATTATCTCTTTCCTAAAAATGGATACAATCTGTCATGGAATTCTGGCGAATCCTTAATAGGACTTTGAGAGATATGGCTGGGAAGCAACCAGGTGTACTCTTAATGAAATGACAAAAAAGGTCAGAGAGCACACAATATATATATAAGAGTAGGGTATAATATGATGAGACAGGTGGATGGATGAAATGCCTGCAAATCTACTGCCCACAGATATTATTAATGGTAATTAAGTGAGGAATGTGTGGAGGTTATTTAGAATGCCATCCGGGAAACGATACCATATCATTTTATTCAACCGGGCAGTATAAGGAGTATATATGGATACGGACGATCATAGATAATGCGATTATTCCCCGGATGTTAGTTCTACTTCTGATCATACTATGGGGTGTCATTTTCAAGAAGGAACGGGAATAATAAAGTCAAATGCAGGAACGGGACTTATTTTTTATCTTTGCTTGTCTTCTTAAACTAAAACATAGTCGAGGAGAGTAGGAAAAATGATGCGCAAAGTTTGTACAAAAAGTATAACCCAAAAGGAAGATAAAAAGACTGCGTGCGATTAGGAAAGAGAGGATGTATGGGAATGTACTCCCAATTAGACTCAATTAGGCTAAATAGCTTATAACAACTCTTTGGTGCTTCGCTGAGTTCTTATTCATTCTCCTTCACTGTTGCTTAATAGATTGAAGTACATACTCAACATATTCTGAGGATTTGTCGTTCTGTAACAACAACACACAAGCGCACGTTTCTTTTCTGTCGAGATGTTGGACGCCTCATCATATATGCACATGGTTTTTGATTAGAGTGAAAATTAACTCATGTGGTATTTAATGTGCGCTCGTAGAAATACTACCACGATCCAAGATCATTACTGATGATAAGTATAAATCGTTTTATAGATCATTTCTTGCATTTTATATCATTTGAGAAGTGATGACACGAAATGGACACTTTTGTCTAGAAACTAATGAAGAAGACACATGATATCGAACACAGCATGTAGTTGTGTTAAGCGAGAATTATATTGCATTCGTAGAAAACCCTTACAATTGTTTATTTAACCTTTTATTGTACATAGTTTATTTATACTTAAGAGAGAGAGAAAGATTTAAAACTTGAAGCGTTGTTAAATGTCTCTGTGAAGATCGGAAAAGCCACTCAGAAAGGTTGAAGGAGAGAATGAGACGCAGATGGAATTTATTTTGGGAATCAAATTATCATAACATATAAGCAAACCTCGTCGTGTTCTGGATAGTCGGACGTTAAAATTAAAAACACTCAACTTTGATAACACAGAGAGATGGGTGGTTTGAAATGTGATTTGAGTGAAATTTCATTAAAATAATGTTACATTTGTTGCGAGTAGATTGAAGAATTAGACTGATGTGTGTGTGTGTGAGCGGACTGAACACAGGAGAGTGGTGAAGGTCACAAGAGTGTATATTAGATGCAGCAGTAGAAGTAAAGATCAGCTTTTTTAGATGGGTCAGTGTGGGAGTCGCATTTCAGTCTTTGAATCATCGAACCATTACAATATTACAAACAAAAATATTATTCTTGGCCAACTCTCCAAGATTTATCACATCGCTATATGCTAAACTATGTTAAACTTCTCTTTTTTGTTTCAACCTTACTGTGCGTACTTACTATGCATATCAATATACATTCTGCCTTCCTTTAAATGCAACAAGTCAACTGTAGCAACAAGTTAAATTACTTTTAAATGAGAGCTTAAGTATCAATTAATCGCATGTGTTTTTAGATTATGGATACGGCACCTCATTTGCCTTCGTCTCTTTTATGATTGCCCGACCCGATTCCGCGGAACATCTTTGGACACTCACAAGACATTTTAATTTCTGTGTGTGTCTTCTATTTCATGCTTCATGTTATTCCATTTGGTATTAAGCAAATGAC
>Ga0194135_10002573_pt1 | contig 11037 bp, 10 predicted proteins | sample LitLau_LLRF_2013_FD_134024 | JGI IMG/M metagenome (GOLD analysis project Ga0194135, IMG submission 134024) | Freshwater sediment microbial communities in response to fracking from North America - Little Laurel Run_MetaG_LLRF_2013 (version 2) | ecosystem: Environmental > Aquatic > Freshwater >... | reverse complement strand
GTCTCCACCAACTCACGAGGAAAGGAAAGCAATCCTTTCCTGCCTCCTCCGGGTAGCAAAGACAGCTTGGAACATCGGGGCTTTCGGGAGTGCAGTCGAAATAATAGCTGGTTTAAAGTAAGTTAAAATCTCACCTGTACATGTTGTTGCATTATTTCGGCCTTGCTGCTTACTCGAAGCTCTTCTTCAAGTACTCTTAGTTTTCGTGTTCGATCAACTGCTCACCTATGAATTTACTTTTGATAAACTGCTTAAGAACTAACAATAAGTCACTTCCGACAATTGGTCTCGGTTTCGTGGTTCATTTATATTCTTCTCAAGCCTAAAAATTGTATTTTCACACATGGAAGATCATTTTTAGTATGACAATGAAAAAACAAAATTGTATCAAGAAGAAACCACTGTGGGATTTAAAGCAAAACTGTAAATTGTTATTATATTTAGATTCTCTTTCTTTTCCTTCCCATTAAATTATGTTGCTTTATAGTCATTTATACTATGATAATATTAAAGCATTGTACAAATTTCTTCCACCAATTACTAATTAAATTCAGTGTAGAAATACGAAGTCCATTCACAAATTAGGAATTGATAAATCAATCTCATTTAGACCGTATATACAGCCTACAGGACTGATGAGTAACTCTAGAATACCGTATTCTGCATAGTCAATGATCCATTTGCCATGTTCGATTAATACAATATTTTAGTGGCTGTAAAGCTTGACTTTTGGTAAGGAATGTGATGGATTTATTAAGAGAATCTCACAGTCAATATAATATACTCGTATACATACGCATATAGGTATAGTACGTAGCGTATTTGCATAATATGGATCATTAGATAAACTAGAAGTGTATACAAAATTACAATGGAGTATATTCATCTTTATTGACGTGACGGAGACTATACGTATGAATAATACGAGACATTCACGACTAGTTGCTCATGGAAGGGTGCGATAAGGATGAAGTGTATGAAGACAACGATGAAGACAGAAAGTTGTGAGAGTGAAAGTAAAAACACACAGAGTAGTAGGGGCAGGGGTTTCTTTCGGCCTCCAGCCGTTAATGCCAAGTTGTAGGCCGACGGAAACTACTTGCCTCTATGGCTCTGAACCCCAGCCCATATATATATCAGATGACGACCTCACTTTCACTCCCAGCTCAAGAACGACACGACTACCTCAAGTGTTCCATGGAATAATAATTTACTCGAGATTTTAGTAGCTCACGATATTTTTGTACCTGGAAAATGTACGCGTGTATGTATTTGTAATGAGGAACACACTGTTTGAAGGTTTGAACTCATTCAATCTGTCTGTTATGTAATCTATGAGAAAGTACATGTTTATCATTGCTTTCATCCCAGGAGATTGTTGAAGGGGGTGTAGTTGCTGCGTGATGTAAAGCTTAATACAAGGTAGTCATAATAATAAGTATAGACTTCACAAAAAATATATGCGTGAAAGGTATATATATATACAATATGTGTGTATGTGTAAGTTCGGAGAAAAAATTGAAAAGGATTGCTGCTAAAGAAGCAGGATAATATAGAGAGACTCTTTAGATTTCATATTTAAAAAATGTATGTCGATTTGTAATCTACAGATCACCAAAACTGAAGCCATTTTGGTTGTCCCTGACTGAAAAAGAAGATTCCATTGCAACCTTAGAAATCTTGTCAAAAGCTCTGCTGGGAGAAACACCAAGCCAAAGTAGTGACAAGGAAGTCCCTAGCAATGTAACGTGGACTGCTCCGGAATATGAGTCAGCATTACAAAGAGCTCTTAAGATCTCAACCTGCCCGGTTGTCCCGTTTTTCGGAGCCTATTTACGGGAACTGCGAAGCATCATAAGTACCTCTTCACTCGTAGTTCTCTCTACTGGTTCGGAGCACCAACAGTTGCAAGTACGTTCTCCTCAGGGTATTTTAATGACTTGTTAGACTTTTTACACTCATTTGCATGATTAGATCACTATCTACGGGAATGAGTGTGAGTATACATATATATATATAGTCTTAGAGGTTGCGCTAGACGGTAGTTTAAGTAAAAAGTAAACCTCATATTTGGTGAATTAATTGCGGAGCAGATTCTGAGAACATTCTAACTGTAATGCTGTGTACACGGCTTTATGAGGAGTTTTAGCTGAAATTATGGGAAGATTCTCATGAAAAAGTATGCGCTACATGAAATGTGTCTGTGTTTTCAGTGTTTGTCAGATCCTGATGGGGAAGATGAGTACTTCACAAGAATAGGTCCCGGTGGTCTACTTAATATGAATAAGCTTAGGAAAGTGCAAGCAGTTTTGGAGAAAATTGCGACTGTACATCAGCATCACACAAAACGTCAACAGAGAGTGGCTTTCCTACATTCTGACAGACTCAGGTGAAGACTTGCGTGTGATTGTACTACATGAAGGCTTTATTCCACTGTCCTTTGCCCGCCTTACTTTCACTTGAGAAATACATAGAAATGCATTTCCGGCTTATTGGTTTCCTTTATAGTATTCATACGTCCAGCATTGAGAGATCAGGCTTCCCTGATGATGATGACTCTCAAGACAGCGAAGATGACTTGTACTCTGGCAAGTCCGAGCTGACCGACGAGGTAGTGGGGTCCTCAAATATCTACAAGCCTGTGCAGTCAATAAATCACGACCCATCAGTTTCCTTCATTCCACTAAATGGAGCAAAAAACTCGATAGATTTGCATATTCTGCAAGTTCTCCATCATGGTAGCACAGCGTTGCATATTGATGCGGACGGAAGGTCGTCATTCGTGTGGGTCAAACTCGAAAGATCATGTGGAACTCTGACTTGGAGTAAACCGGTGTGGAGTTCTTTAAAATTCTCTCACGCACAGCCTGACTTCCTTCTTAGCGTGGATCCTGAACTGATTCCCATTGTACCTGGATTGCTTCTCAAGTACGGAGGTGGGTATGGGGGTGGGGGTAGTGGAACTGGGTCAGGAGGACCTGTTGGTGCTGGGGGATTGCCTGACGTAGGCAACAATGGTCTTGAGGAAGGTTACATCGATCTCAATGGAATCAAGGAAGTGGAAAGTGGGAGTAAAGATACGGACATCTCTCCTGCTATGAAGAGGTACGTCTCTCTCTCTCTCTCATATTAATTACTCGGTACTCACAAATTAAGACGAAACCCAGTACACACAACATGTTGCTAATTTAATTGGAGAGCAATCTTGTTTGCCTTTGAAACTACCTCTATCTAGAATGTAATCAAGGTAATTAGGAGTGGGAAATCGTTGTGTAATTTGGCTGATGAATTAATTCCCTCTAGATATGGCATAGAACATTGGAACGTCTCTGAGACTTGCATCTCTCTCGTGTTCGGAATGGTATTAAGTGATAACCGGAGTACATTTTTCGTCTTTCCTGCCCGACTAGCGTCCATTTGGCTCACAGGACTCCGATCGGTTGTCAAATCGTTCCGCCGTGTCCTTGGAAAACCAGACAGGAGACTTGTATGGCTCAAGGAACAATACCTACAACTTTTCTTCGAAGAAGGCAGATGCCTTGCTCCAACCATGGCAGATGCGATCAGAGTAAGTGGAGAACACCCCGTGCTATCGTGCTATATATGTACACTTAGTGGGTGTGCGTAGATAATTTATCATAATTTAATTGGGTGCAATAAAACAACACATATGCATATACACATATAGGTCTTTGGAGGCAGACGATGGTCTTCAGCTGCCCCTCAAGGAATTGCTCCAGAAACTCCTCCGTTTAGAAGAACAACGTCGGCCAAGTTCAGAAAGAAACGGTCTCTAGCTAACATTCACATGATTAAGGTAATTATATGACGCTCTTGTGTGAAACAACACTTAATTAAGCGTGCAATAATTGACACCGGGGCAATGTGATACTTTGTGTAGGAGTCCTTCATTCGAGGAAGTGACCACGGCCCTTCAGAAGCACATCGTCCACCTAGTCCTGCTTCTAACAAAGGTGTCAAAGGAGAGTCTGGAGGAGACGGGTCAGGTCAGACAACACCTTCGAATCAACCTCAATCGCTCACACGGATCAGAAGTGCTGCCTCCGTCTTACCAAATTCTGGTGCTCCGGGTGACACTTCTAGTTATTCCACCTCTCGAGGTTCTGCCCTGACTCATGAAACTAGACTGACTTTTCAAAACTTTGTTCAGTTGTTTCAAGCTTTCAGGTGAGACTTATACAACTCTTGAATGTGTTTCTATTACTTGCATATCGCTTCATTGTAATGCACACTTATGCAGCTTCTTCCGCCGAGCAGGCATAAAAGTTTTCTCTTTTAACTTCTTGGAAATTATTTCCATTTAGTATTCGATCTCGGAAAGACTTGCGAGATCTCTTCGATTCAATTGCTACAAGTCAAAAGCCTGAAGGATGTGGAGATGCATCGCAACCAGATTCTCCAGAAAGAAGCCATTCGTCGTCTGCGTCAGGTATTTAAAATTTAATTTTGTTACGTGGAGAATATACAAACATATATATAAATGCATGCACAACACTATATGGGCTCCTTGTATTTGTGAGATGGTAATCAACCTAAATTGACGATGATACTTGAGTGCCGTGCTTGTTTTTTCTCAGGAGCAACACCAAGACATGGCCCTAAATCAAATTTACTGACAGGCGGAGACAAACAAGAGAGTAAATTCATTTACGACTACGTTGCATCTGCGAGTATTGTGCAAAACGGGGCTGGTGTGGAGACGTCTCGGAGTAGACTTCTCACTGCAACTTCTTTCGCTAATTTCCTCAAGACCCAGCAAGGAGAGAGAAAGACGGAGGCTGAAATACTCGCTATCATTGAGGTAAGATATGATGACTGCATGTTCCTCATCTCCTTGTGTAACGCTTTATCTTCCCTATTGTCTCCTGCCTATCTATATATATCCATGCTCATTCATTACGCTTGCAGAAGTATGAGTTCGATCCGAATCTCCGGAGTCAGCAGAACATTTCCTTCGAAGGATTTGCGAGGTACATGATGTCAGGAAATAATTTGGGATTTATTAATGAGCGAGTGACCCCACAAGAGGAAGAGTTAGATCATCCATTAGCACATTACTACGTGGGAGCTTCACATAACACTTACCTCACAGGTCATCAATTGAAAGGAGAGTCTTCAGTGGAGCTGTACAGTCAAGTATGTCACGTTCCACACAGACAAATGCCATCTTATGGGGAGGTGTTTGGGTTACTGATCGGGAGTTTGCTTTTTTTCTTCTTACAAGGTATTACTGACGGGATGTCGGTGCGTTGAGTTAGATTGCTGGGACGGGGATGATGGAGATCCAGTCATTTACCATGGACATACTTTCACTACTAAAATTCCATTCCGACAAGTGGTGGACGCTATCAACAAGAGTGCTTTCTTAGCTTCATCTTACCCGGTTATTTTGTCTATTGAGAATCACTGTTCGCTTCAACAGCAAGCTAGAATGGCTTGGACATTCCAAACTGTCTTTGGAGACAAGTTAATCTCAAGGTTTCTCTTTGATGTGGATTTTTCTGACGACCCTTGCTTACCGTCACCAGCTCAGCTGAAAAACAGAGTTTTAATTAAAAATAAAAAGCTTCACGCTGAGATCATTCCAAACCCTCCGGTACACTCTTCTGTGTATGCAGCTCAATCTTCGACTAATCCACCTGCCCGCAATCGATCTGGGAGTAGACCTCAATCCCACAGGACTAATAGTATCATTAGCAATGTCAGCGGAGGTTCGATGAACGACGACTTCTCTGACTCGGACTCGGATTATGAAGATGAGATCCAAGATGGTAAGTTTGAGAGGAGAACGTTGGAATTCTTCTCTTAGATTGCTCTCAGGCAATGAGGTTAAAATTGTTCATTGATTTATAGAGCGGTTGGTTGTCTCAAGACAAACTTCAGAACAAGCGTTACCTATAACTCCCCGGACAGATTCCCTGACTAGTCAAGAGTCATCAGTAAAGTGTATCAAGAAAGGAGTTCCCAATGCCCCTGTCATTTCTAGTCAGTATCAAACAGAACAAGGAGAGTGGATTGTGGAATTGGAAGAAACTAATCAGAAGAAAAAGCAAAGTAGTCAAATAGCTCGAGAACTTTCTGACTTGGTAATTTACATACAAGCAATCAAATTCAGAGGACTCACAACATTAAGTCCAAGTAGCTCTGTCAGAAATAAGCTCATGCAAAGAAAGAATATTCTTCCTCCAACAATTTCGAACCAAGCGACAAGCTTGCCAGTTACTCCCACTTGTTCCAGCACTTCAGCCGGGCCAGATCATCACCACCGACGCGTCATTTCCAACCATCCAGTGTACCAATGTTGTTCTCTGAATGAAAATGCGTCGAAAAAGCTTTGTCGCAAACAACCCTTGCAAGTGCTGGCCCACACAGAAACCCAACTCATTCGAGCTTACCCTGCAGGAATGAGAATAGATTCGTCTAATTTTAATCCGCTCATATTCTGGGCCTTCGGTATCCAAATGGTTGCTCTGAACTATCAAACTGAAGACATGGCTCTCCACCTGAACGCCTCTATGTTCGAGCAGAATGGAAGGTGCGGTTACGTGCTCAAGCCTGCAGTAATGTGGGATCGTAATCACGTGATGTACAGGAGATTTAATCCTTTGGAGAAAGAATTCGACGGGTTGCATACAGTTCATTTCCACCTTACTATTATATCCGGGCAGTTTCTATCTCCAGGAAACTACCAGTGTAGCCCTCAAGTTGAAGTTGAGGTATCCGGAATTCCAGTAGATTGTGCGAAGCAAAAGACGCGTATCATGCTACGAAATGCTCTAAACCCCATTTGGAATGAGACTATTACTTTCACCATTCAATTCAGAGACTTGGCATTTCTCCGCTTCTCTGTTTTGGAAGGGGGAACAAGTGGGAGTGGAAGTGGACACGCTATTGCCCAGAGAGTCATACCGTTCAAAGCAATGAAGTCGGGTTATCGTCACATCCGTCTCAGAAATGCTCACAATCAGCCACTTCCGGTGTCAACGCTTTTTATCCACTCTCGTATTGAGGAAGAAGGTGAGGAGATCCAGGATGGGACGAAGAGCTTATCAAAAGAAGATTCCATGAGAGAATCTACTCCCGTTGCTGAAGGTCTGATCCTAGCACAATATTCATAAATCATTTCTGCAAATGTTTTTGTAGATTTTATTGTCAACTCGTGCCGATATTTTAGGAACGAGCTTCACTGGACCTGCCCTCACTAAATCTTCTGTGGCTTTGAAGAGAAGGATGTTCTTTTTAGTTGTATACGGAGTAGTACCCGAGGAACCTTATACGGTGTTGAAAGTAACACAGGACACAAATGCAGCAGATGTCATTTCTAACGCGTTGCAAAAGAGTGGACGTACAGCGGAGACTTGCAGAGAGTATGTGTTAATAGAAGAGGTTGCCCGTGGATGGGACGCTAAGGAGAAAGACTTGCCACCTACGCAAAGAGTTCTTGATCCCCAGGAAAAGCCTCTTCAAGCTCAAGCCCAGTGGAAAGGGGAAGGGAAGTTTATTTTGAAAAGAACTGGAAACGACCCCAGCAGTAGAGCGTGGTTGTCATCAATTTCTTGTAGAGGTGGAAGAGGAACTGGAGACGATGCGAGAGATGATGATTTACACAATTGGGGGGAAGATGAGAACTTTCTCGTCTGTGTCCATAATGTCTCTCCTGAGATTCCTTACGCCATTCTCAAGGTTGGGATTATTTGCTTGCACTGAATGTAATAAATTACTTCTGGGTTAATCATCGAATTGTGTATCGTGGCTATTATAGGTTCCGATCCGAAGCACATCTCAGGATATCATCACTCAGGCGTTTGTGAAAGCGAGGCGTCTGGAGGACCCAACAAAATTCGTTTTGGTGGAAGAACTAGAACCCATGCTACCGTCAACTTCTGCAGGAACCAGCTCAGATTCAGCTGGATCTTTCCGGAAGAAAGCTATGCAACGCTCAACAAACAGGATTCTGGAAGATGACGAGAATGTTTATGAGGTGCAACTGAAATGGAACACAGTTGGGAGGTAAAAAGAAGAGATTTTGGTAGTAGAAATCCATTCCCGAGAGTAAATATCCATAGATTTGGATGTTTTGTTTTAGATTTATTCTTCGGGAGAGAAAGCAAGCTCACAGTTTGTGTGGTACATCGAGTGGGAGCAGCACACAGTCCCAACAAGCTGCTGGTGAGAAAGCCAAACATGGAAAGGGCTTAAAGGTGTCAACCTTAGCAAGACTAACTCGATTCAGAAGCAATCGAAATGGAAACGGGAAGTCTAGAGAGAAAGCAAGACAATATTTGACAGAAAGACATGCACTTAGTTTGCATGATTCTACAACGCAAGCAACTCGACCACGGAAAGTAAGATCACGTCGCTCAGCCCATTCTGAAGGAGAAACTCTCTCAGAAGATGAACCTCCAGACACCGATTTCAAATCTACTGTTGCAAGGCTGAAGAAAGTTTCCCTCAGGAAGTTGCGTGTTTGGAAATGAAAGTCAATTTGAAAATCCAAAAAACTTAATGTACACGATAAAGACGCACATTTCGTTAAGTATCTATTTAAAATTAAGACGACTTTCCATGAGTAACAATGACATATTACATATATGATCATAGAGTGTAGATTTCTCGTAGCTCATTCCTTCGACAATGCATGTATTTCGTTTGTACGTCTTTGTTTGTCAAATGATCTTTGTAAACTGAGTTCTTGTTGGGACTAAAGATATGTTTTGTATTTTGTCATACTAACCAAATGGGTATTATGTTTAAGTTTCAAAAACTATATGTATAGTGTATGCTTGAGCTTAAAGTTGATGCATTCAACTTTAGTCAATCATGTTTGTGCTCATCTATACTACTCTTTAATGTACATGTACGTGCGTGTCGATAACACCTCACTTACCTTAGAATATTCTTAGAATAGAAAACAGTTTATTAGAATTTAGAGGAACGATAAAACTGTAGTGATTATAAATTTGCTGAAAACAAAACTTACTCGTGTATTCAATATATATGTAACAAAGTATTTGAAACTCATCATGAATTGTGAATTGAACCAATCAGAATACACATTAATTTGGATTCGTCTGAGCTGGTCAAGATAAATCCCATTCTTCGTCTGTGATACAATATCAAAATCGTTAATATGGTGGATAGGTTTCGTTTTAATATTGAATTTTGATGTATTGAACTCAGAATTGGACATTTGTAAAGATTATTACTGGTATTTAACTCAAGGGGAATTGTTTAATGTGCAATCGGGTGTTTCAATATATCTAAACAAGTATGAGACATTGTTGAAAGGAGCCCTTTCAATAATGATGAACTGCGGTTTGATATCTACGGGAAATGTGTAATAAGTATATTATTGTAATATCTGTAAGAAAAATATGATAATTATCCCTTATGAATACTTTCCCTTCGATTAAACTGATGTGCATATCTAGGTTTGCATTTTTCTACTCTCAAACTGTACCACTTTAGACCTTTCGAACTCAAAAGTATGAATTATTACTATATACCTTTATTGAGCTTTGTATAATTATTTTGAAATCCTTTAAGCACAAACCTCGAAACTGTAAATAAGAGGAAGGAGAAGATAATTATTATTGCGTGTATACTTAATAGACTAGAATCTATATAATCATTAGTAATTACATAGAATAACAAGTGTTGACTTGAGGCTGGTCAGAGACCATTTAAATTGTATTCTTTAACTACATTTCTATTTCACTTACCAATAGATTAATTAGTGTGAATGTGCTCATATTGTTTCTCAGAAATGATTCATTCACATGTATTCAAATGATTCATTCAAATGATTCAATCTTGTTAGTATATATACTTAAAATGAACCGTGTGTTAGTCCTTTAAGTGTTAAAATAGTCCATGAATTTCGTAATCTCATCGTTTCCCGATTTGCGTGTGTTTAATTAATAATAAGTAACAAATAGGCCTCAAAGTACCTCTTCTCTCATAAAGCACAGCAATCTACCAAAATACGGAAAGGAAAGATTCCAAGTATATTTTTATCATTCAAAGGTACTCGAACCTCTAATTGTAAGTGCGGTGGTTTATTAAATCCATGTCTTATACAATTATTTTTTGTATTTGTTTCTGTAGACTCTAAAATACGTTCAACAGTTCAACTCCACTTTTACATGGCAGCTCTTAATGCGTATGCCGCCGTACTACGAGAAATATTTCATTAATTTATTTTTATCTTATGAAGTCGAATTAAACTCTTCATAGTTTTCTGGCCTGGACATTTCATTTATTTTAGTCAAAATGAATGCAATTGCAATTCTCAAAACCAAACTCATATCATATAGTTCGTATTATGCTTTCTTTAAATATTTATCGGTCAATCTGTCCCTGTCTTGTCTGTTATTTTACGGTTTTTTCGCAACACTTATCCGCGATACATATGTGATTGTTTATTGAAATTGATAACAGGATTATTTTAGAATGAAGAACCTATACTTGAGTGTGTGTGTGTTATTATTATTTTGCATCTAGTTTTACAGTAACTTCTACTATATTATCATATTATGTAATACATGTATGTATTGCCAAAGTAATATTAATTACGTCGACAAAGTCTAAAATACATTTAAGAAAAAAGCCTCTTAGGTGATGCACTAGGAAAAGTAGGAAATAAATTTTTACAATTTCTTGCAAATCATGGGGTTTTCTGCCGAGCCTCAAGGCAGGCTCAAAATGCTATACATCGGGAATTGCTGTAAAAATTATTGTGGCATGTTTTCATTTTAGGGACGCTTTCGATTTAGCAACATACAAAAACTTACACGAAAAATTTAATCACGATGAAATGGACGTGGTACCTCGCCCAAACCAAACAAATATCATGGGCTTATACTGAATGAGAGTAAATACCAGGAATCTGTTGTTCGTGTATATTCAGATAGCTTACTTGCTTTTGGTCTTCTAACACTTCAAAGGTTCCTCTAGTAAAGATTAATAATTGCCCACCCGTGGGGATAGTCATTGCTCTTTAAGACTGTATTTTAC
>Ga0194135_10002572_pt1 | contig 11042 bp, 7 predicted proteins | sample LitLau_LLRF_2013_FD_134024 | JGI IMG/M metagenome (GOLD analysis project Ga0194135, IMG submission 134024) | Freshwater sediment microbial communities in response to fracking from North America - Little Laurel Run_MetaG_LLRF_2013 (version 2) | ecosystem: Environmental > Aquatic > Freshwater >... | reverse complement strand
TCTTAGCCATTGCTACGAAGAAGCAGTAACTTCATGAGCATGCATGTGTACTATTAGAATCTACACAATGAACCCATGGGTGAATAAATCTTGTAGTTTACTTCGTATAAGTTATGTTTATACCTCCGAAGATTCACTCTGGAGAATGAACTGTCATGAGCAAGTATGGTTTAGTGTACTTTAAGCACAATAAAGTATATATTAGTTATACTAAGAAAGATCACAGAAAATAGAAGGATGGTACATATAGATCTTAGATGATGCATTCATCTCTATCATCTTATATGATTCGTGATTTATGATGATGTTTGCGTCATTTGAGGGAGTGAGTAAGACACTCTCAGCCGAGGTATAAGGTATGAAACTGAAACGATAGAACTTTTGGATGAAGAAGAGGCACTTATCGAAATGACAGAAACTTGTCTAGCCACAACCTTCAGTTGCCAAAGGTTCAAATAAACCCATTTTTCATGAGATGAAAGACTCCTTGATGGGAATAGCAGGAGTTTGGCTGTAGATTCTTCTAACACCAGGATAAGCCCCCATTGAGTTTATATAATGCAGGACAATTTGCAAAACGGATGAGAGTGTGAGCATCATAGAGAATAAATGTGGCTGCGCTTTGGAAGTGTGTTGTTGTAGTTTAAAGCTGTGGCAGTGCCGAATTTAAAGGCTTTCAAGGATTTCCTCAGATCTACAACGCATTTTGCAAGATTAATGTTTTCTGGCGGAGTGTTAAGATGACTAGAAAGATGGGCTTTCCTAGAAACGAGTGCATTAATCTGTAAACAGGCTTAAGTTTAGTCTACCTCGAGGCTTCAAAAACCATATGCATAATATGATTCTTTCGGCAGTTTAGACCTTTGGATTTTTCGGAATTCATAAAATTTTGACATGTTTGAAAGGAACGCGGAACCAGCAGGTGTACACAGAACAGAACAGTTTTGTTTTTAATATTCACTGGAATTACGAAGTTACTAAAAAAGTATACACAATTTTGGTCCAACATTAGGTAGTTAAGAAAAGTAAAAATGAAGAGGGTATGCACATACTTATCAGTATAATAGGATCACAAAGATTGTCATGATATAATAATCGTTGGGATTGCAATGTGATCACTAAGCCTGTTTGGAATTTTAGGTGTTCGTGCTGATGCAGTTCGACCCAGGATTAGAGTACAAGCCGAATCGAGGAGAAGCCGTGGGAGCTGGAGGGACTGCAGGTGCCATAGAAGGCCCTCCTGGATCAGGAGGAGTGGTGGGTGTCGGTCCAGGCGGAATTCCGCTCCCTGGAGGAGTTTCTCAAATCTCAGTTCCCTCAAGTACAGCAGGACCTATTGTGGCCCACAATTCGACTGGATCTGCAGGGCCAGGAGGAAACAAAGATGACCCATCTTGACTAATGCTTTGTAGGGCTCTAACTGAAGGCCCGTACTCTTACATCTAACATTCCGAAGACATCAAACGAATCTACATCATCCTCGTCACCTTAAAAACTTTATCCTTTTCTTCATAATCATTCTGTGTGTCATTAAGAAATATTCACTCATCATCACTCCTACTACCATCATCAACTTCACTAACCATGCAGCAATCACATCGGTTACACTCTCGTGAAACTAGTGCAACCGATTGAGCGTTATTTAGTTTGCGAAAAAATCTATCAATCTCCGGCTAATACAAGCTGTATAGCTCTATTAACACTAGACCATCAGATTGCATCAAATGTTTCAAAGAAATCGATGGCATTACTAAAAAATGACCCAAAATTCTAACACAATAGAAAGGATTTGGATTTTAAACCATTATTAACGCTCTTCATCTTCGGCATGTTAAATGTAAGAAACAATTGAGTGGCTTTTGTACGCAATGCAATAGATAAAAAGCACTTTTGGGCTATGAACAATGCATTACATACATTCGCCTCCGGCTAGAGTCCTACGCGATCAGACTGAACATAATTCACGATAACCTTAAAAATAATTCACTAACACTCTAACAACATTAACAATAAACAATTGGATTCCAATTACAATGTATACTTACACATACTTATGTACAGTTTGGAATCTTATGTCAAAAATCTTCAATCAATGCAGCTATAAAAGATACATGACAAAATCAGATAAGCAGTTACGAATTCTACATAAGTCGCTGAATATTTCTTGACCTACGCTAAAATAACAAAAATAAGCTGTATAGACGCAAATATCCAAAACCCCATGTAACACAATTGTTCCTTATAAATCTTCTTAAATGGCATTGTGTGAAAAACCAACTTCCGAACCTGTACCTTGTGAACCAGTGTCAATCAACCGAGCTAATGAATGCAAAAAGAAAAACGAAAAAAGTTATGTAACGTGTGTTTGATTCGTTATACCTTGCACTTGGGTGTTTTTTAACTTAATGATTCTTCATTGCGGATCCAGGATTTCCTCTAGTGTGTATAATATATTATGCGCCTACCAGTATCTTTTCTTCCTTCTTTCCATGTAATATCCGTGTCTTTTTGCACACTCATCATCATCCGTTGTTGTTACAGGAATGGCTCAGATCCAGATAAGAGTATAGAGTGGTCTATTAGATACACAGCAGAGTATATAAGCTTCATCTAGTCTCATTTATGCTCCGACATGGATCAAATTCTAAATATATTTATAGATCTGAATAATTACTTTGCATTAATCAAGAGGAACTGAACAAGGAGAAAAAATCTTTATGCATGTCTTATTACTAGTACACAATCATATATAATATGTATGATTGTATTCTTCACACACAAAACTTCGTGCTATAAATACTAACAAAGGGAAGCTTATTCGCAATTCTTGTCAAACTGTTTTAAAATTATTGTGTCTAGTAGTTTACTGTTTGTGAATATACAACAAACTACTGTGTAAAATTATGAAAAATCTGTGACAGACATTACGTAATACAGGATTATATAATCTATGCAACTAATCATAACATGTATAGGTTAGAGTATTGATAGGACACATAGAAAATCTACACACAAATAGAAAGAAGAATGTAGTTGTAACCAATAATTATTTATTTGCTCATTCATACAATTGATAAGTGTCACAAAAAAAGTTCAGTGTAACTTAAGGACATAAACTGAGATCGGTTTAATTGAAGTCCTATACTAGAGTCTGTTAAAAAATAAACATAAATGACTAAGAGTTTATCTTACGGATTTAGGAAAAAAGTTAACGCTAAATTGACGTAAATATTTGTGATTACTAATTAACTATGAAAATAAGGTGATCCTTACTGTGCAAAATTAAATATGTGTGCTAAGAATTATAAACTAATAATTGTGTAAATAATTAGGACGTTGGCAAATAATGCAACGCAGGCGAGGGCAAAGTGGCAATCTAAAGGTAAACTGTATTTGTATTCAAATCAAATGACATATCATGTGTATTGATTGTGACAAGTAAAATTAATAAGATATATTTTGCTGTTTTGATTAAATGAAAAATATATTAGAGGAGCACCACCAACTTAATAGATTTCACTGGTGCTAATAGTAATTTTAAATATTCGTATATGCGTAACATCATACATAAGATGAACAATCATTTTAAAAGGAACGGATCTCTGGAAATCGATATAATCAGATTTTTATTATTAAAATTAAGAAACAATCTGATTGAAATCACTAAACAAAGTAGAAATAAGCCTGTTCCACATTCAGAGTTGTGAAGCATGAATTAATAGCAAACTAAACTTGCGAAATTTTTCGGAATTTCTTCTATCAAGTTTTTAGCTGTAAAGTCATTTTGAGTCTTTAAAAAGTTTTAGAATTTGTGGGAGTAGTGTGAATGTGACACTGCGTGATAAACCGTCCGATCTTACTTCATCTCGAAGAGCAACTATTACTGAGAGTCAAATATTGTTCAGAGTTTCTGGATTGTAATTTGATCTCATTTGATTATAAATCATGGAATATCTTGTGAAAGAAAGAGATAAATTATTAGCTTAGCAGTTATATTGCTACAACGTGAAGAAGTGATTCTAGTAAAATTATACCAGTAGTCTTGTTAGTCTGATCTTAACAATAACAAGGGCTACACACGCTTTGTCACACGTTTTTGTACCAATTCGATTTGTATTGTAAATAGTTAGCTTTAGACAGAACTTTGAAGCGGTATATAGTAAACTCTTATTTAGAAGACTTAGCTCGAAGTGTGAGTGAGATTTATCATGATAGTTAAATACTATAGAATTAATGTTACTGTGCAATCAATTTTTGAACGACTCTTTAACTAAATACTACGATTTTGGACATTACGTTGTACACATTTAATTCACTGAATTCCGAAATGTAAATAGAACTCTTGTTTCATATGCCTGCTTATGAAAATTGAGGTTTGATTATATTAGTTAGTTTCGCTTAACAGTTGGAAGTCAGCTGAGTGATAAACTAAATTATGGCTTAATTATGTTTTCAGACAGTAGAAAACAAATGTTACGTAAAATTGTACCGCATTATTCATATATACAATTAAGTGAAAGTTATCAACCATCTGTGAAAATTTAACTGTTTCGGAGGTTTGGTAGGCAAATTCGAAAACAAATTGACTTTTGACTTGTTAACACATATTCACATATGCGATAAAGTTGTGAATTTAAATGTAATTTTTACACTAAAAATTCAGTGAGTTTAAAAACACGCTAGAGCAAATGTTATCAGCTACATAAATGCATCAATTTCCTTTCTATTCGATCTACTTAAACTTGTGTACTAATGTTTAAATATGACATTACAGTTTAATGACTAACAATGTTGTAATGTATATCGAATTCTTGCAATAAATACATTATTTCTCGGTACAGAATAATCTAAAATGTTTCTGCGAATTGTATTTCAGTGTCCTTTCCATGATATTCCAGAAGCTATACTATACAAATCGATACAGGGTCACTGGACAAATTGCAAATTACGCCCGTTATTTCCCTCCATGCTTTGAGATTGCATGCAAATGATCACTCGTGAGATTTACGTAGTGTGAAAAGATAAAGTTCGTTGGCTTGTACACAAGGCCACCGGGATGAGTCATGTTTAATGTTCACCCGGAAGTAAAAGTACAGACTCTGTCAATCCGTCATATCTTATCATCATGTCTACGAAGAAGGTAACATGAACAACTGAAAGCCTTTCTGACTTTCCCGAAGCTCTCACTCTCTCTGTCTCTTCATCTGCAATGATACCAATTACCGTGAATCGGAAAAAGTTCAAGTGGATCGTTTTTTAAAAGCTTATCTTCATCATTTTTCCGGCAAAATCTCTGTATATCAAGTCTCGCCGGCGGCTTTCGATGAAAGACCATGTTTTTGTCGTTAAAATGAAATACACAGAAAAGAGAAATACATCAACATCTTCTATCTTGAAAAGTTCACATGTGATCTGATTTTTAGACATAAACACGAGATCGCGTTTTACATGACTTTGTATATGGAGTTTCAAAGACCATATACGACCAAATGCATTGCACAGCAGACTACTCACTCACAAAGGCTTTCTTGAGACTGTGCTTTTTCCTCCAAAGTGGAGGAAGAAGAATGAGCTAAAAGATATTTAGAGATGGTCGATTAGACCCGTCTTCAAGCCAAGATAAATGATGAGGAAATTTTCTGCTTCACATGATCGCTTTTAAATATTTCAATTGGAATTGTTAGGAAAAGTACTTGTAACTCCAGTGGAATGATTTATTTCCCTTTTGTCCACAATTTCTACTGGCTTCGCTAAAAGTTCAATTGTATATATTTTTGTCTCGTGATAAAATTCTTCTTTTCATTTAATGATATCTAAATTTAAACAAAATTAACCCCGTTTGAGTTCAAATTTCGGGTCAAATATCTCGAGTAGCGAAAAGTTTTTTTATTCAGCTGAATGCTAAAGTTTAAATGAAGTCCGAGTGTCATAAACTAGAAGCAGAGACATAAAGCGGGTGAAAGGTCTGGAACTGTGAGTATACTTCATGTACATCTTTGTGAACAAACAATAAGGGTTATATAGTAGTTGGTTTGAAGCTCCAACTCGTGAATTAAAGGAAAGAGACAAACGAAATAAAAAGCCCAAATCAGAATTTCCTTTTAAGAACAGGAAAGGATACACAATGCGATGTAGTGTATTGAGAATCTTGAGAAGATTTTTATAAGAAACAAGACAACACTACATTATGCCAAAAGAACAAAAAAATCGTTAGGATGACCCAACTGGACACGAGAATTTGTTTGGAGAAGGAATGCTTGTGACCCTCTCTTTGCCTGGCTAGTCTTCTTATTGTGTGTGTATATAGATCTGTATATCTGGACAATAGCAACAAGACCCAGAAAAAAGTGGACGATTCGTCGGCGCTGTGATTTTACTTGAGATGAGAAGATACGAAGAGAGCAAAGACTCTTGTTCATGTGTCTTCTACAACTTCCAGTACTTTCATTGCTAGTGGAAGTGCCCGATGAACAGAACAGAACGGACGTCGTAAATCGGGAAATCGAGACAAAAAACTGGTTTTTGGCATGTGTGGCTTTCCCTATTACTCTTGTAGTTCAACAATCGCCCAAAATTCCGCTAACTTAAAAGCATGACACGGAAGGGAAAGGTGAACTTTCACTATTCCAGAATCACGAACAATCAGGAAGGACATCGTTATACAGAGCAAATTCCTAAGTTGAATCCGAAATCCACAATTACAAATGAAATTCAGCAGTTTTATTTCGCTTCTTGAATGCAATATATTATCAAGAAATATTTCGAATGCATTTATACGAAAATATACAATTTCTAAGTTAGTATTAGCACAGGTTAGCATTAGCATTAGCATCTTGAGATAGTGGATAACATATTTTGCTGGATCATATCAATCCTGATATACCGTTCTCTTTAGGGATGAATCAAGAACTTCAAGAAATTGCAGTGTGTGAAATAAGCCGTTCAAAACGGAATGTAAAGAAGAGCTGAAACTTAGTTCGACTGTTCTACGTGTTCTAAGCGTCTGTCCGTCTAATTGCAAATACACATGTGTAATGAAAATTGAAGGGTAAAGACAGTTCAGCCTTTTGAAGTGAGGGAATGTACGGTAAAGGCTGTTGAACCTCATGAGGTGACCAAATGTACTAACCGATCGAAAGAGGGACTGAACGACTGACATACGAACCGACAGACATGGGACATGTGATATATTGTGACGGTCGACGGATAGATAGCTAGATAGATAGACAGACCGAGCAATCGCATATAGAGGTTTCACCTCTTAATAAAGAAGCATATCATAAACATTCTGAAACCTAAATATTCGACTTTCATTGCAATGCCATCCTATTACATCATCCAGTCAGAAGCATTTCAGATTTAATATATATATACTGTCCTTTGTAGCTAGTATCACTGAATCTAAACAATCCTACGCCCATTTCCCACAACTTCAATCAATACAGGCAATACTAAATTATTCACTCCTGAAATTAGATTCTTATCGATTTCGAAATGAGAAATGACATGAGTATAGTACAGACAGACAACAGACTGAAACATACTGTTTGTCTGTCATCAGGTTCAAATTATGATATTTATCTCATGACTACTGACGATGAGTTAAGGAGTGTGATTTACAAAGTTTTACAAATCACAATGATTTTCTCATAAAATATTAAAATGTAACATATAGTATTGATTAATATTGAGACGTACAACCCTATAGGGTCTTGGCAGAACGAAATCACATTTTTTATTTCTTTTAAACCTGGATGTGGCTTTGGGTATATAGAAAGTCAATGATGTCGTGGCATACATTTAGTAGAAACTAATTGATCTATAACTGTACTAATCTAGCAATTCTAGTAAATATGGCTTTACAACCTCGCCACTAATGACACGACAAGAGATGAAGAAAGGATGAAAATCTAGTTAAATTAACAGGAGGGCCATGTCGTGCGAGGTGTCGTGTATATTAAGCTCTGCAACAGTTTAGTAAAGGAAGGTTTACATGGAAGTTGTATTGGATGGGAGAAACAGTCTAGCAAATACAACTCATAAGTATCAGGAAGGATAATGATGGTTGATGGACGGTATATATATGGTGATGGTGTATGTGTGTGTGCTTTACTGCCGAACAGAAAGCTTAAGAGTTCTCTATCCAAATCCTAGTAAACTCCTTTTACTCGCTTTTACACATGGAGTAATGCAACATACACCCTCTTCTACAACTATTACTACTACTACAATTTAGTAAATGCTAAGAAGTTGGGGCTTTACTGACATTACTACGAGAGATTCGGGGCTCATTATGGAGGATAGAGGATGGATTGGTGGTGTCGGACTGTTTTGCCAACCAGTTGGTCCTTCTTCTCCTTCTAGTAAAGATCCAAATTTATCAGAGCAGCATTTCTCGGGTACAATGTGCTCGTCTCTTTCCCTGAGCCAAAAAAGTCATCCTTTGCTTATGCGTGTGTTTCTTACAAGTTCTCAAGCACAAAAACAGGCAAGACACAGATATAAGCTCACAAAGGCTTGTCGTACATCTCTTCCGTAGTTCTTAATTATTCTCACTAGTAACCCGATGAAAGGTGGAGGTTGTAGCTTTTAAGATCGATTTTCTCTACACGAGATTTTTGAGACGCGAACGATATCAAGACGAACTTAAGTAAAACCTTCAGTGTAATGAGAGATTCAGTACCATTATCAGTATCAATTTTAATAAAACACATTCAGTGAACCTACAGTGAAATTGACAGGTTTGATTGGGATCTATAAACATTTGAGGTAAGAATCTCTCACCAATTGTGCATTTATTTGTAAGCTTTTCAGACATTCATTCATGTCGAACGAATTGAGACATTATCAGTCTTATTAGGGAGTGTGCCCATAAAAATTACATACAATAAATGAAACTTTTCCATGCAAAAACCTTAGATTTCTCCTACTATTATTAGTAAAGCAATTTCTAGACAGCAAACTGACTACAGCAGAAACAATGAAAGAGCACAATTCTTTCGAGGAACCGTCTCATCGCGATAGTGCTTCGTTGTTCACATAAATCCAAACTAATAATCGCCCATTTGGTAGAAGGTTGCCTCTGAAAAATTCAATCTTATTTTGCTCTAGTCAAGTCAACTGATTGTGAGTACTACTTAACTACTAAGTTAACTGCAAAGACCAAGAATTATTACACTGCTTCTGGTATGCATTCAACAACATTCGGAACTCATAAAATTCTACGAGCAAAGAGAAAGATTTGAGAGGGTTACTTTCTGCAGAATCCTCCGCAACATTTGTACTTGTAAGCTCCATCGTGGCGTCCACTAATTTGATGTAAGAAACGTCTCCCCATCATTATCATCCTCCGTATCAAGAATTATCATCTTAACTAATCCGACAAGGCACAAAAACAAAAGGATTCACAGAAGTTGACACTGTGAGCTGGACTCACTGAGACAGGCAGAAACAGATTATTATTATTTAGCATTGCCTTTTCGGCAGGAAAAACATTTCCATGGTGAATAAGGAGAAATGTGTCCTGTCCATACGTAGTAGTAACAATTTACTCGGTTTTAGAGTAAAACTTTTGTTTACAGTGAAAATAGTGTGAATTCCGAAAAAGCGTGGTATTTTCTACACTTTGCCAAACTGTCGATCCAAAGCGATGATGATTTTTGTACCAAGTCGACTATCATCATCAAGAGTAAAACTCCCTGTGTATCCTGCCACAAAACGGAGAAAGATTATTACTACTAGTGTTGGACAAACTGATTCTTTCACTTCACTGCCACCGTGTGAATTGGCATCTTCGAGTTATTTATTGTCAGCTAGAGAGAGAAGACTAGAAGAGTCGCGATGAAATACATAATCCTTGTTCTTTGGACGTTCTCCTTATTTCTACTGATGTTCAGTTCATTCCCATTCCGAGTAGAGTGTCGACCGACACGCGCTATGGGACCTGGCCCCCCGAAACCTGCAGGGTCTACAGGAGGACTTCTTCTCATTCCTGCAAGTCCTCAAGCACAATTACCAAGTTGCCCCGTTCTAGAAGGTCCTTCTGCTCTCAGGTTTAACCCGTGGCCTGATCTGTACAGACCTGACATAACGGTCAAAGCGTGGGACACTCCTTTAGTACTAGAAGGAACAGCAAGGTCCCGAAGTGAAGTTCGCTCAGATGGCACCTATGGAGTCACCTTTGACCTTCACCGAGTCGTTAAAGGAGATGCCCCCTTGTTGAGACGACGAAAGCAATTCCGACTTCAGTTCCTTGATAACCCAGAAGAATTACCCAGACCTAATATAAATAATAGAAACAATAGACAGCTTAATGGAAGTACTAGCAGCAAGCAAGTCCCTAAGCTTAACAGTGGTGTCAATTCACATTCTTCTTCGCGAAACACTCCGACTAGTAATTTCAAAAGTGTCCATAATAGTGCAGGAAGTAGTGGTGGTGTCTCCTCGTTCATGAGTAACTCTGTTAATACTGGAATTATTACAAGTAGGCAGTTACACCAACCCGAGAATCAAATCCAGTTGTACAGACAACAACAACAACAGCAGCAACAGCAACTTCGAAATCTTCAGTCAAACAACAATCGACAACAGCAATTCCAAACGAGACCCCTAAGCCATCAACAGAACACAAGATCATCGTCGATTTCGAGCAGGATATTTCCCAATTCTACTCTAACTTCCTCAAGAACCTCTGGAGGAAGCAGAAGAAGTGGAAGGAATGTAGCCGTTCCTCAGAACTCTTTCAACCCTCGACCCAATCCTAACCTTAGACAATGCCTGCCTCCTAAAGCCACTGTCAAAACTGGGAGGAAGTATTATGTCTTTGCGGCGAAGGTGGACAATCACTTTATTGCCGTGTACTCTCCAGAACTTGCGAACAAGAGGAACACAAAACTGGTCGACGGAGTCTTGTGCAAAGGATGTGGTGAGTAGAATATTCTGTTACTTTTTCGCATAATAATGATTGTAGTATGAAGAAGAGCAGGAAGTGTGCCAAATGGGGTAATGTGCGATTTGGCCTTTTAACTACTTACAATAGATAT
>Ga0194135_10002571_pt1 | contig 11042 bp, 8 predicted proteins | sample LitLau_LLRF_2013_FD_134024 | JGI IMG/M metagenome (GOLD analysis project Ga0194135, IMG submission 134024) | Freshwater sediment microbial communities in response to fracking from North America - Little Laurel Run_MetaG_LLRF_2013 (version 2) | ecosystem: Environmental > Aquatic > Freshwater >... | reverse complement strand
TTCGAGGCGCGCGAAGCGATTGCGCGCAAGTTTGCGACCCTGCTTGAGATGCACAAGGAACGGCTCGCCCGAGTGATCGGCGCGGAGACCGGCAAGCCGCTCTGGGAAACGCGGACCGAAGTCACGACGATGATCGGAAAGATCGACATCAGCGTGCGCGCGTATCACGCCCGCACCGGAGTGACCCAGGCGCCCCTCGGTGCTGCAACTCAGGTTCTGCGTCATCGGCCGCATGGCGTGGTGGCGGTGTTCGGCCCCTACAACTTTCCGGGCCATCTTCCGAACGGGCACATCGTTCCCGCGTTGCTGGCTGGCAACTGCGTGCTGTTCAAGCCCAGCGAGCTGACCCCGTGGGTCGCTGAGGAGACGGTGCAGCTCTGGATGGAAGCCGGCCTGCCGCCAGGCGTGATCGGCCTGCTGCAAGGCGAACGCTCGACCGGCGAAGCGCTGGCACAGCACGCGGGTCTCGACGGCCTCTACTTCACCGGCAGTGCCCGCACCGGCCAGATTCTGGCGCGGCAGTTTGCCGACACGCCGCAGCGCATCCTGGCGCTGGAACTTGGCGGCAACAATCCGCTGATCGTCGGCCGGATTGTCGATCGGCAAGCCGCACTGCATGACGTGGTGCAGTCGGCCTACCTCTCATCCGGCCAGCGCTGCACCTGTGCGCGCCGGCTCTATGTGCCGATCGGCGATGACGGCGATGCCTTCATTGCGGCCTTGGCCCTGATTACGCGCAATATCCGCGTTGGCGCCTACGATGGCGACCCGCAGCCGTTCATGGGACCACTGATTTCCGAACGTGCCGCGCAGGGCTTGCTGAAAGCACAGGCAGCGCTGATCGCGCTGGGGGCAGAGGCCATCGTGGAGATGAAGGCCTTGCCGCTGGGTCCCGCGTACTTGAGCCCGGCCCTGCTCGATATCAGCGCTGTAACGAACCTGCCGGACGAGGAGCACTTCGGCCCGCTGCTGCAGGTCGACCGCTATCGCACGCTCGACGAAGCCATCGAGAAAGCCAGCCGCACGCGCTACGGCTTGTCGGCTTCGCTGCTGTCGGCGGATCGCGCGGAATACGAACAGTTCTATCGCGGCATCCGCGCCGGTATCGTGAACTGGAATCGCCAGACCACGGGTGCCTCGAGTGCCGCGCCGTTCGGCGGTGTCGGCGCCAGCGGCAATCACCGCGCCAGCGCCTTCTATGCAGCGGATTACTGCGCCTACCCGGTGGCCTCCATCGAAGCCCCGGCCAGCGAACTGCCGGCCACGCTGGCGCCCGGACTGAACCTGCAGGACGCTTCGAAATGACACAGACCCTCATCCTGGTGCTCGTCACCACGGCGATCTCGATCTACGCGCTGATGAACCCGACGCTGATCGACCGGCTGATCCTCTGGCCGCCTGCGATCTCGCGCGACAGGCAGTACGAGCGCTTCGTCACGCATGGCTTCATCCACGCGGACAATCAGCATCTGCTGTTCAACATGATCACGCTGTACTTCTTCGGGCGCACCATGGAAGGGGTATACGACCAACTCATCGGGCCGTTCGGCTTCATCCTGTTCTACCTCGGCGCCTTGGTGTTTTCGATCCTTCCAACGTACGCCGAGCATCGCAATGACGCGCGGTATCGCAGCCTCGGCGCCTCCGGCGCAGTCAGTGCCGTGCTGTTCGCGTTCATCCTGCTGGCGCCTTGGGCAACGATCTACATCATCGTCATTCCGGTGCCCGCCATCGTCTACGGCGTGGCCTACGTGCTCTGGGAGATGTACAAGCAAAAGCGGGGCAGCGACAACGTCAATCACAGCGCGCATCTCTGGGGCGCGGCCTACGGCGTGGCGGTCACGCTGGTGCTGTCGCCGAGCTTCGTGAGCGGTTTCTTCCGGCAACTCACCGATTTCTGATCTGCAACAGTAGCGGGTTAACCCCGTTTTGCGCAGTCCACCGTTGATATCCCGGTCGGCCATTCGGCCTCGAACGGGGATAGCGTCATGGACAAGGGTTCACGCATGGGCATTACAGTTGCTGCGCTGCTTCTCGTCGGAGCGGCTCTCGGCGGCTGTTCGACGCGATCGATCTCGGACTCCGGGCCGGTGCGCGGCGACCGCGTGACGTCTGCATATGCAGGCGAACTGGACGAATTCGACGTGCTCGGGGTGGACCAGCGCAGCAAGATCACGGAAGCCGACATCGGCGCCGCGCTCGATCAGCACAGCAGGCCAGTGCTCCATCGCGGCGACCGCGTGATGCTCGTCCAGTCCGGCGCGCAGATCCCGGACAGTGCCTGCCTCGATGCAGTTTCCGAGATGTTCTCGGTATCGACGTTCTCGGGGGCTCCACAGGCCCATGGGCTGGACGCGCGGCATTCAGAGAACGCACCGTATCAGCCGTATGCACCGGCCTTGCGCCTCGCTGCGGCAAAAGCCGGCGCCACCGCTATCGTCGTCTACTGGGGCAGCCTCGAGACCTCGCAGCAGGCTTATGCGACCAATGTCGTGTCCTGGGTACCGGTAGTCGGCTGGGTGATTCCGGATCAGACTCAGACCATGCGTCTACAGCTCAAGATCGCAGTGATCGACACACGCACAGGAAGCTGGGACGTGCTGGTGCCGGATAGCGTTGAGGATCGAGCCATGAGCGCGCATTTCGATCGGGATGAATCGGATCAGGCCCAAGTTGAAGCGCTGAAGCGGCGGGCCTGCCCGGCGGCGATTCAGGAGCTCGCACACCGCTTCGCCTCCTGAAGCCCCATACCCGGCCGACGCTGAGGAGCCACTCGCCGCTCGAAGCCCTAGAATCGCTGCATGACCTCGATTCTCCCGCCGCCCATGCTCCCGACTCTCAATTCCAACGCCACCGGATGCACCCGATGAACGCGCAGCCGATTGACCTGCGCAGCGATACCGTCACGCGCCCGACTGCCGCCATGCTCGCGGCGATGGCAGCGGCACCGGTCGGCGATGACGTCTATGGCGATGATCCCAGCGTGAACCGGCTGCAGGCCGTGGCTGCGGAGCGCTTTGGCTTCCCTGCGGCGCTGTGGTTTCCGACCGGCACGCAAAGCAACTTGGCCGCGCTCATGGCGCATTGCCAGCGCGGGGACGAGTACCTCGTCGGTCAGGACGCGCACACCTACAAGTACGAGCAGGGTGGCGCCGCAGTGCTCGGCAGCATCCAGCCGCAGCCGGTCAGCAACCAGCCGGATGGCTCGATTGCCCTGACCGCGCTTGCGGCCGCGGTGAAGCCGGATGACGTGCACTTTGCGCGCACGCGCCTGCTGGCGCTCGAGAACACCATCGGCGGCAAGGTGCTGCCGCTGACCTACATCGCCGAGGCGACGACCTGGGCGCACGCGCAGGGGCTGGCCACGCACCTCGACGGGGCGCGCCTGTACAACGCCATCGTGAAGCTCGGCGTCAGTGAGCGCGAGGCCGTCGCCGGATTCGACTCGGTCTCGCTGTGCCTCAGCAAGGGCCTTGGCGCACCGGCCGGTACCCTGCTGTTCGGTCCTTCCGATTTCCTTGCGCGGGCGAAACGCTGGCGCAAGGCTTTGGGTGGCGGCATGCGGCAGGCCGGCTTTCTTGCCGCTGCGGGGCTGCATGCACTGGAGCATCACGTCGTGCGGCTGAAAGAGGACCACGACAATGCGGCGCATCTCGCGGGCGGTCTAGCCGCACTCGGCCTGAACGTGGACCCGGTCCAGACCAACCTCGTGTTCGTCGAGATTCCTTCGGCCGATCTCGCACCCCTGAAGCTCTACCTGCCGACGCAGGGCATCAATCTGTCGATGGCTCCGAAAACGCGGCTGGCCACGCATCTCGACGTGACCCGCGAGCAGGTGGATGCCGTGCTTGCGGCCTTCACGCGTTATTTCGAGGTCAAGAAACATGCGAACGGCGTGCTTGCCAGCACGCGCGGCAGCGGCTTGCCGCCGGGACTCATCGACAGCCTGAGCGGCACACGCGCATGAGCTCGGTGGCGCCTGCGGCGGAAGCCAACTTCGATGGACTGGTGGGACCGACGCACAACTACGCCGGCCTCGCGCTCGGCAATATGGCCTCTGCGAAGAATGCCGAGCAGCCCTCGACCCCGCGCGAAGCCGCCTTGCAGGGCCTGGCAAAAATGAAAGCGCTGGCGGCCATGGGCATGACGCAGGGCGTGCTGCCGCCGCAGGAACGCCCGCATATCCCGACCTTGAAGAAGCTCGGCTTTTCAGGCCGCGATGGCGAAGTGCTGGCGCGGGTTCATCGGGATGCACCGGCCTTGCTGGCCGCGATGTCATCGGCGTCCTCGATGTGGACGGCGAATGCCGCAACGGTCTCGCCGAGTCCGGACACCTCCGATGGCCGCGTGCATTTCACGCCAGCCAATCTGGCCACGCACCTGCATCGCGCCATCGAGCCGGAAACGACGAGTCGCGCGCTGCAAGCCGTTTTTCGCTCCGAAAAGCACTTCGTGCACCACGCGCCGCTTCCGGCCACGCCGCAGATGGGCGATGAAGGCGCGGCCAACCATACCCGGCTCTGCGCGCATTACGGCGATCCCGGGCTTGAGCTGTTCGTCTACGGTCAGGGAGGCGAAACGGAACCGAAACCGCTCAAATTCCCGGCCCGCCAGACCCGCGCGGCCGGAGAAGCGGTGATGCGCCTGCATGGACTCGATCCCAGCGCCTGCCATCACGCGCAGCAGAAGCCGGAAGTCATCGATGCCGGCGTGTTCCACAACGACGTGATCGCCGTCGGCAATCGCGAAGTGCTCTTGCACCACGAGCAGGCCTTTGCCGATACCAAGGCTGTGCATGACTGGCTGCGAAAGCGGCTGCGCGGCACGACGCCGATCTTCGTTCAACTGTCGGAGCACGAGATGTCGGTGGCCGATGCCGTCGGCTCCTACCTGTTCAACAGCCAGCTCATCTGCACGCCGGACCAGAAGATGTGGCTGGTCTGCGCGCATGAATGCCGCGACAACGAGAAGGTCTGGGCGGCGATCCAGCGCATCATCGAAGACCCCGAAAATCCCATTGCCGGTGTGCATGTCTTCGACCTGCGCCAGAGCATGCGCAACGGTGGTGGTCCCGCCTGCCTGCGCCTGCGCGTGGTGCTGACCGCACAGGAGCGCGAGGCCGTAAATCCCAAGGTCTGGATCAGCGACATCCTGCATGCTCGCTTGGAAGCCTGGGTCCGCAAGCACTATCGCGACCGGTTGGTGCTGGCTGATCTTGCCGACCCTTCACTGCTCGAAGAATCGCGCACGGCGCTGGATGAGCTGACGCAGATTCTCGGGCTAGGAAGTCTTTACGATTTTCAGCGCTGAGGCGTTAGGGCGGGCACAACAAACAAGTTGATCTCTTCACCATTCGATATAGCTGATTCGATTCGCCTAGTGAGTAAAAAGTGGACCCTGATCTATTCCATGATGATTTTCTAGGCTTCAGTTTGAAAAAGCCAACTTCATGGATATTTGTACCACCGCTGTGGTCGCCGATAGCTAGGCTAAAGAACATTCAAGACCCTTCAGTAGTGTGGGCTCAAAACGCCAACACGCCATTTTGTTGCGCTATCGGGCACCAAGGCAATGCCGGCCATGCTCCATCTGCCGTGCAAGTCACCGCCCGTCCGCCGATCGCACACAGCCCCGGTGTTGCTTCAACAATGTTGGAAAGTCAGTTGCTGCTTCTACACAGCAAGTACCCTGATTTCGTCTTGTTAATGTCGTCCTCCCGAACCAAGGTTTCAGAACGCAATGCAATCTATATTTGCGGAACCTTCAGGATTCTGACGGTTCAGCAGGATCCGCCGGAAAGGCTATCAATCTTGAGTCGCTTATTCGTTGTATTTGCGCGGCAAGCAGTATTCACCATCGGTCTCTCTGGTAGTTCGGATCCCGGCTTCTATCTTGAAAGTGACTTTGAACAGATTCTGTCGTCGGTAAATATCGGTCCGTAGAGCCACCGGTTTTTGGCGACGAAACATTTCGGCGCCGCCAGATCGGTATTTAGTCCGATCGGCGTGAAGGTCGCGGTACCGGCTTAACTGAGTCAATGTCCGATGCAGACTTCGCTACACACTTATCCATGATGGAACACCACTGACAATGCGCATTCCCTTCCTCGACGGCTTCCTGCTGTCGATGCTCACGGCCGTTGCCATCGCGCTGGCAGTACCCAGCATCGGCACCAGCGGCGGCGTGCTGCATCTCGACACCGTCACAGCCTACGGTGTGGCGCTCGTGTTTCTGCTCAGCGGTGCCGGGCTGTCCGTCGACAAGCTGAAGCTCGGTGCTGCCAACTGGCGCCTGCACCTGTTCGTGCAGTTATTCACGTTCGGCGTGTTTCCACTGATTGGTCTGCTGGTAACCGGGCTTGCCGCCGGTCATCTACCGCGCGAGTTGCTGATCGGTTTCTTCTACCTCTGTGTGCTGCCGTCGACCGTGTCCTCGTCGATTGCGATGACCACGATGGCGCGCGGCAACATCGCGGGCGCGGTGTTCAACGCAACGCTGTCAAGCCTGATCGGCATGGTGTTGACGCCGCTTTACATCAGCTTCTGGTTGCATGCCTCCACGACGCAGGGCGCGCCGCTGAGCGAGCAGTTCCTCAAGATCGGCGAACAGTTGTTGCTGCCGTTCGCTGTGGGTCAGGCGCTGCGGCCGCTGGTCGGCAACTGGCTGGGGCGGCACAAGGCCATCACCAGCAAGGTCGACCGGGGCGTGATCGTGCTGATCGTGTTCAATTCGTTCTGCGATGCCACCGCGGCCGGGGTCTGGACACGCTTCGGCGCAGAACCTTTGCTACTGACCGCGCTGCTGACCGGCGGCCTGCTGGCAGCAGTGCTGCTGATGACGAAGCTGGTCGCCACGCGCTTCGCCTTCGACAAGGAAGACGAGATCGCGGCCGTGTTCTGCGGTTCGAAGAAGAGCCTCGCAACCGGTGCGCCGATGGCGGCACTGATCTTCGGCAGCAGCGGTTCCCTCGGTCTGATCGTGCTGCCGATCATGCTGTATCACCAGATGCAGCTGATCGTCTGTTCAGTGATCGCACGCCGATATGCCGAGCGCTCGGAGGCCAAAGGCATCAACGCAACGACGGTCTAGCCCGCGATGGGGTCTCGAAACAAAAAAAGGGGCGCGAGCCGCATCAGTTGACGCTTGCGGCTCTCGTCAGTGGCGGCGTACTAGCCACTGCCCACACCTCGCCCGAATCACTCTGTACGATCAGCGCAAGCCGCTGGCCGCGTTCGTCCGAGCGCAGCGTTTCGTTGAGCTTGAGCGGCAGGTTCCGCCATTCGGCGATGGGCCGCAGGGATCGCACGATGTTGGTGTAAACAATATTTCGGCCGGCATTTTCGCCACGCTTGATCGCCGTGGTTTGGCTCTCGTCGAAGCTGACCAGATAGACGTCGCCTGCCGCCACTGCGCCCGCCCCTGCGACCGTCCCGACCGTGATCGAGATATCGCTGCCTTTTCGACTGATCTCGGCAGCCGCGGTTTTCGCCGAGGCTTTGGCCGCTGCAATTTCGGCGCTGACGCCGCCGCGGCTTGAACCGACCACGGCCGTGCTGCCATCGATGACAGCCTGCGGCGTGTACACGTTGAAGCCGCGTCGCCGCGCATAGCTTTGCTGGCGCGCGGTAAAAGCCGGCGAGGCAAATGGATCGGCCCAGCCGAGGTAGTCCCAGTAATCGACATGGAAGGCAAGCGGCAGCACATCGTTGGCGCTGCCGAGTTCCCTGAGGACGGCGTCCGCTGGTGGGCAGGACGAGCAGCCCTGCGACGTAAACAACTCCACCAGCACGGGACGTGCGGCGGGTGACTCGGCCTTGGCGGCGTGGGCTGGCGTCAGCATGAGCACTCCGGCAGCGATCGATACCGCGTGCAGACGAAGGGTGGACAATGTCAGGGAGCGCATGGCGAGTCTTCATTCTGGACGAGCAGCAAGCCTAGGCCTGTGGCGGTTGCTTCTCTATGTTCGAGCGTCCGGCATTCATGACCAGGCGTGGCCCCAGACGCCGCTACGGTCATGTTTTAAAAAGCCAATATTCTTGATGGGGATGGCATGAATTTCGCCATTCAAATTCGATATTACAAATCCGAGTCAACCGACAAACCGGGTCGGAAGTCAGGTCCAGGGGAGATCAAACCGTCGCTGCTGGAGAATTTCGGACCGGGCAGCAGGGGGCAGTACACGGAAAGGCATTCGCACTCCCGCCCGAGAGTGAATGACCGCTCCCCCGATGGACGCCGTGCATGTCATTACACCGAAGAGGAGTGGGAACAACGATGAAGAATGCAATGAAAATACTGGTGATGGCGGGTACCTTCGCGGCTGCGACGGCGGCTTCAGCCCATCCGACGGACCCGGTCACTCGCACGCCGATCGCCGATCCGAAATTCCCGATTGCTGCGGCCGTCACCGTGCCGCCCGGCTACGACACGATTTACCTGAGCGGCAGCCTGCCTGACGTGGCGAATCCCGATGCACCGAAAGGCACGGTGGAAGCCTATGGCAACACCGAGACTCAGACGGCGTCCGTGCTCAAGAAGCTGGGCGCAACGCTGACCGCGATGGGCCTCACGTTCGCCGATGTGGTTGCAGCCCACGTGTTTCTGGTTGGCGATCCGGCCAAGAACGGGGAAATCGACTTCGCTGGGATGAACGCGGCCTTCTCGAAGGAATTCGGCACGGAAGCACAGCCGAACAAGCCTGCACGTGCAGTGCTCAAGGTTGCCGGTCTGGTGGTGCCGGGTACGCTGGTCGAAATCGAGATGATTGCCGTGCGTAATCACAAAGCCGCCAAGGCAGCCGCTAAGAAGGGCAAGTAGAGAGTCGGACGGATCCGCTACAGCACTAAAACGAAGCCCGCCGTTCGAGCGGGCTCGGAGCAGGACGAGATGAGACAACCGGTTTTTGGAGCACTGCTGAATCCTTAACGCCATAGGGGGCAATCATGGGACCGTCTCGCGCTGAATCCTCGTATCAGGCCGCTGTTGAAGTGGCTGCGTCACGCTGTCTGGCTGCAGCATCGCTGCGCTCTCTTTTCCACATTTCGAACTAGGGAGTGCACGACATGACTCAGAAAACCGGAATCAAACTCACGCCGGAAGCGCTGGCGCTGCGACAGCCCGCATTGAGCTTCGCCTGCGTACCGATGGTGATTGCAGCTGCGCTCTCGGTTGCCGCCTCGTCGGCCTATGCAAAGGACACCGAAACCACCACCGCGGCGCCGGTTGAAGTGGCTGCTGCCGATCCTGTCGTCGTGGCGGACGCGACCACGCCCACCGAGCCTGCAAAGTCGAGCGCGCAGCTTGATCAGGTGATCGTGACCGGTACGCGCCGTGGCAAGGGTCTTCAGGTGTCCGAGAGCCCGGCGCCAATCCAGGTGATCAGTGCCGACACCTTGAAAAGCGCGGGGCAGCCGGACCTGATTTCGTCCCTGGCGCAGATCGTTCCGTCGTTCACGGCGCAGGCTTTCGGCGGTGACCAGGCCAACCAGACCCTGTCTGCGCGACTGCGCGGGCTGTCGCCGAACCACGCGCTGGTGCTGATCAACGGCAAGCGTCGCCATACCACGTCCAATCTCGCGGTACTCGGTGGCGCCTACCAGGGCGGCGCCGCGGCGGATCTCAACTTCATTCCGGTGTCGTCGGTCGAGCGCATCGAAGTGCTCACCGATGGCGCGGCCGCGCAGTACGGTACGGATGCCATTGCCGGTGTCATCAACATCATTCTGAAGAGCGATGCTGAAGGCGGTCTGGTCGACAGCACCTATGGCGGCTACGGCGATGGCGGCGGAAGGACGACCGACTTCTCGGGCAACATCGGTTTCGGCTCCGGACCCGGCGGGTTCATCAACCTGACTGGCGAAGTTCGCAACCACGGGCGCAGCGACCGCGGCGGCATCGATCCACGCGTGGTCGATCCGAACAACCTCAGCACCTACCCGAACTCCAACCTCCTTCTGGCGCCGGGTTATCCGTATCTGAACCATATCGAGGGTGACCCGAACTACCACCTGCAGGTCGGCTCTTTCAACGCCGGTTATGACGCGGGCGTGGTGCAGCTTTACAGCTTCGGCAGCTATGGTCACAAGAAGGCGGACTCATTCGAGAACTATCGACTGCCGAACCGCGCGTCCTACACTCCACCGCCGACCACGGACAGTGCCGGCAACACGACGCAGCCGCCCACGCAGTACGCGTATCCCCTCGGCTTCAATCCCAAGGAAGCCACCGAGGAAAACGATATCGCGTTCACGGCCGGGGCCAAGGGCAAGGCCTTCGGCTGGGCCTGGGATCTGAGCAGCACCTACGGCAAGGACCGCATCCGGGCGTTCACGGTCAACTCGATCAACACCGACCTGTACGCCGATCAGGGCTCGTCGCCGTTCGATTTCTACGACGGTGCCTACGCGGCCGTGCAATGGACCAACAATCTCGACTTCAGCAACGATTTCGAAGTCGGTCTGGCCACACCGCTGAACGTCGCCGTCGGTGTCGAGCAGCGCCATGAAACTTACGAAATCCAGACTGGCGACCCGGCCTCGCGCTACAAGTCCGGTGCCTCGTCATTCCCGGGCATCAATCCTGGCGATGCCAGCAAGCATGGTCGTGACAATGCGGCCGTCTATGCCGATCTCTCCACGTCTCCAATCAAGGATTTGCAGGTGGACCTGGCGGGCCGCTTCGAGCACTTCACGGATTTCGGGGATACCGAGGTCGGCAAGCTGACCAGTCGCTACGACATCATTCCCGAGCTTGCCGTTCGTGGCACGGTCAGCACCGGCTTCCGCGCGCCGACACTGGCCGAAGAGTATTACTCGGCCACCAACGTCGGTCCGAGCACCGCTTTCGTGCAATTGCCGCCCAATGCGGCAGCTGCGCGTCTGCTCGGTCTTGGAAGCGGTCTGCAGCCCGAGAAGTCCACTAACTTCAGCCTCGGTATCGTTGCCCATCCGATCAAGAAGCTGACCGTGACCCTCGACGCCTACCAGATCGAGATCCGGAACCGCATCGTTGGCTCAGGCTCGCTGTATAGCGTGTTCCAGGGC
>Ga0194135_10002569_pt1 | contig 11064 bp, 14 predicted proteins | sample LitLau_LLRF_2013_FD_134024 | JGI IMG/M metagenome (GOLD analysis project Ga0194135, IMG submission 134024) | Freshwater sediment microbial communities in response to fracking from North America - Little Laurel Run_MetaG_LLRF_2013 (version 2) | ecosystem: Environmental > Aquatic > Freshwater >... | reverse complement strand
CTTTTCTACAATGCGTGTTTTCCTCTTTCCCTTCAAGTGCCCTGGTTCCTGCTCTCCATCGGCGGAATGCAAAGTTTTCTCCCACTCTCCAATTTGTAGCTGTGAGTTGCTTGCTAATATGAAGGAATATTTTCATGGCGGCTAGGCACTATAATTCAAATTTTTTGCATGTCAGGTCCGCGTGGCCATACCGGAGATCCATTTTACAATTGCTTCCCAATCATAATCCCTGAGGAACCACAGAGAAGGGATCCCTGCCTCTCAGCCAATTGTGGACCCTACTCTACTTGTACAGTGCGGAATGATGTTGGGATTTGTAGTTGTCTTCCTGGCTACACTTTCGGAAATCCACCATTTTGTAGAGCCGAGTGTATGATTTCTCCGGATTGTGAATATGACAAGGCTTGCATTCAAGAGCGCTGTCGGGATCCGGTGAGTAATCCCTCTATTAATGAAGACATTTTTTTTAAATTAATCTAACCTAACCTAAACTTTTCTTTTGTTCTCAGTGTCCGGGTAGTTGCGGATACAATGCAAACTGTCGCGTTGTAAATCGTGAGTAACAGTAAATTTAAATTATAAAAAAAAGTCGTTTGAAATGCTCTGACGTGTGCTTACTTACTTTTCTGTTTTAGACTCGCCCATATGTAGTTGTAAGGATGGCTATGTGGGGGATCCTACCAGAGGATGCAGTTTACCGCTCCCGCCGCCTGTCAGAAAGGATCCTTGCAACCCTTCTCGTAAGCTCTCCTCTTTTTACAGCTACCATTATTAGTAAAGCCACCCAGGATATTCCCTGAGAAAGCATTTTTATATGCCAGCCTGCATGTGAGGCCAAGGCGGTTTCTCACCTTAAAGTCCCTCACTCTTAGCCCATTTTTTCGTTGAAAAAACTATAATCTACATAGTTTACTAATCCTTTTTTGAAACAGCATGTGGCCGGAATGCGCGTTGTGAAAACAGAAATGACGTTGGAGCCTGCGTTTGCTTCCCGGAATATTTTGGAGACCCTGTAAGCTCACCAAGTTTTTGTTCTTTTAACGTTTTCAAGAAATCTAGTTTTTCTGGTGGAACTTACAAAAAAACTTTTTTTCTGTCTGAAATTAGTACTCTGGATGCAGGCCCGAGTGCGAAACTAACGATGATTGTCCTCAGGAAAAAACTTGCTTCGGGAACAAGTGTGGGGATCCGGTAAGAAATCGGATTCAGTTTCTCTCTGGATTATTTTATTGTTAAAACAAAATGAAATGCGATAAAATCTATTTTGTGTGTGTCGTTTGTTCTAGTGCCCGGGTGTTTGTGGCTACCAAGCAATTTGCAACGTTCGGAACCACGCCCCTTACTGTACTTGTCCACCTGGCCTCACTGGGAACGCCTTTCAAGGCTGCTACAGAATTCGTAAGTACTTCTACCTAAAAATTAAAAACTTTCTGGAGCATTCCGGATGAGTCTGGTTTTGGTACGATTATTATTATTTTAGCGGAGCCTCCAGTTATACCACCAAGACAACAAGACCCATGTATCCCGAATCCATGTGGACCTTACAGTGTATGCCGCGTTGTTAACAGTGTTGCCTCCTGCTCCTGCGCCTCAAATTACATTGGAGTTCCACCCTTCTGTCGTCCTCAGTGTCTCTCTAACAGCGACTGCCCAGCGGACAAGGCTTGCATCGACCAGCAGTGTATTGACCCCTGCCCAAGAATCGAATGTGGGCTTGGGGCAGAATGTCGTGTTCGTCTCCATTCTCCGCTCTGCAGTTGTCCTCCACCGTTGATTGGTGATCCCTTTTACCGTTGTGACCCACCACCGAAACCTGAGCCCAAGATTCCTCGAAATCCCTGCGACCCCTTTCCTGGCGGAGACAATGCAGACTGCCAAGAAAGGAATGGAGTTTGTGTCTGTGAGTGTCGCCGTGGCTTCATGGGCTACGTCCCTTACTGCAGGGCAGAATGCACAATTGACCAAGACTGTCCGAATAATCGAGCTTGTCGAGATCAGAAATGTATTGACCCTGTAAGTTGTTTCTCCTCAAACATTTCCATTCGGAAAATGACGTCGTCACATTGCAGTTTTTAAATGAATTTGATGAAAAACTTTGGATTTATTCCTGAATTTCTTATTTCCAGTGTCCTGGACTGTGTGGGCGAGGAGCAGAGTGTAGAGTAATAAACCATCGACCAAATTGTTACTGCATTCCTGGATACATAGGGAATGCTTTTGTGGAATGCCTCCCGCCACCACCTCCGCCGTCAAGGACTCAACCTTGTCATCCCAATCCTTGCGGTTCGAATGCAGTTTGTAAAGAACAAAATGGCATCGCTTCATGTAAGGGATCCACATTTTTTCCCGCTGCAGGTTTTATACAAGATTGGCGCCAATTATTTAAATGTTATAGGTTCTTGTCTTCCAAACTATTTTGGAGATGCTTACGTTGGATGTCAGCCAGAGTGCACAATCAATCAGCAGTGTCGTACGGACCAGGTGTGTAGTGGATTTAAATGCCGGGATGGTTGTGCTGAAGGGAAATTCTGTGGGACCAATGCGCTCTGCAAAACAACCCAGCATACTCCCCGATGTTATTGTAAGCGTTCACTTGAATTTGATGTTTGTAAACTCATGCGCAGAAACTAATTAATATTCTCGTGCTCATGTCCAGGTCTCCAAGGATATACGGGTCAACCGGAAGTAGGCTGTTCCCTTATTGTAATCCCCCAACAACCGGATATCAAGCGCGACCCCTGTTCCATAGCAGACTGTGGACCATACAGCACCTGTAGAGCTTCTGGTGACTATGCCTCCTGTTCTTGTCTTCCGTTTTATTTTGGAGCTCCGCCTCGTTGTCGCTTGGAATGCGTGATAAATCAAGATTGTGATCTCACCCGGGCCTGTGTGAGCAACAAATGTGAAGATCCTTGCCTGAGGACGCCGTGTGGGATTGGTGCCCTTTGCACAGTTCGGAATCACGTCGCCACTTGTTCTTGTCCGCCTGGGTTCGTTGGGGATGCGTCAACCGTTTGTCGCCGGGAGGAAATTCGACCAGCCAACCCATGCCCTTCTGCCTGTGACCCCAGCGCTCTTTGCACTCCGCGACCAGGAACGACAAGAGAAGCTTCCTGCAGTTGCCCACCAGGAACTCGCGGAAATCCTTATGGCTACCCCGGGTGCTCCATTATTAGAGTCCCAAGACCAGAATGTGAAAGCAACTACGAATGTCGACTCGACCAGACGTGTGTCAACCAAAGATGTGAAAGTGCCTGTAGGAAGGACGCCTGCGCCCGGAATGCTTACTGCTTGGCCCAAAATTATCAACCACTCTGTCGGTGTCCGCCTGGTTTTACGGGTGATGCCCGAACGGAGTGTCGCCAGATTACACCACCACCAACGCGTAAGTTACGCGGGAGAGGCTTCTACTGTCAGGCAGACGCCTTAGTTCTCTTAATAATTTTAATTCTTTTGTTTAGCAATTGAAGGCTGTCGCTCCAACGATGAATGTCCACAGAGGGAAGCGTGCGTCAATCAGAGATGTCAGGATCCTTGTAACTGTGGGGTCAATTCCAACTGCCGGGTTTTAAATCATTACCCAACTTGTGTCTGCCAGGAAGGATATTCTGGAAATCCACTTACAACCTGTTTCAAATGTATGAACCCTTCCGCCCAAAACTTGAATTTTGAATTATTTGAATCTGAGTCCTGTTCAATAATGTTGTTTGTACTCTAGTGGAATGCTCAAGTGACTCGGAATGTGCTGATGATCTCCGATGCCTCAACACACGATGCGTGGATCCTTGCCTTGTCGGAAATCCTTGCACCTTTAATGCCAAATGCTTTGGACGTGCCCATCGAGCCCAATGCTCCTGTAAGTAACCGCTCAAAGTCGGAAAATTCAAATCCATCAAACTGAATCTGATCTTTTGATTTCTAGGTCCACCCGGATATGAGGGAGACGCCTTTGTCCGTTGCGTCCCAATTGGTTGTCGAACCCATGATGATTGCTCGTCCAATCAAATTTGTTTAGAGAGGAACTGCGTCAACCCTTGCCTCTACCGAAATCCATGTGCCCGAAATGCGGAGTGCATACCAGCAAACCATGCCAGCACATGTAGATGCCCGCCAGAACTCCCACGCGGTGATGCCTACTCGTACTGCCTTCCTCTGGAGGCCAGGATACCCCAACCTGTTTGCCGGATTGATTCCGATTGCCCTCCAGGCCTTGCGTGTCTCAATGAGCGATGCTTGGACCCCTGCAAGGAAATCCATCCCTGCGACACGTCTGCCGTCTGCCGAGTTATAAATTCTGATCCCTTCCGGACGATGACTTGCACTTGTGCTGATGGGTGGGTTCCAAATGAATATGGACAATGTAGACCCCTCCTCCCTCCACTCCCACCGCCAGGGTGCTCCAGCGATTCGGAATGCACTGATGTGGAAGCCTGTATTAATCGAGCCTGCCGAAGTCCATGTGATTGTGGTCAAAATGCCCTGTGCGTTGTCCGTAACCATCGAGCAATTTGTATGTGCAAGACCGGCTTTGAAGGAGTCAACCCCAACGTTGCTTGTCATCCAGGTAGAAACGACGCTCTTTGAAGATTTCGAAAATTGAAACGAAATTCTAAAAAAAATTGAATGGAAATGATGAATATTAAAATATTTTCCTCTTTACCTCCTAGTTGGATGTCGCTCCGACTCGGAATGCTCCGAGGACAAGGCTTGCGTGAGTGGGGAATGCACAAATCCTTGCTTGGTGCGTGACCCGTGCAGTTACAACTCGGAATGCTACGCAGTCTCCCATCGAGCCCAGTGCCGATGTCGGATTGGGTTCCGCGGTCAGCCACCCTACGACCGCTGCATCATCATTGAGTGTCAATCCAATTCCGAGTGTCCCAATAACCGAGCTTGCATCAACGAGAAATGTGTCAGCCCCTGCACAGTCCAAAATCCTTGTGCCCCCTCAAACTCTGACTGCGTGGATCGGGACCACTCGGCCTCATGTCAGTGTCGTGTCGGCTATGTTGGGAATCCCTTCATCTCTTGTGATCCGCCAGAACGTCAAGTTGAGTGTGTGACGGACGGGGACTGCCCAAGTCAATTGGCTTGCCTCAATGAGCGATGCCAGAATCCTTGCGTGACCCTTAGCCCATGTCAGCGTCCAGGGGAATGCCGAGTCGTGGACACGGTCCCAGTGAGAACGATGGTCTGTCAATGTCCACCTGGTTATGTCTCCTTGACCAACGGGGCATGTCGTCTTCAACCAGGAATACCCCGAACGGGATGTAAGGCGGACAGTGAGTGCAATGAGCAGGAGGCCTGTTATAATGGACTATGTAGGAACCCTTGTGATTGTGGACCCAACAGTCACTGCGTAGTCAAATTTCATCAACCAATCTGTTCCTGTGAACGCGACTATGATGGTGATCCCAAGTATGGATGCTTCCCAGGTACAGGCCACATCATTTTGCATCATAAATCAAACTCAGCTCAGTTTTAAGAAAATTCAAAGTCCTCGAAATGTTTTTTTTTTAATTTCCTCCATTTTTGTTTTCAGTTGGATGCAAAGCGGATTCCGACTGTCCTACGACGCATGCCTGTAGAAATAGAAATTGTGAGCCAGTTTGTCCCTCGAAATGTGGAACGGGAGCCGTTTGTCAAGGGATTGCACATGCTCCTGTTTGTGTCTGTAGGTCTCCCGTTATTAAATCAAAACCTTTTTTTATAATTGGAAACCGCGAATAATTGAAACGGTCAACTAATTTTTTTTAAATTCCTTTAAGGTCCTCCTGATTCCCGTCCCGGATCTGATCCTTATTCTTCTTGCATTTCAATTGGTTGTAAATCCGACGAGGAGTGTCCTAGTGAGAAAGCATGTCGGAATGGACGTTGTGAGACTCCTTGTACTAAGGACGTTTGCTTGCCACCTGCCACATGTAGATCAGTTTTTCATCAACCCCACTGCGTCTGCCCACCCGGTTTCTCACGATCTGACAATGGAATTTGTAGACGAGCAGGTAAGGTCACAATCTGAATTGGTGCTTCCACTGAATCAATTCAACCAACCCAATTCAATTCAATAATTTCAAAATTTAGAAGTGCCACCACCGGGATGCATAAGCGACAGCGAATGTCCGCCTAACTTGGCATGCATCAGAGGAGAATGTCGAAATCCCTGTTTGGATGCAAAACCGTGTGGAGAGAACGCAGAATGCACGGTTGTGAATACGCTCCCTGTCCGGACGATGATTTGCATTTGTATTCCTGGATACAAAGGATTTGCTCTCATTAGATGTGATCCGCGTAAGAATTGTCTGAGTTTTACTTCAAAATTGAATTGTATTCTAAAACCAAAGAGAAACCTCCGTAGGAGGCCATTATACAGCAATTCTCATATGAGGGCCTCATCCGGATGGTTTAGACGTCTCTCGGCATTTTTTGGTTATTTTCGTACACTTCTTTTTTTTCGACTCATACTGAAATCAGCATTTGTCCATACAATACAACGGGTTATCCATACTCGTCCACAAGGTCGATGTGAACAGTAATAACCAAAACTCACAAAAACAAGTGTTTTGCATGGAGAATTTCCGATATTAGTTAGTATAGATCGAAAAATGGTAGCTGTTAATTAAAATGAATCGTTGTTCAAAATTTGAGGATTTTGTGCTAAAAGTGTTTCTTTTTGTGTAGCAATCGTCTGTGAGGTGACGCGCGGGTTTGTGATAACAGAAGACGGGAAATGTGTTTGCCCACCCGGTCATGGATTGGATGAGCGTGGGAACTGCATCCCCTGCTCCCCCGAGCGTGGGTTCATAGTTGATGAGAATGGACGTTGCATTTGTGATACGACCAAGTATGTGCTTACATCCCGAGGAGACTGTGGCTGCTCCATCAATGATGACTGTGCGGATGACCAGTTTTGTTACGTTTCCAATCGTACTTGCGTCCCTGCCTGTTCTACAAAAATTTGTGGGAGAAATACTCAGTGCGTCGCAACGTATCACGAGGCCCGTTGTATCTGCCTGGATGGATTTATAAAATCGGATGATGAAAACTGTCATGTTCCACCACCAGAGGAATTCCCACCACCCCAGATGGTTGTTGAGTGTCCTGGGGATGGGATTGAAGTCAATCTTGATTTTACGCCTACGCTTCAAGCATTTGCTACTTTCGATGGGTTCATGTATGTCAAGGGTCATTCAAAGGATCCCGCCTGTCGGACAAGCCTCCCTGCCAACTCCAACTCTGTCACCTTTAAAGTCAAATTCGGCTCCTGTGGTTTAGTTTACAAAGAGGTAACACAACTTTTCGCTTTTCATTTAATTTGTCGTAAAGGGGATATTAAATGAAAATTTAACTGAAATATACGTTTCGCTTTATCTGAATTCCTTCCAGGGAGAAGTTCCAGGATTCATTCTAGTGGTACAAAAGAATAACAAGCTGGTAACGTACAATGCCCAGGCGTACAGTATCAAGTGCATCTATGCCACTGGGGACCGCACAGTTAGTGCTGGATATGACTTGACAATTGATACCCCGAATGGAACCATTGGAGAAGTTGGACCCCCACCAGTCTGCTCCATGAGGATCGTCACGACGTCAGGCGGACCGATCGAGTCGGCGCAATTGGGCGAACCGCTCCTTCTCCGCGTCACCGTTGAACCTTCCTCCATCTACAGTGGATTTGCACGGAACTGCGTAGCGAGAACAACGAACGACAACGACCAAGTGAATACTTACAACGTAACAGACGAGAACGGGTGTGCCACGGATCCAACGGTCTTTGGTGAATGGAGCGTAGACTCCGACACGCAGTACCTCAATGCACAATTCAGTGCCTTCAAATTCCCCAGCGGAAGTAACAGTCTCAAGTTCAACTGTGCTGTTCGGATTTGCTTTGGGAAATGTCAATCGGTAAAATATTTTCAACTTTAATCCGCTCTATCATGAATGAGCAGCATGTGAAAGCAAGTCTACTTTGGTTTTAGGTCAATTGTCGGGGAGTGGATGCGTTTGGACGTCGGCGGAAGCGGCAGGTGGACGTGGACACAAATACTCCTCTGTCCCAAAATAGTGTCAATATGAGAGAGGAAGTGCTGGTCTCCTCCAATGAGATTTACACCGTTGACGAACTCCCGAACCAAAACCCTGATGCCATTGAAGGTAATTTCAAAATGTCAAAACTTCGGAATAGTAGTTTGTACGTAAAGGTTCAATAGTTTTATTGATGTATATTTCTCTCTCTAGCACGCCAATTGAGTGATGACACGGAAGTGTGTATCAGCCGAACAGGAATAATTGTTTCCCTTCTCCTCACGGCCCTTCTCTCCCTCGTCGCCATTGCTCTGGCCGTGTGCTGCTGGTTGATGGCCTTCAAGCGGCAGGCTGGCCGACACGTCCGCGGTCCCCTCCCACATCCTGCAGAATTCCCAAATCCACTGTTTACAGAAAATGGTGGTGGCGGGGGAACGGGAACCCTGCGGAGTCGAAATTCAACAGCACCCCCACCCCCTTCATCCAATAACGCAACTCTTAGTAGAAGAACCAACAATGGATCCAGTAGTACCAAACTAAATTAAAGTTAAGGTCTGTTAAATAGGGGCGTACAAATTCAACTAATCATCTCTAAACTACTCTAATTATAAGAACCAACCGTGTGATAACAAAGTTTTATTTGTTAATTTGTTACTAATTACTATTTCTATACCCAACATCTCATTTTCAGTTTCTTAATCCCAAAGTCAATAACCGATGCCATAATAAAGCTTTAAGGTATAGTTTAGCGTACACACTTAACTCACAGCACAACTCAACTCAATCGAATTTAGCTATAATATGAGGGGACATAACGTTTAATAAATCACAATAAATAATAGTTAATCCTAAGGAACCAAATAAAATTCAATCGTTCCGAAGTCGTATTGCATTCAGCCTCTTTATGTATTTCCGGCGGCGAACAACAATATTCCAGTGTGGTTATTATCAAGACCAACTTTAATCAGAACGGAAAAAAAGAAGAAAAGTTAAAACGGTAAAGAGAGAGGGTCGCAGGTTCGAACCCTGCGGTGGGTCAACTTTTTTTCAATTTTTTAAATCTATCCTAGACGCTTTTAATCTCTCAGTAAACAAGGGACCTAACACCATGAGTTTTTCATTGTTAATGGATTCAGATGGATTACCTGGAGTTACACAAATCCTTAGTTTAGTTTTAGAAGTTGGTTTGGTTGTTGCAGCTTGGTTGTACAGCAGTGAATTAAATTAGGGAAGTTGGGGAGATAACGTGGATGATCCTTCGTCAGATCCGGGCCGGGAACTGCAACTTGTTAGTACGCCCTCTCCCTCCGTTTCGCTGGAACTGTGAACTGAAGAGAGAAAGCACTGCACTGACACTGATCACTGAAAGTTGTCAGAAATGGAGCCGGCTGATCGTTCTCCACAACCTGCGGAGAAAATCTTTCCCAGTACCTTGCTCAATTATCAACCAGACTTCAAGACACTTGTGCCTCCACTCCATTTCGGCATGGATGAGGTCAGTATTCTCCTCGTGGTTCTTATTATTCCCACACCGGAAACATTACAATGTAAATGATATTTAATGTGTAGGTCCACTGGCTCCACCCAATGCAGAAGAACTTTCATCCGCTTCTCCTGGACACGACCGACGCTGGGCCGGCACCTGTTCAGGTTCAGGATCAACCTAAAACGAAGTACGAAACGGAATGTCAACAATTCAAAACTGCCACTGAAGAGCCACTCCCCTCTGCTGTGCGTCAGAGTCTTCTTCGCGAAATTGAGACCCATCCAGACATGGTCAAGCACTTCGAGTTGACCCCGAGTACTCTTCCAGGCTTGGTGAAGAATAATCAACACGTGGCCATCCCAGTCCTCCTTGGTTTGATGGAACAGGGAGATATCTCGGATTTGTTGCATGCTCTGGTGGAAATGGAGGTGTCAGTTAACACCATGGAAGTAATCAATCGGTATGCGCAAGAAGGCTTGTGAATTCCCATTGTATTAATGAGTTGGATATGTCAGTGTTTTTTATTGGTATTTATAGATTGGCCAATAATATGGGGCCAGGGGGATCGGCAGGTTCTACCCTTCCGAAAGAGTTTCTCTATCTCTACATGTCAAACTGCATTGTCCATTGTGAAAAGATTACTTCCACTCACAAGCGAAACTGGCAAGCTCGGCTCGTTTGTGTCTTTCTTCTATCCCTCTTTCGGAATCACAACGTTGAGATTCAAGTGAGGCTCCACGCATGCATGAGTCCTGGACCAGGACTAGAATCCGATTTAACCTTTCTTTCCCCTTTCTCTTGCAGCGGATTCCTCAACCTCTCCGCTTCCAAATGGAAGCCTTTTGTATTGAATTTGGACGACTTCGTGAGGCAGCTGCACTTTTTACTCATATGAAAGAATTGGAAGCTGCTGAGATGGCTGCGGAGGCTGCCACCTGCCTTGAAAGTAAATAAAACCGAAACGAGTTTTAGTTGGCCCCATCTTGATCCTACGTAAGTTAACGTACAGATAAAGTTGTGAAAATTCCATTTCAAGGATGTTGAATAAAAATACGGCTAATGTCTAAAAAAAAAACATTTGGTGTTGGTGTGCCTCTTACATGCAAGATGCGAGTGAGTGGCTTCCAAGGATGCATAGGACAAGTGTAAATCGGCGATTCATTTAATTTGGAATTCAATACACTTTAACTAAAGAAAATGGTCCACTAAAGGTTGGTAACTACGATATTACAGGATCTACTGAAAGGCGTAGTATCCTGCGGGTGGGGGCCCAAATCAAATTAAACCCAAAGCGCTTTTAGTGCCTTAATCCTCTTATTTACATTACAAATTAACCTCGACAGAAACCAAGACTGATATGCTCAGAGTCAAGTGCAAAATAGCAGAAATTTTCACTTTATATTTATCCCTCTATACTGATCCGATTATGCTCATGCTGATAACAAGGTCTAAAAATGAATTAAACTCTGACAACCATAACCAGGTGTAACAGCGACAGTTAGAGCCACGGAAATTGGACAATTAATGCATTCCCATGATACTACCAGGATGTATTT
>Ga0194135_10002568_pt1 | contig 11064 bp, 7 predicted proteins | sample LitLau_LLRF_2013_FD_134024 | JGI IMG/M metagenome (GOLD analysis project Ga0194135, IMG submission 134024) | Freshwater sediment microbial communities in response to fracking from North America - Little Laurel Run_MetaG_LLRF_2013 (version 2) | ecosystem: Environmental > Aquatic > Freshwater >... | reverse complement strand
TACTCTTCTGAAATGAAATATGTATGCAATTTGGAATTACACAGAAGGGCCTCTGCGAATGTCTGATTCATTTTTTACAAATTATTAGGACGCACATATCTTAATGACACGGTTTGTGTATCACTTGCTGACAAGCGACTTTTGACTTTGTGCCACTGGTCACTCTGCTACTGAATACTTTGTTCTAATGTTCTCCTATGTGCCTAATGAAATGAATGAAGCAATGCAGTAGTAATAGGTAAGTATGCCGGTCATAATTTGCTCAATCGTGCATTTCCTTGATTCTAACAAATGTACATTCATACATGAATTGTTCTAGTAGCTTATACTTGAATAATAATTAAATATGCGTGAGTTATTTTTTGTTAAAAAAATTGATCTGAACACGTGCCGAAAAATATTCATCATAATAGGATGAGCTTGACATTATTAATTAGTTTATAGCCTGACCTAAACACACGTGACCCTACTAATAAATTTTTAAAAAAACAATTAAAAAATCATATGAGACTGACCTTACGCAGACAGACTTGAAAAATCCAGACTCATCCTTAAGAACGTGAAAGAGTTCAGGAGCTGTTCTAAGGAATCCCATGATAGAGAAAGCAGCCAACATAAGATTCCAACACGTAAGAGCCCCTCTGAGTTGAAAAGGTTGTCGATTCTTCATGAACTTCTGTATACTGAATATAGCGGCGACATAAATGAGGGAAGCGTAGAGACTCCAGTCCCAATGTTTTCCCATCCATAGTCTCCATCGGGTAAGTTCGAAATGTTCCCAAGAATAAACTGTCAAATATGAAGGGTCGTTTACTGGAGAGACTTCAACGAAATATTTGAATTGATCTCCTCGCAAAGGGCTGTTTGGATTCTCCAGATAACTTCTTCCGTAGTCCCCAGAAGATGAGGGAATGCCTAGGAGGCTGCTGATATTCGCGTATGATGTGTTCATTGTGTGATTTCTTAATTCTGACTGGATTGAGTGTGGCCGTCTCACAGGCCTGTTAAATATCTGAGAGTCTCTCTACGCGAGAATGAGACACACAAGCGTACACTATGCAGAGAGACTGGACCAGGATGAGATTGCTAGAAAAGCTTCGCTGTATGAATGAGACGAGATCTAGACACGGCCAAGGATGATAATAGTTTGCGGTCAGTTATTATTGCTGTACAAGTTATATATCAAAGTTGATCTACAAGTCTCAGGGAATCCCTCGTTAACTATACATTTGATTCTCCGTATTCTTCACTTCTCAAGAGACTCAAGACTGGTCTGTTTACTTTAATACTTTAATTATAGTTTTTACTAACTTCCCACTAGCTTGAGGTTTACCCGTGTATTCCAACTAACTTCAATTCTCGTTAAATTGTACCAAAAAACACACGCACACCTTCCGCAGTTGATTAGTCTTTTATTAACTGGCCTTAACTTTGAACTTGGAAAAAATGTTTCAGTTTACTTTTGAAAAACATCCACATTCTGAATCTCAGGAGATAATAATAATGTATTAAAGGAAATACCACAAATATATATAATAAAGTCAACACGGATGATGATGATAGAGGGAATCGGTCGACAGACAGTGATCGAATGATGTCAGGTTCGCCTTGGTTAAGTCGATTAGGTTCTTTTTCTTCGAGGAGAGGAACAGGGAGGAAAATATTTAATATTAAGAAGCTCAAAGGGTACAAGTGTAATCGTGGCAAAGGACAGGTACTAAACTAACGCATAGTCAGCCTCTGGACACTAAAATACAATATCAGATGAACAAACTATTGTCTCATCCTTTCACCTTCTCTGAAGGAAGCTCACACAACCACAGCTCACAGGCAGTATAAAGGGCAAACCATATTACTAGCTATAGTGGCAATCGCGTAATTATGAAAATCTCAATGATGCTCTAAGTAGTGCTAAAAGTAAGGACCCAAATGCTAAAATACTACACACACATTCATCGATAGCTCTTGCTTTATTCTTCACACTTGCAGATCACAATGGAGATCCATATACATCTATGTATTTGACTTGTGTGTGTACACTTTGATTAAAGGTGTCTTTACGTTCTTATTCATCAGCAGTATCTTCTAGTCCTTACTTTACATCTTTTTCAATGATTCTCGTCTAAAAGTAGAGGTATATCGTACTAAAATACAGTTAGTGTTAACTATATAGTGTACACACATAGATAATGTGTATTTCATTGTAGAAAAATTATTCCATGTGCATGTATAGCTTCTTCACACTTTGATAATCCCTATGTTCAGCATTTTACACCTGAACTTACCCAATAATACTCATGGTAATTATAGATAGCTGCATTATTATCAAACACGTCTCGTATTATCCCTGTGATATCAACCATACTGATATTAATTGAACAGGATGAGATTCAATCTACGAGATTCTATAATTAAAATACAATAAGGATATGCCGGCTAGTCCAGAGTTATGAAATGAGGAATCAGGAATTATTCACAATAGAAATTATAGAATTTTAGAGTCATAGACTTGTGAGTGATTTAATAATACTGGTCTGCTGATTATCCTTTAGATGCAAGTCTAGTCTTCGTACATTTTGGAATGTCAAGCGGAAGGGAGATCATTTCCGTTAAGCCTCCAATAAAAGAAGAGTTTGATTAACACAGAATTTCCAATGAGTGATGATGATGATGCTCTTTGAACATCTTACCATGAGGTTCTAATCAAGAAATACTAAAAATAATATTATGTAAATACACAAAGGTGCAGAGATGAAGTCACCTTCGTGATTCATCTTGATACTTATAACCTGTACTTGCGAATCTAGTTAAGAAGCAGCTTAGTTTTTTTCTTCTTTAATAACTTCATAGATGAGTTTACGACCTCAGTTTTTGGAATTCCCTAATACCTACAAAGATTGAGATAAGGTTCGCAATGACTGAATGTAGTAATATTGTATATATATACATATACATTGCGTTAATTGATGATAAAAAGTCAAAGTTCAGTTTGTTCAGTTTGTTCCAGCAAATACAAAATCAAGATTAGTGTCTGGACCATTCTCCGCGGTGTGCTTACGTGATATAAAACGAGTAGACATTCATCACTATTTAATATTCTACTAATGGATTTTACAGCTTGAATTAACACGAAAAATTAACACATTAAAGAAGCTTTTAAAATTCAATTGTCTCTTAAACGTTGTCCAGATATTTTTGCGCATCACACACACCTGGACATTTTCAATTCCATGTGATTTTCTGAGAAAATTGACATAATTATAAATTAGAATTGACAAAGTTGTAGAATTCTCAGAAATTCTAATCAAAATGACGTGTATTATGAACAAAGTTCGACGTATTTCCTGAGGGTTTTAAATTGAGTAATTTAAGAGGAATTTATTTTGCACATGATTTGTCTGTTTGCCTTGGCACTCATTAAGGAATGACGAAGATGAATACTTATATATGAAATATTCAACAAACTAAAGCTACATCATACGTCACGCTTAATCAGAGACTCAAGTGGGGACAAATAAATAAACTTAAATAAGATTGGCAAGCAAGGAAATGAGAGAATATTTGTCACTCGGTATGAAAAATGGAAAGTGAAAGATATAAATGACTGGGAAGTCAAGGTGTTTGTTAAAGAAGTACTCACGTACTTAAGTGTTGTTGAGTGCCTGAATGGGATACATTATTATTGTATGTATTTTTGTGTAAAATTATTCCTCATTAATATTTCAAGGGAAGAAAACAATGCCTGATATGAATGGAAAGCTTTCAAATTAAGCTAAGGTCAATCTTCGGAGATTGTTACAGATATGAAATATCATTACAAGTAGATCACCTGAATTCCAACGAATAGCGAATTCTTTTCGAAAGATTATTTGTAACAACACAAACACAAATGATACAGTAATGTAATATAAGAACTGATGTGACAGGAAAAGCATTTATTGAAATTGTTGTTACATTGATCTTAATTGATTTTATATTGACATGTAGTAATTCAATACTATCGCTCCTATATTCACCTTCACTATTTGTCTGCACTTGCAATACATGAACTAATGATAATGATTATTGATTATTAATTCCATAAAAATAGATTTTTACATTTTTTAAACTCAATTTTGCCAAGCTCTTAAGTGATTTTAAGTGATGCGACTGACAGGTGGAGTATATAAAAGCGTATATATATATTTATCAGATGACAACATGACATGTTGTTTGTATTGTGCCGAGCCAATCAATTATAGATGTATCCATCGTGTGTGTCTAGTAAGTTGTCTATTTTTAATTTTAGCCATTAGACTGGCCTATTATGTACTCTACTAACAATATAAATGCAAATCAAGTGTTAGAAACGTATATAAAGCTACTTGTCAAAGCTAAAAATGTTGTTTAGTGTTAATGATGCAAAAGGAGGGACGAAACCGGATTGTTTCTTTAAAAATTGTGTGGTAACAAAGAATTTAGTCCAGGGAACGCATAATGCGAAGGCTTCAGATTTGTCGTGTGCCCAAACTGCCCAAAATAGCGTTTTGTATGCCTTCTTTACGCTTATCTTGACCTAAAAGACCATTCAAAAAGATCAAGTGATCAAGTTAAGAGTTTAATCGGGCAATCATATGGAACTAGGTAATAAAAATACAAATCATCTCCAATACATATTATTCTATATTGACACTCGATCGGGTTTTATATGATTTGTGGAATACACAGATAAAAATCAAAAACCAACAACCTTGAATTTCCTAGTGGAAAAAGGGCGAGCATTCGCATCATAAAATATGCATTGTGTGTTTTAATAACTGTTAATGTCTTGTGCAATATGAGCTGAGAGTAAAAATGAAGCTCCTAAATAGGTCACGTCGTCCCTTAGGGATGCAACGCATGGCTTTGAAAAGACATCAAGTGAGGAATCACACATAGGATGTCAAATGAAGTGTGCGTCTGTGATATTAAAGTTGTTGTTCACATGATGCATCGGTAGTCTTTCCTTGAGGATATTAGCCAGCAGCAGCTCACTCTCAGAGAGACCTAGCATAGTCGTCTACATTTTGGCAACTGACTCTTGACGAGATTTAGAGGACATTTATTTAATTCCTTGAATTAGGTAGTCACAAAATTATGAGAACTTCTAATAAGTACACAATTTTATTTTCCATGCACAATAATTCATTTCTTTTGGATTACTAATAACACATCTCCCAATATGAATTAGGAAACCATTAGCTTGTCTGACAGAGTTACATAATAATATTAAGTGTAGCAGTATTTCTACCAGAAATAGATTATTCAAAATCGCGAGAAAAAGAGACTACACAAACAATTAACAACATGGAACAAAGTCCTTCCTAGTAGCAAAGTAAATATGCGTCAACAAACAACGCGTCCTTCTGTAGGAAAATATATATCTCTCCCCTCACTGAACTTGACCAACATTCGGCAATAATTTTACAATACAAGAAGATATCAATCACTTAAGTAAATTAGCGATGCACGTAAGCCAAAGATGCTACACAAGCAATTATGGTCTCTAGTGGTTTGTTTACTAGCAAAGGCTGCACACTTTTTAGATTGTAGAGTATAATTGCGAATATATGAAACAATATCAAATTCTGAATAGCATGCATAGACGCAGTGTCTTATTATTTTATACTTGTGCAACTATTCTTTGGATTTCCGCAAACTTTGAAGGCAAATGTAATGCAATCAATAATTACTAGAGTTTTTCATCTTCACAATTTTGGGGATCAATGTCCATGCTTGTTTGAATGAAAGAATATCGAGAATACTAAAGCACAGGCAAATCAAAATATATTACAATATTGCGTGAGCAATTATTATTATTTATTAATTAAATCAATGTTATTCATTCAGTGAGATTTTGTTAGGTTTTTTGTGTGGTTTCTTCAATGATTTTTTGCTAGCTCTTAAAGAAAAAGAACGTTTGCTTGTAGGAATTTTTCAGTCTTGACAAAAGGCGTCTGTTTATTTCTGGAATCTCCTCTCCTGTAGTTTAATGAATTCTTTACTGGACAAAATCATCGAGTGGGTATGGCAAATACTTGATTACAAGTTCACAAGATGCGAAAAGTCCAAAAGCAATGAACAAGTAGGTGAAACGGAAGAGACTAATGAATTTTAGAGGCTCTAACACGTACAAGACCATAAACCAATGTGACAGACCTTCGTTAAAAGTTAAATTCGATGGATTCATTTCTTTAGTCTGATTTTTCATGAGCAGACATAGGACATGGATCAGAATAGCTGTGAAAAATTCCATGAGGCTTCGAATCTACATGATTGATAAAGGACAAGGAAATAACTAATTCTTAAACTTTATCTTTTTCCTAAATGCAGTGATAATTTTTAGTCTCACCAACAATATCCACACTGAGAAGTTCCGTAAAAAGGTCGTAAATGTCTCATCGTAAACGTACGGAATGGCCAAGACAATATATAGTTTGAGGAGTAGAAGTGAATCACGGAATTCGGTGTGTCTCCATTGAAAGAAATTTGTGAAAAGATTCCAAGATAAATTTATTATTCCCAGGATTGCTCCAGTTTGAACTAAAATATAGAGCTCATGACGCTATCAACAAAGAAACAAAAATGCATACTTTATTTTATTTACAAGCTCATGGGAATCTCTCTAAAGTACAATCTTATTATGAACACTTAATTACTGTACCAGATTTTTCCAGCAATGTCGCCATCGACAGCTCCTACGACGAGATTTCATCTTCTGTAACACTAAATGTGAAGTAATTTGACAAGCGCAAATATATTTGACTTTCCATATTGTACAGATAAAGTGAGATTAGTTTAAAAGACTAGACAATAAGGAGTACAAGTTGCTGTGTGAAACATCTATTTAGATTATTGTTACTATTGAAGGGAGAGACCACAACTTGAGCCTGTCAGTAACCCTTTTGGAAATCCCATACTAAGTTAGCGTTGATGTTGAAAAATAATTCTGACTGAACATAAATTACAGTTTTAAGTAGGCAGCTATCCTTAGCACCTTGCTGTTCATTTTCATTCGTAGGTCATCTCAGATTACCTTCTTAGTTGTTTATACACACAAGCATATTTAGTCCCCTTGCAGATAATTCGTATTTCTTTACTATACAGCTAAGCTACAGATTCAAAATAATAAACCTTAATAATAGTCTGAAAAAATTATAATTATATACGCAATCATCTCTTTGTCCATACCAATCCGGTTCCGGAAGAACTACAATCTTTATCTCGTATCATGGCTATCTCGTCTTCTCATTGACCTTATAATAATGAAGAATTATGAATACACGAATATGAAGAATTATGATGCATTTAAAATCCTCAATTTTAGAAGAAAACTGCCCAGCCTGAAGATTCAAATTGCAAACATGTTCCGGTACTCAAGCATGGACCAGGATAAAAATATTTCATTAATTGTACATGGCATCATTGTGGAAAGTTTTGATAAATTAGAAGCGTAGCATGGTAAACATGAAATTTTCCCGAAAAAACTGGATGGACCAGACAGCAATTCGTAGTTATCATATTTTGTTATGCAAGCTAGAAATTGAAAGTTCTCTTTAGTTTTCGGATGTTACATAAGTTACATAACAAATTATAAAATCCTCTGTTATTGTTCTAGCTTGTGCCTCTTGGCCAGAAGCAAATGTACAAATGAGTTTCATCGGAGTGAATCGTGATTTAATCAGGGCAAAAAACTATCAGCAATAAAAAATCATACACTCCAGATTGTTGTGCAAGTTTCCTTATCGTACATCAAGTTTTTATTTCACACAATAAATTGTTCCCACACTCATATTAGTAATTTAAACGTTATGTTGTGATTGCTGTCTGTAAGTCATAAATGATTGATCAAATCTGTAACATGGAAATAGAAATTAAGTATTCTCAGCTCTATAATTTCCATTGAAATTCCGCAGCATTCAGGAAAAGGGCGAGTCATTTGGCAGCTATCAAAGGCTTCACGCCGTTATAATTTAGATTTCAGGACTGATGAGTTATTACTAGCTATAAAGAACTGCACTTAACCGTGAATAACCATTAATTTAAAAATATACCCCTCGTCAATATTATTGCAGAAAAGTTTTAATTAATCGGCAGCTCCAGAAAGTTCTATCTTATCTGGAAGCCTCTTTGGCTTCTAAAGATAAGGATAAAACAGGCAGAAAACTTCTATAATAGCAATTATATTTCTATTTCATATCAAAGCTGTCCATATGCATGTGCATATTATTCCAGATTCTCAGCTTTTTACAAGATTTCAAGATTGAAATATTTCTGCTTGCTAATAGGCAAAAACTGCACAGGAAAACGAATAGAATAGGCCATAATAATATTAAAGCACACTAATGCAAAAGACAATGAAAGATGCGACGCACTAACCACGACATCACTTACAACTCGGCATACCTTGGAAGTTAATTGCTAGGACAGGGGTTTATTGGGTACAGACCAGAATTTCATCAAAGGAAATTCGTAACATATACGAGTCTAGTCATAGCTGATTTGTCTGTCATAATATAGTTTTGATTGATCTAAGGAATATCAAAGTGGTAATAACAACCAGATTTGTGCAAAAAAAGTATTATTGCTTCATGTCTTTTGATCAAAAACAAATATATAATAGCAGCTTTATTTTAAAACAGAAGCTAACATGAGGCTTAAAGTAATGCTTGCTCGGTCGGGCTATTAGCCAACGGAAGGTCACAAGGTGAAACGTTCTTTCCTGAAGGTGAATGATTGAGTGTACTTGAAATTAAAAGTTATTTTAACTCTGAGCTTTCACTTTCCTCTGGAACTTTATTAAAAGGTTATTCAGTTAAGCTCCTTTTGGATCACCTTCGTTCAATCCCGCATATCCTTACAGCAGTTTCATTTTCAAATCATTATCAATAGAACCAAAAAAGGACAAAGGGCAGGTATCTTCAAGTTTACAAGCGAGTTAAATATAAGACCTTGAAATTCACAGACGTATTTTAAAATCCAAGTATATGAGTTAGAATGATTAGCACTTCAGATTATTTGCTTCTGTTTACATATTAGGATCTCCGTAACACATACATATACCCAGTTTGGAAACTGGGCAGCATACAAATACGTCTGTCCAGTGAATGATGTAAAATGAGAGTCAATACTAATGAGATAAATGTAAGACTAGATTTAAAACATTAAAACTGGAATAAAGTAATCTAAGAGGTAGTTAGCGAACCTAGGAATACTGATAATAACTACTACACATGTACGAATTCTTAGTAATTATTGACTTGTGTTAATTTAAAATTACTAACAAAAATTTCTCAAGAAACACCGTCTCGTGTCAAGATGACATCAGCTTCAGTTCCAAAAACTCAGGTGATGCTTATTAGCACATACTTGAGCTTAATCGAATCTGTGGCTTATTGCTTGCTTACCAGCTATTGAATAGTCTAAATGCTCTCATATCGTAATTCCAGCTGCAAAAATGCTAATGAATTCTTTGAAAACTACAATTGTTAACTTGTCATGTTGTCATCGGATTTATTAAGAGCAGCAATAATGCATATGTAGTAATTAATAATTAATAATTATTGATTTCACCTACATATAACTAACAACAATAAATTCAAAAAAGCTTTGTATAACTACTTATAGCGTAATCCTACCAGAAATATATAATTACAAAACTAATCAACACAAAATCTTAGGATTTAAATAGAATTCGAAAGTTTGATGGACACAGCGAACCAGTAGTGACAACGAGATCTTAGCCTAATAAATTATTTCAATGTCCCCAAATGGAGAACACTGGAGTAAAGAACGTACGAAGAACGTGTAACATGGGGTTAGTTGATTTGCCAGACATCCAAGAGTACACAATGAAAGCAGTCGATCCAAACATCATACAAACTGAAAAGATGAGGATTCCTGCTAACAGAACTAAAAGTCCAATTATGCCGTCAATAGTACTGTATTCCATAGCTGCTTCCATTATCTACAATATAAAAAACACACAATTCAATACTGCTCACTAAAAAATAATCAACAAAACTTCCAGGTAAAAACAATTCGTCGTACTTAAAACTTACCGAAAATTGTCAAATAGTTGATACAAATGAAAGGATAACTTAAAACTTGATTTGCAGATCGACTTCAGCTTCGGCCAAGTGATGATGAAGTTGCAAGTTCTCTGTCACACTTGGTCTCAATCAACCCTGTTAAAAACCACACAGAAATAGGTTAGCCAAATTCCCATTCGAAGAGGACAATTATTACGTAAAATAATTAATAACTATCTTAGCATATATTATTAATGAATGTTATCACATCTCTCACTGTTAATTAAAGTCACGAAAGAAGTTTACGATGAGAAGTTCCTCTACAGACTGGGTGAAATATCTGACTGCGTGTCTCGTGAGCGATTGTAGAAGACAAGAAGTGATGTTGATGAAGTCATGAAATATATATGTATGAGAGCGAGAGTGAAGAATAAATGCAAGTGTGGGATTAACCCTTCCAACTTCCAACCCGTCAAACTTTTGGGCTATCCTTTATGTTTGATATATGAAGAGTAAGACGCAGGTAAATATCTTCGCAGAGACAGAACAGGTAGAAGATGGTGAGTATGAATACATATAGTACAGAGGCAGAAAGTATTTCAATTATTGAAGAAGTCTATTCTCTATATATATTCGCTTTCAAACATAAAGGGCATCCGTTGGCTAAACTTAGCTGCAGTGGAAAGACTTCATGGTTAAATGAAAGTACAAATAACGCGTGAGATGAACGATAAATATAACCCTAACCTTATAGTAAGTGCATGCACATTCCATACAGGTTAGATTTTGAATCCATGAAGCTTTACTTGTAGCAAGTTTCAAAGTTATACCACACGAGCAAAAAGTACGACGAGTCGACTTCAAGAGATTTTAATGATGATTATCTCTGAGCATTGCGTTAGTTTGGCACATTAGTGTTGCTCAACCCTTGCCCTTCATGGACCCCTGCGTTTGATCGCTTGGTCTCATTTTCAATGAACTTGAACAGCTTGGAATATTCAAAAGAACCTTTGAT
>Ga0194135_10002567_pt1 | contig 11066 bp, 10 predicted proteins | sample LitLau_LLRF_2013_FD_134024 | JGI IMG/M metagenome (GOLD analysis project Ga0194135, IMG submission 134024) | Freshwater sediment microbial communities in response to fracking from North America - Little Laurel Run_MetaG_LLRF_2013 (version 2) | ecosystem: Environmental > Aquatic > Freshwater >... | reverse complement strand
GCCAATATAGTTCTATGGCAGAGCCTCAGGGTATGTGTAGGAAGAATACACAAGAGCCAACAGAAGAGCAGACAGGCGATTGAGAGCAGACTGGACATTTTTGAACGGTGGCGGAGGCGGCACCACTCACCACCGCTCTTTGTTCCCTCCCAATAATGACCACACACAACAATTCACCGACAGACACAGACAAACAGATAGACAGCATTCGGTCCATTCTACGCGTTGACTATTTGTCTTCCTGAAACAGAGGCAGACGGCAGACACGGACGAGGGACCTCAAGAGATAGACTTGATTGACCTACTTGTCGAAAAAGAGTGTTCGAAATCGACTTCAGGATCAAAACTTAATTATAAAACTTTTATTAGTAGACTTGTTTAATTGGTGAGGTGAGGGGGGTCCGGAGGAATGTCTGAACGAGGTAATAATAGCAGGCCCAGTGTGGAGCCTGGAGTGCCTGTGGATCCTGTGAAGGACGACGACGTGGTGATGATATCGCAAGAGAACACGGCTACTAGTGACATAGACACTCGACAACAGTTTTCGACTGTTTTGGAAGACCTTCTAGTACAGCTAGACAAACCTCCCTTCGTACATTGTGTGCCGAAAAATTCTTTGGATAAAGAATGCATCAAAGTAAGGTTTCACTTTTCATAGTTCATGTATAGTTCTTTGTTGTGTTTTACAATGATGTAGGTTATTAGAGACTATTCTTATTAATTGTTGTAGATATTTGACATCATGAACCAAGTTGTTGCTCGGGTGGGTGAAGAAGAAGGCAATCAAAGTAGAGGTGTAATATTGCGAAATCATGTGCTTTTGGGAGACATGTTGATGAAAATGGGTAGAGTCTATAGGTCTCAGGCAAATTTTAACTTGAAGTCAATCATAGATTTAAGGTTTGTTATTTGATAATTATAACGTATACGCAGCTTTAGGTTCATGATTTACCACCTAATATCTCATGTTTCGATGATTCTTTAAGGGCAAGGCTCAGAAGCAACTGCTGTCCCATGGATGACAAGCTGAAGCTGCAAGCAGTGGTTGTTATTGAACGCAATCAGGATGTGGAAGTACGTTTAGCGGATTTAAACAAGAATAAGAAGACTGAAATGCTTGAAAAGTATCTTCAGGGAAGAACAGTGCAAGTGGCACTTAGTCCATTGCCGGATGAGGTTGTAGAAAGATACCGACGAGATCCTACTACTTCTGAAGTCTTTGAACATGGAGATGAACATGGTAGGTTCCTAAAGAATTTGTAAATGTAGTTGGTCCAGTCAACTCTGTTCTCCGCTCGAAGATGAGTCCAAATAATGATAGTCTAATAGATGAACGAGGGTTGTCGGAAACTCTATATGTTAAGTTGTAGTCTTCTAGACCATTTCAACGATTTTCGTTGTACTGACCACCACCTATCTAAACTTTATTGCTATTCAGCAGTTTTTCACTTTATACTCTCTCGAGGTCGGGACTGTCAAATACAGTTTCAACCAACCCCGTTCGGACTTATCTTTGAGGAGAAAAACTGGTTGAACCAGCTAGTATGAATATATCATCGAGTATTTCCACCTAAAGAGTCTCAAATTCTTGTAGTAGATTTTACGAAACAATTGGACATGTCTCATGTCGCAACCGACTCGTTTGGAATTATGTTGGATTCCAGCACAGAACCCGTTGTTCTAGAGGAGCCAGGGCCTCGACGTAGCAAGAGAATTAAACTAACAGATAATGAATCAAAAGAATTTATTAATTATTCCTGCCACTCAGTGACGAGACAAAAGAAACGGCGAAAAATCATACAAGGGAATCAAAATGATGGAAAAACGGTACCTCCTACTGATGAAGTAACGGTACCTCCTACTGATGGAGAAACGGTGCCTTCTACTGAAGCCGATGCAGGTCATCATGAAGAGACTTCGTTTACAGCAGGACTTGGTATAATATTGCTTCAATTCTTAAGGTATATTTCGGTGCCCAGGATATTTTTCGAATTATGATTCTGTTAACGATTAGGTAACATCAGCAAAGATGTTGAGAATTATGCTGATGTCCCAGAAACCAATGAGGTTTACGCTATTTGCGCGCATCGAGTAATGAAGACCAAGAAGAAGCTCGAGGAGCAAGATTTAATCTCTCCGTGCCTCCGAAATGATCTTGGTGAAGCATATAGTGCCGATGACTTTAAGGAAAAGAAAAAGGAAGGCTCGCAAGCCATCGTAAAAAAGTTTTTGGCAACGATAAAAGTAAATTGTCATTTATAATAAGATGTAGGTGTCAATACTTAATGTTTTGTTTTTGCTGATTTAGATCTTCAAAGAGCCTCGAATCACTGATCTCGTAGATATCGAGGCCCAGGAGCTGAGCAATAAGGTTAGAAATGTATCGGATGATACTGCGGACAACACATATTTACTGAAGTTTCTAGAAACGGTCCAGCAAGAGACCCAAGGTATTGAAGCTAACAGATCACCATCAGATGAAAATCATGACAGCGGTGTAGAATCGGATATTGATCATCACCAGGAAATGGTAGCAATACCGTGTTTCAGTTCTGTGAACGCGAGGGATAGTAGTCCAGAAATTTTTCATGGCTCTCCGGTTAGCATAGAATCAGTAGATAGTGCTTACCAGACGCAAGACTTTGGTACCGATTGTCCGATGACCTGTAGTCATGTCAGTCAAGTCACCACTGAAAATACCCAAAACCACAATCATCAGGATGAAAGCGTCCGATTTGTGTCTGCCGCTGCAATTTTCAGGAAACTTTGCGGTACAGGAGACGCGTCGGAAGCTGATATAGCGCGATATGCTTACTCCTCGCTAAGTTCGGTAAACGCAGTGATAATTTTCTAGAATGTTGATATATATTACGTTGTGTATTCTTATAGTGCCGTTTAACTTATATCCATTTAGCTTTCTGACAATTTGATCGCTGTAAATTACAATTCCGTTCGATCTGAAAAAAATGAAGTAAATCAGGATGACGACAAAGTAAAGAATGGATTAGGAAGCGAATGTCCGTCCGTGCTCGATTCGGCCTGCAAATTAAAGTTTAGTTTAACTCCCGTTGGAAAAGAGCAGCTAAAAAGATACACTGCAGTTGCAGTAGATCAACAAGCAAGTAACAATAAGAGTGCAACATTTGTGGAAGATTATGGAGAAGAATTGAGGGACACTTCTTTGAAACGGAAACAAGCCTGTAATAATATCCGTACCAAAAGTTCCAGCGATCCAAAATCTTGTCATGCTGATAAAAGTACACCGAAAAATGGAGATTTGGAACATCAAATTGTGCGCAAAAGGAGATTAAGCTTTCATGTCCAGGACTAAACTCATGTTTCTGCTTGCTGCTATATTTGATCAATGATTATAATACCTGTGTGTAACCCCGGTGCTTAATTACCATTAATTTCTGACAAATCATATCTATATACAATAATATACATTCTCTATTTGATATATTTGATTCAGACTTTTCGACTCTGTAAGTCGTTTTCATTCAATCGACTCGACTCCATTTGAAGACAAAAATTAATTGTACAGACATTTTTGATTACTCTGAATATTTCACCTCTCCGAACATTTTAATGATACTGTGTCACTTTGTATTTTTTTCTTATTCAAATATGACTTCAGCGTTCAGATTGCCTATTTATTTCGTGGTATCAAGTATATTTTATGTGTAAGACTAATACAAATTAATAAATCTTTGTCTCCTTTCTAGTATATTGGTCCTTTCCCCAGATTCATTCTGTACTGCTACGTACTCGATGTCCAACTAGGGTCGTAACATTAAGTTTCCAACCTGCATAATATCATATTCCACATATTCCCTCATCAATTATACAATCACATCAAACCGATAACCAAAATTCACTCGATACTAATGAAGTAACAACAAAAATTAAGTATCATTAGTTATTAGAGAATCCGCCCCTGGGTGAGTTGACAGTCTGAGGGACGAGTATATAAACGCAATCGCAGGCTGTGTAAAAGAAATCCGCCCATCTATTTGAGTCGTCTCCTACAATACAAACTCAAAACTTGAATATTTCAATTTCGATATTTCAACTTGATCTTTTCGAAATTTCTTCGTTGGAGGAAGAGGGAAGGTCTCTTACCTTCCTCGGAATCAAGTGATTACCGCAAAGTCCCCAAGTTAGCATTACTTATTAAATACTTTTAAAATATACACGAGACGTATAATAATAAGTAAATTTTAATTTTTAGGATTCCAGGATGATTGGGGGGCTGTTTATTTACAATCACAAGGGGGAGGTTCTCATCTCGAGAGTTTATCGGGATGACATTGGACGTAACGCTGTCGACGCTTTCCGAGTGAATGTCATCCATGCGAGGCAGCAGGTTAGGTCGCCGGTGACGAATATTGCCCGTACTTCATTTTTTCATGTCAAGGTAGGTAATCTTTATTTGCTTAAATGAATTGAAGTGGAGTGTCCGATTTTGTCTACTTTGATATATTTTATGTTGTATTCAGTACGACTGAACATAATGTGGACTTTATTTTGATGCTAATTTTCTTCTGTTTAGAGAGCGAATATTTGGGTAGCAGCAGTGACTAAACAGAATGTCAACGCGGCGATGGTTTTCGAATTTCTTCTGAAGATTATCGACTGCATGCAATCTTATTTCGGCAAGATTTCAGAGGAAAACGTGAAGAACAATTTTGTGTTGATTTATGAAATTCTTGATGGTTAGTTGGGAAACTCCCAGTTTTTATTGTCATTGTTAATCTCATGATACAAAAAAAGAAGTCTGGGGAGCAATTTAATGGAAAATATGAATTTGTTGTAGAAATTCTGGACTTCGGCTACCCTCAAAATACAGACACTGGAATTTTGAAGACATTTATCACACAGCAAGGCGTGAAATCACAAACTAAGGAAGAGCAAGCCCAGATAACGTCTCAAGTTACTGGACAAATCGGATGGCGAAGGGAGGGTATCAAATACCGGCGGAATGAATTGTTTCTGGATGTACTGGAGTTCTGTAATTTACTTATGTCACCTCAAGGTAATCAAGAGCCCTTAAAAATTACATGTAAGGTATGCAGTTTAAGTTTCGTGTTTTATAAATTGGGTTTGAATTCTGTAGGTCAAGTTCTCTCTGCACATGTGGCTGGAAAAGTGGTCATGAAATCATTTTTATCGGGAATGCCAGAATGTAAATTCGGAATTAATGATAAGCTCGTAATGGATTCTAAACAAGGCAAAGGAATATCTGCCGATGAGCAAGTTCGGGCTTCCGGAAAACCAGTGGTGGTTATTGATGACTGTCAGTTTCACCAATGTGTCAAGCTCTCTAAGTTTGAAACGGAACATTCCATCTCGTTCATCCCACCGGACGGAGAATTCGAACTGATGAAGTATCGGACTACTAAAGATATTTCTCTGCCCTTCCGAGTAATTCCACTGGTGCGAGAAGTTGGTAGAACACGGATGGAAGTTAAAGTCGTACTGAAATCAAATTTCAAGCCGTCTTTACTTGGACAAAAAATTGAATGCAAGATTCCTACTCCATTAAATACTTCAGGAGTGCAGTTGATCTGCATGAAGGGAAAGGCCAAATATAAAGCTTCTGAAAATGCTATCGTTTGGAAGTATGTACTAATCTTTCTATTATCTATATTGGCTGCTTGAAGTATTATAGTTTTTTAATTGCGAATTTTACTTCAATAGAATCAAGAGAATGGCAGGTATGAAAGAGACTCAACTTTCAGCTGAAATAGAGCTACTAGAAACGGATACAAAAAAGAAATGGACCAGACCTCCAATATCTCTTAATTTTGAGGTGAATGTTGCTGAAATATATGGGATTGGTTCATTTGTAGTGTCATTCTGATAATGTACCAATCTATTATTTGCAGGTGCCGTTTGCTCCGTCGGGATTCAAAGTGAGATATCTGAAAGTTTTTGAATCGAAACTGAATTATTCCGATCACGAAGTGATTAAGTGGGTGCGGTACATAGGACGAAGTGGGTTGTACGAGACTAGATGTTAGACTTGTGTGCACTGAGTCCGCACAAAAAAGCGACTTCTGTACAATACCTTCCTTCATCACCATAAAATGATTGGAAAAGTCAAACGACAACATATAATCAGACCATATGATAAAGTGCTATGAAAAGTTACAATACAAAAATATTTACTGTGAAAATTAAGTTAGAAAAGCCATTTAGACCACTCTTGTTGATGTTGACTAAAGGACCCTAGAACAGAAAAGTTAGTATAGAAGATTACATTATTATCGTAATTGGCACTCGAATTATAACATTGTACGACGTGATCTAAACATTATTACAGTAATTTATTGATTTGTTCTTTATGTTAGCTATGGCCTAGTACTGGAATCTCTTTCTAAAATATGTTTTGTTTGAAATATTTCGAAAACTCATTTACTATTTGTGTTATTACTGTAACTTATAGCTTTACGTATACAGAAATTGTGTGAAAGAGTAACTAGAGAAAGTGAAATACAGCAGTGGAACCTTGAGCGGAATCATAAAAGTTTCGAGCTTGCTAATCATTTATTGAGTCTTGGGAAAATATATGTCGGTAAATCAAGTCCTTACAAACTTCCGTAAACCTCATCCTCATTCCCAACTTGTATTATTAGCAAGGATGCCTCGGATCACAAAAGGTTTGCGTGACTGAATTAAAAGCAATCTTTCAGTGATTTCTCTATTTCACCGACAGACATGGTGAAAGCTGTTCTTTCTATCACTCGATCATGAATTCCTTCACGTCCTGCACTGTACTAGTACTCCGTAAATGTATGTACGTTCTCATTGTATTGCAGTTTTCACTGTATTCTTGTTATTCAGGATCCATACAGCATTTAGGACCTACTATATAGTGACCAAATCTGACCTCCTCCCTTCGATGCCAACAAACTCCTCGAAAAACACGACTTTTTACACATGATTTCAGAACCTTCACCTACCCACCAGAAATATTCCAGTTGAGTCGAAAATTAATCTTGGGGAATGTATATGAATCGATGAACAAGGCTACACTTCTCATACCATTAATAACAAGTGCTAAGCCTTGTCCACACCGTGTACCACTCAGAGTAAGGTCGAAATTCATTCCTCTTGTGTATAACTTTCTCTCTCATATCTTTCTATTAGTCCCACCTATATCGCCCCGGTGTATTATATTGTGTACTTCTACCGTCTGTGTGGAAGTCCATAAAAGTCCATCTTGATAAAGTCTATGTGCTCTAATTTTGATGAAAATGTTGAAAAGGAAGAAACGAGAGATGTTAATATAGATAGGAAATCCGTGATGAGAGCGGAGGCTATAAAAATAAGTCAAGGGAGGAGGACATGAGATCAATTATCATAATGCTATCTGACCATTCTTCATTTCTCCACGAAAACTACCCTTCCTTCCATTTCACGACTATCTCATTACTAACTGTGTGTGTGTGTGCTTTCTCTTCTTGCAGAAATTCGCACACCTCTCTCGCATTCATCCTGACACACCACATCCAATATTTAACGAGCCACGGAAAAATGAGATTACTAGCCAATATAAAACCTTACAAGTTAATATATAAGCTGCTTTCCCAGGAAGAAAAAAACACAGAGACAGCAGATAGACCACATGCACATACATGCATATAAGTATATATACCTATGAGGAAGTACGAATCATTTCATACATCTTTGGTCTCTTATGGACGACAAGAAAGCTCTTTCTCCCAGTGAAATGCATAATATTATTGCTCTCCTATGCATGATGTCTTCTTCTTCATGGATTTGGATGTATATGTGTGCAAGAGAGTAATGTGTATTATTACTTATGGGAAATATACTACTTTAAGTACGCGTCCATTCCATTGGGATTTTTCGCAAATGCATTTTGTACATGGAAAAGTCGCTTTAATAGCTTATCATACCCAGAGATAGAAGTATTGATCCCGGATTCTACAACACTTCCACTGCTATTATTCCGACATGTGGCCATTCTACCCGGGTAACACTGAATCCCCGAATTTTTATATCCTTACTGCCCACTATTTTAATCAAATTCTCTACTAGTGATATTAACTCCTACTGTTGTCTGTGAATCATTCCTACCTTAATAATTTCCCTATGCATAAAATATATATATACATACGCTTCGTACAAATATATTAGCATAAGTTAATACTACAGTGATAATATAATATTTTACAGTACAATCCAAACTCCAAACCTTCTTGTCTCTTTGAGTAGTAAAAGTACAATTTTATCTATTTTCTGTCTTACTCTCACTATATATACCTACTAGTTGTATTTCACAGATAAAGATAGATTGGGAAACAATCAATCCATAGAGGATTTCTTTTTAACTGAGCTCCTAACTTCTAGCAAAACTACAAACCGTCTGCTGGTGGTGGAATCCCCAAAAGTCATATCTTTGCATTTTACATCTCGACTTTCTCGACGGATAGAATTACTACTAGTGTGTGTAATGTAATGTTCCTCATCTCTCTCTCATACATTACGTTGCACACACATGGCAATATATAGGAAGTCAACTGATCTCTCGGTGAGTAATACTATTTGTATATATATATACATATATAATTCTTCTGTGAGAATTATCCGTACTTATTTCACACTCTGATCACCACCATTTATCAATACAACCTGTGATCATAGTCTGCTCTATATAAACAAACAACGCTATAACTCTGTTAGAAAACAACTTCCTTCATTAAATAAATGTTATGTGTGGCAGTCAGGCATCTATATACAGATACAGATGCTTTCAGGATAAAAATAGTTTTAATCCGATCTTCATTTTACGCTGAGAATGCTTCCTTTTGTACGCCCAGTCAGCTCATGTAGGTATATTTACTATTCACATGGAGCGTTCACGTAGACTCTCGAGTATGGACATCGTCTCGACATCTGCAAGCATTTCTCATGTTAAGATGGCCCTCTAATAAGCTTTTACACGCTAATCACTGTTTCTAACTGAGAGAGTTGTAAAAATGAGATTCCTCCTTTTATCTATCTCCCTTGTCTTGCAAAACATGATTTAACCTTAGTTTTCAAATAGGAGGACGACAAGTTCCAGGTGGTGGAAGTGGATTTTATCCCAGTTGTTCTAGCTAATCTTTCTTTCTTCAAGACGTTTAATCTTACAAAGTCGATTGACAGGAGAGCAGTGCAAGTTCAAGTCAACTTTCTTGTGCAACAGTCATTCACTTGATTCTTTCACTTGTGGCAGTGTAGTTTGATTGCCAACTCAACATATAACTGAGGTGTAGTAAGTAGTTTGGAGACGGAAGTTGGGTGTTCTTTGTGGTGCACACATATTGACATAAGAGTTCACGGCAAAACAAGGAAATAAAAGAATTAGTAGTTTCGTATATAGTGAAACTCTTTTTGGTGAGTGTGCTCAACATCTTGTTGGAATATAAAAGGCTTAGACATAAAGTTAAACTGAGATGCATTTCATGGCTTAGGTGAACCTTTTCTAGTCTCGGTCATTTCACGTCTTTGCTATAAAATGCACAATGCTATTCTGCTTACCTTAACGAGAAATCTGGCTTCTTATTACATACAAAGTACAGTAGAGCAGAGGTGCGTTCAAAAAGTACAAGTATATATAGGCTTGCACAACCGGAAAAATCAAGCTGCGAAAATGTATCCTTTTAAATACATCGTAAAAATTACATTAATTTGCAAACGTTAGAGCTTAAGGAAAGGATGAAGCCTCTACAAACCAGGAGAAGCCTTACTTGAAGTTTGACATTTGACCGTTGTTGAAACATGCCAGATAGTCTAAAAATGTCCTCAGCAATATAATATAGAATCCCCAGAGTCTCCAAAGCCTCTGTTTGAGAGCCACGCAAATATACACTTTGGTTGCATGCATCAATTTCTTCGCCTTTCAACTTAGGAAATAATTTACTTGACAATCAGAGACTTTGTTTTAGATGCCTTTGTGAGTGCTGAGTTCACGATATATTACTAACGATAATACAAAGAAAGTTCTTGGCTGGGTTGTTTCCGTTCCTGAACAAAGAGATGGTTTGATATCAGAAGGAAGTACTTTGTCTTGTGCACCATTCATTTTCTCTCCACACACACAAGACAACTTGAACTTAAAACTGATCAACTGACACACAGTAAGCGTTTTGAAATAGTATATTAATTTCATTAACCCTGTATATGGAACTACTGCGAGGCCAAAGAAAGAACAAAGAACCAATTAAACGTGTTTAATTTTCATCCGTTCCCATTCTTTGGAGCCAAGTGGTCTGCCATAAATTGGGAATTCCAAATAAGTGTCAGTGTATGTATAAGAGAACTGAACACATTTCCTGTTTTGAATGTTAATTATACAACGAAACGCATTTTTGAAAGGTTATTTTAGTTAGGAATGCCCGTTAATGTGAATAAGAAGGAGCAGCAGGAGTCGAAACTTTAATTACAGCGTGAGCGATAATACATTAACCTCAATCATATATCCCTTTGGTTAGTACTGAGTTTTGAAAGTAGAAACCGATTTGCATCTGTAATAGACGAGTCGCCTCAAGCATTCTAATGAAAGTTCCTCTATGTACCTCTCCAAAATAATGCCTCCGTCTTTTACTCAGGTATGCATGCAATGATGGTGAAAGTGGAGAAAGTTAGCAAAAATTTACATGTGCGGAAATAAGTCTGTATAGAAAGTGTTTTTAAAAGCGTGTCGTCGATGTACATTATTGTACACACATGCATGTATATGAGCTCTCTCGTCATCTGCTTAGTCTACCATAGTACCCTCCGTGCATATATAACCGATGAACAAATCATTTCATATATAGAATATAACTTCAAAATGTAAGTTTGTCGTGTGCCGTGTGTCCATTTACTAGACTTGTGTGCTAAATGGTCCTTTCGTGTCACAATCACAAAGCAGTATTATGATTATTATTATTTGCATCGATCTCTCGCGACGTCTCATATCTCAAGACTGAAATCACAGTTTTTGAAGGTGAAAGCTGTAATAACAATAAAGTACGAAACTACTTGGCAGGGTAAAAATAATTCTTCGTCTT
>Ga0194135_10002566_pt1 | contig 11069 bp, 9 predicted proteins | sample LitLau_LLRF_2013_FD_134024 | JGI IMG/M metagenome (GOLD analysis project Ga0194135, IMG submission 134024) | Freshwater sediment microbial communities in response to fracking from North America - Little Laurel Run_MetaG_LLRF_2013 (version 2) | ecosystem: Environmental > Aquatic > Freshwater >... | reverse complement strand
ATTTTGTAATAATTCGTTTTTGCTTGAATTCTTTACTAACTCACGTTTTCATTCTTGCAGAGCAAGTTCTATTAAGACGTACCTTAATTCTCAGTGGGAAATTTTTTTCTCAATTGTTGGCCAGATACTTTCGTGGGCATTTGTGGTGATGTACGTGTCTGGAGGCCTTACAGCTTTACTTGTTGAAATTGATTCAGAGAGAGAAGATTATTTAAATCGAAGATTCGCTATTGAGAAGTACTTGAACTTTGCTGAAATGTCAAAACGTGTACGGGCAGATGTCGAACGCTTCTACAATTACTTATGGACAAGAAGCAGAGGAATTCGAAACTGGGACATGGTAAAAGACATTCCACATACAATGAAGTCGCAGATTTACTACGATATCAATAAATTTATTGTTGATCAGGTAGTTTCTTATTAAAAGTACATGTCTATTTTCGAAGCTACGGAGATTGAATTTTTTTTAATGCTTCATGCTTGGTAGCTTCCCATCCTATCGAACCTCGAAGAGGGATTCCTTATAAACCTTTCCGTGCGTATGAAACACAGTTTCTTCGTGAAGGGTGAAATTCTCCATCGAAGAGGCGAAACTGGCTCCAACTTGTTTTATGTTATAAGTGGCTTCTTGGAAGTAATTACTCTGAATCATTTTTCAAGAAATCATTACACTTATTAGCTTCTAATTTTCACTCTTTCTTTATAGGTTATGAGTTACGATGGAAGTTTTGTTATAACTGAAATTCGGTGTGGGTCCGCAATAGGCGAAATATATTTATTACAATCCTTTCCTTGTGTTGCTACAGTCCGCTGTGGAAGCGAGTGTGACATAATGACCCTCTCTAAACAAGACTTCAAGGAGGTCCTCGAGAACTATCCAAATAATCGTCAGATGCTTTTTCACAGACTGGAGGTTAGCCTTCGTAAAGAGTTTGAGTCTTTTTGGTCAACGCCTATTACACTTTTTAGTAATTGCTTCATGCCAGCAGTCCTCATTAAGTTTATATTGTACTCTTTTAGATGAGATTAGAACAATCTGGGCTTCTGCTCGGACTCTGTGAGAGACACAACGAATATCCACCCATATTTAAGCAACTTATGGAGATTTTCTCAGAGTCGGAGGGTCGGAGGTCGAGACTTAATAGTTATCGGAGTTTTGATGAATTTGATATTGACGAAAGCGAAAATGCGTGGGAAGATTCAGGTAAGTACATTTAAACGCTCCGAATGGAATCTTTTGTCAATGTAGACTGGACTTAGACTTTCTTAAATCTTAAAATTCCATCTAGCTGAAAATGAACGTCCTGGCAGCCTTTCTGCGGAAACTATTAGACGGTTAAGAAACTTGGCCATTGCAACAGAAGCTCCGTTGGAAAAGTAAGCGCTTTCGCTTTTCAATTTAACATGATACAGAATTAGTTCAGCTTATTACAAGCGTTTGCTCAACTAATTGCACAATTAGACTAATAATCAATCTTGGACATTATTTTTAGTGTACGTGCCTTGGAAGCCTCAGCTTGTGCCGCAGTGGAATCGGATGTTCACCGTGCTGGAAACTTAGCCAGAGATCTTCACATGGCTCGACCTCCGTTAATCGTGACACAGCCCCGCAACTTAAAATCTTCTAGAACATCGGGAGCCAGAGCTTCTCGTTTCTCAGCCCGTGACAAAATGATTCCAAAAATGGTCACTGAGAAACACACGCCTCATAAATGGTCTTACAAGTTTTGGAAGTTCGTCGTGGCAGTTAGCTCAATTGCTGCGTTCTGCTTTTACACTTACCAAATCGCTTTCGCTGATCACCGTCTCTACTACCTGGTATACGCCTGGCATACATTTGATGTTGTTTTCCTTGCTGACTTTATACTGGATATGTTCTTCATCTCTATCAATACTCGCCACAGTACTATATATTTATAACCAACATTCATGATTAGATACTTACTTGCGAGTCCTTTTTATTAACAACTTGTAATTTCAGGGTTGATAGAAACACCTTTGGAGATTGCAGCCTATAATGTCAAAACATTTGAATTCTGGTTGCGTCTAATAGCATTTTTGCCGTTTGAATACGCCATAGGCCCGTTACCTTTCGTCCAGTGGGCTCCAGATTCGAGCGAGACTGCCCGTTTTTATGCCATTCTGAAGCTAAACAGAATCCTTCAATATCGCCAATGTCTGCTTTTTTTTCAAACGTTTAATGAAAATGGCCATGTATCTCGTATCATTCTTCCCTATGTTCGATTCATTCTCAAGCTGTTCTTCGTCGCTCATATCACTGCCTGCGTTATGGAAGTCATTATCAGACACACTCATCGGTAATATTCAAATTATTAATATGAATATTTTACAAGGTAGTAAGGTTGAATTTTATTATATTGGCAATAATCACCCCTCAGACACAGCAAAAACGAAAATGTTCCGGAATTAGTCAACGACAAGTTTCGCTACTACGAATTTGTCTTTTATTGGGCGTGTCAAGTTGTCACTGGAACTGGATTTGGAGACATAGACCTCAAGAGTTCGTGGGAATTTGCTGTAAGTGGAATCGGTCTTGTAGTTGGAACACTCACACTGATTTATCTTAACGGTAGGATAAGTTGCGTCATGGTGAACTCAGAACGAAGAAGGTTGATTCCAACAAATAAGCGCAGGAAATTATGTTCTCCACAACTTCACATTATATCTCTGTTTTTGCAGAATGGCATTCCACCAAGTATATTACTCACTCAAAAAGTTTATGAAGAAACGTAGATTTCCTCAGTGGCTAGTATTCAGGATACGGACTTATTTTCGGATTCAGTGGACAGCTCATGAAGGGACCCTTATTCCAAACAAGAAAACTGCTATTTGGGATGCTCCAACCACTCTATTCAACAATGTGTGTCTTGCTCAATCTCAAAAATATGTTGAAATGATTCCTTTGTTTAGAGTAAGTTAAATTATTATGTAGAAACAGAATATACTTGCAAACACTAATCACAGCATTGCATTGATGCTTGTATTATTTTAAACTATGAAGTACTGCAATGATGCGTTAATTGTGGACATCTGCTCCGTACTGAAACAATATGTCATACCTCCACATCAAGTGATTCTATATCCATGTGACAGAGCGAGAAGCCTCTACATTATTGTCAAAGGACATTGCATGGTGAACCATTAATAGTTTTAATAATGTCTTTGTGTTGAAGTTGTTTATAAATTTCAATGGTAACTCCTCTCCCCGCTGTAATTTAAGGTGACTTATAAGGGAGAGCAATTAGGGATGTTAGGAGAAGGAAGGTACGTTGGACTTCCAGGTCTCGTCTACGGCAGGAACAAGCCAGCTAAGATCTCCACAATTACTCACTGCCAGTTCTTCTGTCTTGAGTATGATGATTTCAGTAGAATTTCAAAAAAGTATCCTAAATTTCTTGCCGAGCTTAAAGTTCTTAGAGTAAGCTTAGGATAAAACACGTTTTTAAATAAGCAGGATCGAATCCGATTATAACATTGCATTGCCCAATCACTAAATTACCTATTGCGTAGGGAGAAACTGTTTCAAAGCCCAAATCAGAAGACTTCGATCCTTACGACGAACCTGAGATTCCACTACCCACACGCGACGATGCAGGGGATTTTCCGCCACTCTTCAATGATTTCGAAGTGGATGACACTGCAGATAATGATTCAGAAGCTGAAAAGGTTGAGAACTGTTGTACAAATACTAAGACAGAATTAACAAGAGCTCTTAAGACAAGTTTTGTGAAAACTCCACGGAAAAGCTGTATCTCGTTAGCCCTTACCATTTCCTATTACTTAATACTTAGTATTACAGCTCCTAGATGAACTAATTAATTAATATGACTCCGAATAATCATACAGATATGTATTTTCCTCCATAACTGTGTTACCCAGTGGACCATTTCTCAAGTGGTGGACAGTATTCCGGGTTCTTTGCGCTCTAATAGTTGGAAACTTTGTGCCTGTCCAAGCTGTCTTTCCTGTAAAACCAACGACAGCATTCTCAATTGTTCTTTTCTTTGATATAGTTGCTTGGATTGACATGTAAGTCTGTTGTGAACAATGAATTGATATTTTGTGATCCCGTTTTTCACATCTTCTAATAGGTTTCTTTGTTTCCACGTTGCATACTACGGATATGATAATATGCTCGTGGCAGATCGAAAGCGAACAGTTATACATTACTTGTCCAGTTCATTTCTGCTCGATTTCCTCGGGAGCTTTCCAATCGACTACATCGTCATGATGGTTTACCCTGACAGCGTTGGTTTTGGAAAAAAACACTTCTTTACCACGACTTACCAAATAATTGCTCTTTGCAGACTGAATCGAATTATCCAACTTCATCGTGTACTTGCTTGGGGATATATTCTCGATAGAGGCATCTTTAAAAGTCTCTCTTTCCTTACGTAAGTTTTTGTTAACCAACCCGGTTCGTCCCTCAGCCTGTAGTATATTAATTTTCCTTTTGCAGACTCGTTCAAGTTGTTCCGTTGATGTTCTTATACATCAATATAATGTGCTGCATCTCCTTTGCCCTAGTGTGCAAACCTTCAAACACCTTCATTCCTTTCGAAGAGCTGCCCTTAGAACGGCATAATAAAACACATATAGTGGATGAAAATGAAGGCTTACAATTATTTTGTAAAGAAAAGGGTTGGATAATGGGTGGAGAACTATATAACAACTTTTATCAATTCGAAGTCAAGGAAGGTACCCTTTGTGTCCGTTTAGATACTTACAAAAAATTCATGTATACGTATTAAGAGTTATTCCCTTTTAAAAAACATACAGCATTGACTCAGATATCTATTATGTACACAATATCGCTCTACTTTGTCACTGAGTCAGCTTTCTGTGTTGGCTTTGGCGATTTGGACATATTGCAAAGCTCGCTTAACAGGCAACTCGCGATCTTCCTCATGATCTCAGGTTCCTTTATGACATTCCTAGCCTTGGGATTTAGGGAGAATGAACCGAATTAATGTAATTGTGTATTAAAGGAGCTGTAGTCTGCGCCTACCTCATCTCTAAATTTACTGCTTGCTTTGTCGGTGAAGACCCTAGGAGAATTGAAATTCGAAACCGAACTAAAGTTATCTTTCGGTTCCTTGACCAGTTTAAGGTGCCTAAAAGCCTTCGAAGGTACTCACGTTTTATGAACTAATCATTACCTGAGTAGCTCATATGCCGAAGTAGCAGAAATTACTTTTTTGAGCTGATTGTAATCGTAAGACATAATATTGCAGACGAGTGGAAGAGGCTTGTTTTGCTGAGTGGGACAAAACCAGTGGAATATTTCCGAAAGATCTTTTTGCTGCACTTCCGCCTTCACTTAAAGTTGATGCATTCAAGTGTCTCTACGAAGATTGTCTGAGACTGGTGAGACTTAATATAGAATGATACGAAGAATGTCTTCATTATTTCTGCTTAGGTTACTTGAGGAATATGATTTTAGTCTCCGATGTTCAAAGACCTGGATAAGGGTGGAATACGAATGTTATCATCGAAATTAGTCGAGATGAATTACCCCGAAGGAGAGTATGTGTTCAAGTACGGAGACCTGAATGACGATATTTACTTTATAGCAAGAGGTGTAGTTGTATCCTATACGAAGAACGGAGACCTTATTAAGTACATTGGACCCGGAAGGTAACCCTTTTTATTTCATTTAATAAATGACATAGGCTAGGAGCCTATGATTAAAGTCAGTATACATTTAATATTAAATGTTTCTTTTCTTTGCCCTTCTTTTAGTCTAGTCGGTGAAATGCCTTCGCTTCAAGATATCCAGCGAATGTTCACACTTTTCGCAGGAACTGATGTACAGTTGTATGTTTTCAAGAAAGAAGACTTTCTGGAATTCTTGAATCTGTATCCAGATATTCGTGAAACTTGTGAGAAGTTAAGTGCGATTCACTACAAAGAGACAATTGAGGCTACAATACGACGCACCTTGGGACACACAGCGACTGAACCAGGAGAAAACGTGGATTCCCCAAAATCCAACAAATCAGAAAAATACAGAAGATCTGGAATAGTGATAATACAACCAAATTCCACAGATTTGCACTCTAAACAAAACCAGGTTCTTATGGCAGAAGCTGTTTTAGACCCTCTCCGTCTTCCGGCATTCATCGAGGAAGGCGACAATATTCGAAACAGCATCAATATCAACAGAATGAGTCGCAATGTTCAACGTTCTCCTAGCTGTTGCGAGAAATTTGTTTCCTTCTTTATTACGTTTGGACGAAAACCTCGAGATCAAATGGGAATATTCCATTTTGTCCCAGAGTAAGCTAATCAATTCAATATTTTTGTAATAATGGTTAACTAAATATTATTTCAAGCATGATTTTTAACCCAGAAAAAGCAAATTAACGTGGAGATCTGCTGTAATTCATCCCTCATCACCGATTTGCAACTACTCTATATTCTATTTATTTCTCACGGCGATTTCATGTGGACTCACAATTTTTGAAATTTTTTTTACCCCCTACAAAAACAGAGATAGAGTTGTAACTTTATACATCCGAATCTTTCTCGAAGTTTTTTTTGCTATTCGAATTATTGGGAACTTCCGCCTCGCCTATTTTGACGAAAACTCGGAGCTAATTTCCAACCCATGCCTCATCGTCAAACGGTATAAACCAAAAAGCAATTAATAAAATTTGAGGCTAATAACAAAGGGTTTCTCCTGTGTACAATTTATAGATATGTTTTAAGTCCGACAGGATTATGGATTGATATGGTCTCGACACTACCGTTTTGGTTAATTATCCGTTACAGTAACGAATCAAGCTTCCAATACAATCAGCCCATTCGTTTCCACCAATTGCTTCGTTTCGTAATTACCATAGACCAATTTTTGCAGAATTCCTCACCCAGTAATCTCATAAAAGTTTGGTAAATAAGGTTTTAAAAAATGTTTTGCGTTGCAGAATCTAATGTTCAGATATTTACGAGACACAGAATTGAAACTCCGAATGAAAGTGTTTCATTATAAGGCTATCACAATATGTTTGTTCCTAAGCTTCACATTCCACATCTGTGCTTGCGCTTGGGTTTCCACAGCTATCGAGGGACCTGAAATAAATATTACAAGTGGGTCCTGGATGATGGTACTCTATGACAGGGAAGTGGCAAGTAAGTTTATTAGTTAAAAGGCTTTGTGAAACTCAAATTGAAAGCTTATGATTCCACTGAATTTTTTAAGAGGCAAGAGCCGACCACATAGAGCTAAACTACACGCACCAGTTTATAAAACCTAATTACTCCATCGCGCATAAATACCTCTTGTCAGTCTACTACGTTTGTTCAGCCATCACTTTCACTGGACTTGGCGATGTTGCAGCCAAATTTCCATATGAGCTTCAACTCACGATAGTTATGATCTTTGTTACCGTATTTGTGTTGGGGTATCTTGTTGGAGAAATTACGCAGGCCCTAGCCAGTAAAGTCGGTGCCAAAATGAGATACAAACATCGACTTCAAGTCATGGAAGTAATTTAAGCTTGCGAATCTGAACAAGTAGTTGAGTTGATGTCCTTTTAATTATCCCCGTATGTGTGCTTTCTGTTGGTAGCACCATTTCCAGTATTTGGGACTTGGTCAAACCCGAATCGATGAAATCAAGAAATACTTCATGCTCCTTTGGGTACGTTGCAATGGAATGTGCTACACTGACATACTTCTTCACCTTCCGTAACCCAAATACTCTATCTCTGACTCTTTCAAACCCGTTGATGTTGAGTTTGCCTTCACTTATAAGTTTGATGTTTTTAGTTATACTCTACGTGCCGATTTAACCATGTTTGTCTATGGACCCAACATTAAATTTGTAATTTGATTTTACTAAGTTGATGAATTCCCATATTTGTACGTACTTTACGTTCACCCGGAAATCTGATGTATGTGGCTTCCATGTGTCTAGTCACGGCTGTATGGAAGACTGGACAAAGACATCATCCGACAGCTAAGTGCAGAAATCAGACACGAAATGTTCCTCCCAGGAACTCACATTGTTCGCTCAGGCGACATTTGCCAAGCAGTGTACTTCATAAAAAAAGGCGAAGTTGTCATCATTGATGAAAGTCCTGGAATTGAACTCTGTGTTGAAATCCTCTATGAAAACGAGTGTTTCGGCGAGGCAAGTCAAAATAACTCAACTTGGTCGTTCATTCCAAAATCTCACGGTACCCAAGTCACCGTAATAGTAACTAATTCTTCTCAACTCTTCAGGTAAAAACAGTTCTTACAGGACTTCAGTTTCGATTCTCCTACGTCGCCCGTTTGGAAACCGAAGTCGGTGTGTTGTTTCACGACGACCTTATTCGGATTCTAAAAAGACATGGGCGAGTATATGATGACATCTTGGAGAAAGCGAAGGAGATGAGGGAAAAGAAACTTCATTTAGCTCGTGAACATGAGAAGTCCGCTCGGTTATCTCGACAGTTGATAAAGTCAAAGAGGAGTACTGGTTCAGTTGGCTCTGCTGCAGGTCATCTTTCACCATCCACTTCTAAATCAAACATTTAATGTACATTAAGCTACTTGAACAAATAATACTGTTATTCTCTCAGCACATTACTTGTTCTATTTGATATCTCTTAATCTCTTATTCCCCCACTTTGAGCAACTGCGTATACTTGCATGTCCACCGTATCTAGACATGAGATGAGGAAGCGGAAGGTTAGTCCTATTGATTTATGTTTGTCTCACTCTCTTCTTTGAACGGATGAATTCGCAAGTCTCAGATTACAATCACCTGTGGATGATTTATACATTATCACAGTTTCACAGTGTGTCAGATATTACATGTGGGTTACAATTCCTTTGCTCGTCACAATAAGTATAAGCTTTGTACATGTAGTAGTACATAGGTATTCTAACCTTGATGCATTTTGACAAGTGCCTTCATTAGCTTGACATATCATCATCACAGTATTCGACATTCATAAACTTTTAAACACGTACTCTTGATTAGGTTTCTACAGGGAAGATGAGCAAGTGAAGCTAATGAATAGAATGAGGAACAACCAGTTCTTGCATGTACTTTGGTTGCATGCATTTTTAACCTGACTTGACTTTCGTGCCAAGTATTTTATAAATAGTGTTGTGTTCGATCGATAATAACAAGAAGATGATCGAAGAAGATTATCACTAATAAGAATGCAGAATTTTCCTTTATTGTGTTTGACACAGCAGGTCGCTCACCATGTTTATATTTGTGTATTCCACTGATACACATCTATTATGCACGATCAACTGTATTTTTGAATTTTTACAAAAAAAGTAGTTTAATATTAATGGACCTATTATTATGTGCTTCACGCTGAGTTCGCAATGATGATAAGGTTATGTGGTTCCAACTATCGTAATACACGGAGATATTATATTATGTGGAAGACATAATCATAATCAGAAGGTGTGTATTCGCAGTTTTTGCTGCTGGTACGACAAAATTGGTGTTTGAAACCAACGCTAATGAGAATGCGAATATAAGAGGCAGACTGTTTTTGCTTTCCAATGAAACTATATAAACACCAATGTCAAATCAATTCCAAGGTTCACAAAGTTCAGGTTCTTGGTAGTGAGCAAATGTACTTTCGGTTGGCACTTTATTTCAATACTTTGCTATCCTAAAAGACTTCATTTCTGAGAATCAAAAGCCATTATCACTTGCCAGTAACTACCTGTGCAACTATTGATTAAATAATTTGAAAGGAATCTTAAGAAAGGTTTAGTTTAAATTTTCACAGCATTTACCTTTACTTCGGGCTCAAATTACTAACCTTTTGACTTGGAGACGTTCGGAAGAATAATAAGTAATTAACCAGAGTAAGTTAACGCTTTCAGTTGTCAGTTCTTGGCTAAATGTTGAAATTGTGGATTGTGGAAACTAAAAAAGGTTTCTTAATTTACCCCAGGATGGGATCAACTTGGCTGAGACTTGCTGTTCCACTGGCTTGTTTGTTTCTTTTGTTAGTGGTCACATCTTCAGACGGTTCCAGTACTCTGTCCAGAGTCAAAATCTGTTTTAAGAATTGTGGCCAATGCAAAAGAATGTTTGGAGATTACTTCGAAGGAAGACGTTGTGCAGATCATTGCATATCTCATAAAGGGAAGTTCATGCCGGATTGCCACGATGTCTTTTCTATCTCAGCCTTCATTTCTAACCTTCAGTAATTAGTTTTGGGAAGAATTTATTACAGTTGGATTTTATTTATACGCTTTATCATTAATGTATCTTTTTCTACAATAAGAGATGTGATTAAGATATGACTATTTTAAGTAATGATTATTCTCTTTTAAAATGTAATGAATAAATCATCTCTACACAATTATTAATCTTTATTATTTGCAATTCGCAATTCAATTTTGACCATCAGCACATGATTTCATTAATCCGAGTGAGAGAAATAAATAGTGTTGTTCTTACAATTAATTCTAAATGCATTGCTATCAATAAACTAAACTACATCGCAACGATATCGTTTTACGTCTTGTCTAGTAAATGACTCTGCGTAAAAATCAGGTCCGGATGAATCTCGCAATGTTTGTGGGATCAGCACAATCAACAAACGATTCTGTCCGGGTTCTGGCTTCAATGCAAGCTCGACTGTAATCACATGGACATAAAGGATGATTTCATGGTTAAGTGATAGAAACAAGTTAAATGCACTCCGAACTATATACTACACTCTACCTGCATGAATATCCATCGAAATAGTCTCCATATAGCTGCACACACTGAGCACAGTTCCTGCAAGCAATTTGAGGACAATATTATAGTGTACCAAGTCCACTTATGATTACTCAGAAATTACAATTGTCTCAAAGGGAAAATTACAATATGCACGTAGGATTCGCATGGGCAGATTTTATTCCAAGTCCAATTGTAATAAAGACCACGATGACCAGAAGAAGGTAAGTGATTCCTGGAGTTCTCATTGTGACGTCCTTACCCGCAGGGAGGTTTCCAATTGGGCTGAATGTTAATAATATTTGAGGTTGTGCTGGTAGTAAGTGACAGGTGCGTTTCGTAATGGATTTTGATAATT
>Ga0194135_10002565_pt1 | contig 11072 bp, 9 predicted proteins | sample LitLau_LLRF_2013_FD_134024 | JGI IMG/M metagenome (GOLD analysis project Ga0194135, IMG submission 134024) | Freshwater sediment microbial communities in response to fracking from North America - Little Laurel Run_MetaG_LLRF_2013 (version 2) | ecosystem: Environmental > Aquatic > Freshwater >... | reverse complement strand
GATGAATTTACGCGATAGAGTTGAATAGGGAAGCATATTACACGTATATGTCACGCATATTTCGTATGTAACTTGATTCGTGGAAGTTGGAAGTGTGAATAGGCGGATTAATGACGATATATATATATATATATATGTACATATATATATATATATACATATATATGAGTTGTATATATATTGCATGGGATGTAACAACTAACATCAACTGCATTGACAACCATATATACACACAAATAGTACATAACTGCAATGATATATAAAATATATCTCATTTGACGCAGCAGCTTCCACACACGCTACCAAATTGCACACGAAAAAGATAGCAGGCTCTATACAGATATTTACAATAGATGTGCAATATCATACATAGAGAAAGTAATATATAGGGTGAGAAAGCAGTTGAGATGTTCAGAACTACTTTCACCACACGTAACACTCTCTCATCATCGTCTGGTTTTCGATCGATTTATGCTAAAAATGAGTTTACGAATTTCTGTGAGAGGTATTTATTAGCTAGAGAGACGAAATAAGGGATTCTGCTCTCCTCCGTAGACATGTTATCTGTTAACAGATGAAGTTCCCATTTTAATATATGGATCGTCGTAGTAGTAGTATTGGAAATGGAAAGCTTCTTTCTCTCTACGTGAACATTGAGAATAACTCACGTATAGTTCTAAATGTGCTTGAGGGTAATGAAGATGACTAACTACGATGAATGCAATATTCTAGCCAAGCATAATAATAATACACACACACTCGTGCATTGTAAACCTATTTCACTTGAAAGTACAAGAAGCAGCAGCAGCAGCAGTAGATACAAATAATAAACACACAAGTAAGATTGTAACAAAGAGTCGTCACTTGCTCAGCAGCAGGAGCGTTTGAGGAAATATGCATTGAATTTGTTTTAGTGTGCGATGTTCATATAATATAATAACTCGTGTGTGCGGTGTAGTGGTGCTAGATGAGCTTTCTCTATTCGTATAGACACATATTCGTTGGGAGTTGCCTGCCTTAAGCTTTGTTTGATGAGGAAGCATGAGGAAAGGAATTAGATTAATTCTATCATCCTACTCTTAATCCAAACTCTTCCCTGTGTGTGCTTGTATGTTGATAGATATATATGCACGCAATATAGAATAGTTCGCTAGTATATAGAAAAATGAATGTGTACATTATACACAGGGAGCCAAGATGAGCTAAGAGAGAGAGAGAGAGTATCTGTCTGCACTTTCCATCCAACTGCACAGAATTACTTTTCTCCGTTTCTCTCTCTGTGTTCAAGTTAAATTAGGCTGAAGGAAAGTAAGTAGAGCAAACCAAAGGAGAGACAACACAGAGAGAGAGGGAGAAAGCATCACAGGGAGAAGGAGTGGTAAAGGTAGGTTTCAATTAAAAATTAGTAGACTTGATATGATACACACACACATAGCTAGTCTATATATGTAGTAGTACTAATGAATAAGAAGACTTTACTTGAACACAATGCGTTTGCTAGCAATCTAGCACATATTTGCCCTTTACCCTCATCTCTAGAAGTTATATCGTCTTAAGTCAAAAAATAATCATTAAGTCATTACTGGTTGAACTAAAAGCAAATGTTTCGAGGAAACTAGTAATAGGAGTTTCTCATTTGGTTACTTTCTGATTTATATTCAAGAGAAGGTTTATGTTTGTTTGCATAGCTTCATATTGCTTTCACTCGTTTAATCCTTAGGATAGACGTGCTTTGTTTTTCAGAGGAAATTGATTAAAAAATAGGATTTTTATTCAAACTTTGTACAAACAAGAAGTGTGAATAATGAATAATTGATACGCATATCAATATTGTTTCGCATTGTTGAAATAGTCAATGATCCTCGTGTTGGGAAACGCAAGGAGGCTTTAACTAACGGGAATTTGTCTACATGCGTGTATACGGAGAACGATAAAAGGCAATCAATATAAAGTAGGTTATGGCCATTTGGAGTTCACACCTTGAAAGTGGCTCATCTGGTGGTGAACTACACTAAAGTCAGTGTGAAAGATAGTAGAAGGATGTGATTTATTGCGGTTGTTGTAGAGGAAAGCTCTCTTCTAACCAAACGATTTCAATTTTAGATGGGTGCGGTATTGATTCTACCGACCACAAACTGGTCTCTGGCCACTCGTAAGTTGCTCACTCAAGAACATCTTCTGGAGAAAGCAAAGAAATCATTACAAACATTACACACGTACGACCGAATAAATACTTCACACATCATCCACCGACATTTCTCGCCACAACTCGTCTTCTCGTCCTGCTTCTTCTTCATTCCTTATTAAGTACAACACACACTCTCCTTACAACCATATGGGAACATTTTACCAATTTTTAATACTAATAGTAATAACTCTCGTGTATCATTTCTTGCGAAGAAATAGGAGAAGGTATACAAACAGCTCTTATTCGTCTTTTTTTATGTAGTGTAGATTTCCGCACGATGTATAATGCTGACTAAAAACTCGTACGAACTTTACAAACTTTTTTTGTGCATTTTTGTATTCTGTACTCATCTATCCAATAACTCTTCTTGTAATACTCTATACACGAAACTTATTAGGAAGATTTTTTATAGAGTTTAGCGTACGAAAATTACGTACACAAGAAAATGAACAGTTCATCGAATACAATAAAAGTACAAAAGAATCCATAACATGTCTAATGAACACGTCCAACCCAATGTGATTTGTAGCTTTCTTTTACTCTCTTGCGGGGTCTACAATAAAGCAGTTTTGGGAAAGGCATTCAGTCGAATTTCTAACGATGAAGCGTTAAACTATCGTCATATTTTATAGAGTTTGTCTTCACCTCCTTTACTATAGAAGTGTATTTGACTTTGACATTATTAACAATCGCACCAAGTCATGATAAAAAACTGAACTGCAAAAGAACTGCGAATTGCTTACATAAATAATTATGATTGCGTTTTGCTTTTGCTTAACGAGTTGCCTAGTCCAGCCCTTATATATAAACTTTGTATACAGTCGTCAACACTCTATACTTCCCAACAATGCAATAAATCATTATTGATTTAATACTTTCTACTCATGCAAAGTCTCTCTCTCTCTGGCCAACTGAAGAATAATAGAAACTTCCGTCAGGAAATTACACTTGGAAGATACCACCACACGTCGTTGATCGAATCGAAGATTCGAATAAATGAACTCGTACAAACAGACAAAGGTTTTGTGAGGAGCTTCAATGTTCTAATTTATCTTGGAAAGGAATCTATAGCTTTTGTGTATGAAAAGTTAGTTAATGAAAAAAGCATTTTGAATTGGGGATCGATAATCGATTAACTTGAAGAGGAAGGAGGAGGAGGTATAGAAGAAGTGATGGTGTGGTACTTGACGTTTGGTTTTAGATGCGGCAATTTATTCCTCTTGTCTTCATACAATCTTCTTAACTAAAAGTTATACCTACATATATACACACACAGTTTTTGAGTATTCAGACAAAGATGAACTAGCAGTCTGTTCTATTAAGAATCTAAAAAGAAACTGCTTTTATGTTCCTTTGATCTAGTTTCATCCTTTCTAGTTGCAACAGTAAGATCGTCAAGAGATTTCAGAAATGTCCACACCTGCCATGTCAAACTTACAAAGAAAGAGATGAAGATGCAGAGTAACAAGGTGAACTGACTATACAATATATACCTATATTGTATAGTCAGTCTTATCATTCATGCATAGAATATATCTAGAGAAATAATAATAAGAAAGGTTCATAGATACATATTGTAATCTAAGGAGATCGAAGCACTTTTGGGTAAACAGGTAATTCTGCTTGTTCGAAGATTATGTTCATTCAATCTATATATAAAGTTCCTTGCTAGTTCAATAATGGTAATAACTAGTAACAACTTGGGCAATCAACAGAGGATTGCAAATCCACACCAAGGATTACTACGTCTTTCTCTCTCAATCGTCTTCAATTGTATTGTGTGCCAAGTAAAGCTTTCAATCTCAAGCAGATCTCTAAAAGAAGAAGAAGACACTCGTCGTCGGGGCTCAAGATTTCCTTGTGCTTAATATTCCTCCAACCAACATGGATATACCAAGGAAGTGTCTCTATATTTGCCTTTATAGTGTGTATACACATATATATATATATTTATTTGCACACATTATAGAGCTCAGTTACAGCTTTTACCTCAATTGCTTTGTGCATTATTTACTCCAAATCGTTTCCCTGGAATAGGAGAACAGTCTCTCTGGAAAACAACTACTCCACACCTTCACTCAAGTACGCTCTCAAGCGTAATATACTTCGCACCCATCAAATGGCAAAAGAGCTACTACTACTTTCTACCACACAGCAATAGACACACATAATCACTTCCAGTCCGATGACTACGTGAGAGTGTATGTGTGTATTTGGCGAGCTGAAAGCCAAATTGCTTTCGGGCATTGAAAAATTGACTTGTGTACTTGATATGACACATTATAGAAGCTAGATAAGAATAAAGTTTAGGAATCAAGGCTGCTATAGAACAACGACCATTATAAGTTACTTACTAACTTACTAACACTAACTATGTGAGAGATGTATTCATCGCTGCGGCTTCTCTAGAGTATAAAGTGTACTTTAATCTCATATTAATTGACTTTCAGATCGACCTGCAAAACTTTCTGATTACATAATTACATCCTCCAAGTGATTATATGTCTCTTGAGGTTGACAGATTCTGTCTGGTAACATCACTCAACACACAAGAGATTAAGTGTGTGTGTGTAGTGAACTTTAGATAGAGAAATGAATGAGTCTATGTACTTATAGGAGCTATCGCTATTGCTACCTTTTGAAAAGATCAATTGCTTAGAGAAATGAAACAGATACTCAAGTGTGTGTGTACGTGAAACACTACAGGATTTCAGTAGCCTCGTATAGTTAGTTACTCTAGTCTAGTCTATCTATAGTTGTATTATTTTAACAACGAGACCACTTGCCAGATTTGATTACCATAATTGATCCAATCCACTGAACAAACATTTCTTCTGACTCTTATTCTATTGCCCAATCAAGCATTCTCCGAAACTACTGTGCATATATACATAATGGCTTTACAAAACCTCATGAACATTTATTATTGTTCGTCAAATACTTTATACACTTTATACTTACATTTATGCCTTTTAGTAACGGTTTAGGAAAGTCTTATTAAGTGTGTGGGGAGTTGAATAATAAAGGTGAGTTCTCGTATATTTGACATCCAGCAGTTGTTTAAACGACAGCTCATTAATGAAGTAGAAATTCGCTTACGCTTGTCACTTTTAAAGCGTCTTCATGCATGTGATCTCTCTCGGGTACTGAGCGTTTCTTTCAATAATATTCCGCTGAATATTCTACAATGGCAACTATCAAAACTGTGCAACCAGCCATGCTATGTATATATGAACACCACTCTCTGCTACTTCCTATTGTGTGAGTCTCGTTTAATTTCAAAGAATTTGCCAACTTATATATCTCAGTCAGCCACCACCACAAGTTCAATCTGTGAAATCTCTCTCATTGTTGTTTTGTGTCAGAAGCAATTCAACCATGACTAAGTTTCATAATGAGGACAAACTTCAGTATACAGGACAAAGTAGAGTTGCTGCTTCCCTGTCCCTGCTTTTGTATAATAAGTTTTCTTGCCACCACCAGAAAGTTTTACTTATAATGATTGCGCCCACATACAAACAAAATATGTATTGAAACATCTTTCATCCCTACCTCTTATATTCATCTGTGAGTGTGGTTTGACAAAATAAAGTTACTTTCACCTTTCACACTTACGTACTATTCAATATCTATATAGTACATGTCCATATAGATAGATTGAAGAATCGGCGAGTGTTTGTGGCAACAGAAGAAGAATAAAACAAAAGGTTGCCTTCTTAACAAATTGATAAAAAGTCTTGTGGTGGTCGTGTCAGTCAAATAGTATAAACTTAACTTTCGATAAAACTTTTGTAAAGCTCAAACGATGACTGCAAATGGCTGGCCTTTTGTTTACCCAAGGCTCAAAAAGCTCTACTTACTTTCTTGCACAGGCACACACACACACAAACAATCATTTCAAAAAAACGAGTTAAAGAAACTCATGAAACTTACAAGAGATTCTTTTGATGCAATCCACAGCTCTTGGAAGTGCACACTGACGGGTTTTTGATGTTGAAGAAAAGCTCAATAGCAAGAGAGACCTTTTCACAGAATAAGATATCCAAAAACAACACTGCTGGGTCTCCTACAACGTCCTCCTCCTCTATCTCTCTATAAAGTATGTAATAGTTCAAATAGACCTTTATATATTCGGAGAATTGCACGAGAGTTAAGTGCACCAAAAAACTCACAACCACATACACACACGATGAGCATTGAGAGTTTAGAAATGAAATTCGTGTTTCTGGTTAGAGAAAGTAAATGATAAAAAAAACAGTGGAAACTTTCACTGCTGATGTTGTAGGCTGTAGCAAGTGTTTGGAAATGCAGAGAGAGAGAGAGACAGCACAAGTTCGTATGCGAGTGTGTGTGTATGGATAAAGTAGATATGGGCTCTCGTTGTTGTATTGAAAGAAGTAATGAGGAACAAAAGTTCAGTGGGAAGTGAAAGCCAGAGTGAAACGACGACGGGTGTGGACAGATGCGAGGATGAAATTGGAATGAAAGGATAGGAAGAAGAGATGCGAGGCTTTATATCCCAACACGACGATATATATCTTTTCATCCGAGGTTTCTGGGACTTTCCCTGCTTCCTCTCCGCCTGCTTTCTCCATCCAACGTGCTACATTTCCTAGTCGTTCACATAGATCTCGTATCATGTGACCCTCTCTTCTATACATAGTACAGTCAACTTGACTTTTCCACACAAAAAACCCAAAGATTTTGTCCCCCTTTCTCAGTGGTTTCTTCAATCAATCCACTGCCACGAGGTGCAATAAATAAAGTCATCTTTCAACAACACTGTATACATACACTTAGTGTGTGACGGTGTTATCGATACATATATACATATACATATACATAGGTAGATATATATTCTCTGTGGATTAAGGAGAAGGAATAAAAACGGCTTGAACAGACACACGAGGTACGTATAGTAAATCTGTAGGCATGGGTCTGTGATAAAGAGCAGTCGAAACTAATATGCAAGAGCTCTCTTTATACGTAAAAGAGAGTTACAAAAAGGATTTTAAATATTATGTTCCCAAGTACATTAGAAATATCCATTACAGCAGTTCCCAACTATCAGTTTCTCTTTTATCTCGTGCTCTCGAGTATATTTCAAGGGAAGAGATAAAAGAGATTCATGAAAGTGAAAGTCAGGCGCCTTGTATTTTGAGATGGTGACAATTATTAAAAAGAAGGGTGTGTGTATAAGAAAGAACTTACTTTCTCTATGAATAAAAGAAACTCTTTGATTAATTGTGCAGATAATTCAATCAACGTGTCGTTGAGTGCACCGACCATTTATACATATAATCAACTTGCATGATTTCTTACTCTGTGTGTCTCCGTCTATATATCTCTCTAATTGCGTATTCTATTGATTTTTCAAATGAAAACTACCAATATAGCATCGCGTGCTTGACTTGAAGTAGGAACGGTTTCAATTTTAATATCAATTGGAATTTCAGTGCGTTTCTTCTTTCTAAATAAGTAATAAAAATGTTCTTGCAATTATAGAAGTCTATATGCTGTTCAAGTTGAACTAGGACTACACATCTGATTTTTCGCACTCTCAGCTTATCACTTTAAAACATACTTCCTGCGATCGAATGACTTTAATAACTCGTTGAAATGCTTTTCCTCTTATATAGATAACGTACGTATGGAAGTTGAAGCAGTTGAATTTCCAGTTTTCATACGAAATTGGCTAAATGCAAAAACATAAAGTTCCTTAGTTGGGAGCGCCGAGCGGAGTAAAAGATAAAAATTAAGAATTCATGTTTATCTCACATGAGGCCATGTGTACACACTGGAAGATTAGAGAGATGACGTCATTAGAAAAGTATTCCATTAATTTGGAAGTCTTCTTCCTCTCTGGGAGTCGTATAAAAGAGAAATATATTTCTTTTTCAACAACTCGTTTTAAGAGCCCATTACGCTTAGCCACTCTCTGTGTGTGTGATAGTCACTGTGAGAAAGTTACACATGAAAAAGTTTCATGTGTGACTCTCTGTGAGTTTTCTGTTAGTCTATTTCTTGAAATATAAGTGGGTACGTATGCTGTACAAATGTACAAGCTGTGTATGTACATATATTCTTTACAAATTGTTCCACAAAAGTCTATTTTAGCCTTGGGAATTTGTGAGGCAATGTTAACTCCACCCGTTGCTTAATGTGACTTGTCATGTCGTCATTATTGTGAAATATACAAACACAAACTCTACTTTCTCCATGTTAAATGTTCATCACGTCGAAATCAATTAAAGCTACGAAGAAGACCCTCATCTGTACATTACCCTCACATAGTGTAGTACAAAGAGTACAAACAGATTTGTATAATACTAGGCTAACTAACTAAGCCCAAGACAGATTTCATGAAGCTCGACTGCCCCAGCTTTATCCCACCAGTAACATCAATCGCTTCTCTCGTACTCTCTGTGTCTTAAAAAGTCCAAATGGAAACCCGATTTGAAATTAATACCGTAAGCATCATCGTCTCTCATGCAAATTTTGTTGTGTTCGTCCTGTTTTACTTTAAATAAGGCTTATTAAGCTTAAGTGTACTTCTTGAGAACTCTTTCCATCTCTCTCTCTCTCTCTTTCTCTCGAGTAATTTGATGGGAAAGAATTCAACCTCCAAGTCGACTTAGTTTAACGCACTATCTTTTTCAGTTTCGCAGGGAGTCTTAACATTACCAGCCTCTTGTCCATATATCTGATCAAAATATATGCGAGTATATCTAATACTGTAATCGCACAGCCTTATGATTACACGGAAAGCATTAGAAGTAACAAAAGGTCTACTTCACACGAACTCTCATCCATTTTTAAGAGCCTTATTGTACTCTCTCCAGATTCTGAGTTTTAAAGTCACAATGTTAATCGTATTCACAAGTGATCCAACTACATAAAATGAGGATCCACACAAAATCTCTCTCGGAGAGATTCGGGGAAATTCACGACTCACAATTTGAAGACTGCCGTTTTTGCTGAGTTTCAACTTACAAAATAGCATTCCTTCGAATAACTTCATATACACTTGTACGATGATACACAATAGAAATATCTATATATATGCACCCGGCTGCTACTCACCATCTCTATACATAATTCCACTTTAACTAGAGAAAGTTTTATGTGTAACTTAACCACAACAGAGATAATATAGATACATGTGAAGCGTGTGTATGTGATTTCACGAGACTGTGTTCATCTTCATACTTCATATAATACTGTTCATTACATTAACGAACACAGAATTGGTGTGGTGGTGAGAGAGTTCGTTCCTCGCTAACTTTTTCGTTGTTCAACTATATTTTATATAATGTGATTTTGGCAAAGTTACTGTTCCTGGATCTCTTTTAGTTGAGTTGATATCTACCCATTTCCCACTTCTATAGTTGGGATAATGGGTAGATTCAATCTACAACATTCTTCATTTAAGTGTATGATTCATATATGACAATGGTAATGATAATAATTCCAGTTCAGAGAATCTATAATAACTAAACTACGTCATCATCCATATAAACAATAAAATCTCTCGTATAGGAAAGAAAGAAATAGTTTTACATGGAGATTTTTGTATTTGTACAAGGAAAAAGCTTCCAATTCACAAGGGACGAGTGTATATACACTATACACTATATTTATGTTCATGGAGGAGTCTTATAAATTCTTCTTCGGTGGGACTGCAAAATCCTCCGAGTTGTTTCGTGTTGCAATTCGTTAGACATGGGAAAATATATGATAGGATAAGAGAAAAACTAAGAAAGTTGCACAATAAAAGTCTTTCTATAATAACGATGATACGATGGGGTTTGTTTGGAGAGATATGAGATACGCATACGATTGAGAAGAAAGAAACAGAGCGAGATTTCATTGTACTCGGTGAATCTCCCTGAGAGCAACTAACTAAAAAGCAAATACCAAATACTGAGAGACCAGAGAGAGAGTTTATGCATGCATAGTTGAATGTGTATGAATAAATATATAAGTACGTATATGCAATATCTGAAAATGATGTCCAAGTCTTCTACTTGAAGAAACTACAAATAATGACAGTTCCCTTTTTGGAGATTTATGAAATACCTCTCTCGTGGTTCGTGGAACTAATCGATATGTATAATATAAACTTTCTTATTGAAATATTTCTCAGATTGCATGTATTTCTTGTAGCATTTTCGTCCTCTCATTATTGAATTCTTGGCTAGAGACGTCTTTATATATTCCATGAATAACACATACAGTATGAGAATACTGTAGGGAAAGCATTGGGATGTAAGTAAGTCAAAATCTTATGTAAATATCCTAACTAGTTCTTATGTAACCAAATAGCTGGAAGCTAACCAGCTAATTACAATTACACTGGAAATAATTAATGATGTTAAATGGTATTCCTTACCTTTTGCTAACTAAAGAGCATCCACGCGTCAATGTAGCTTAAAATGTAGTTTAAGTATGCACTTAATACCACTAAATGTATTGCAATTGTTGTCTTTTTTGTGTGTTATTCGTGATCACGATTAATTCACTTCTCCGCACTCTCTGTTTATTATTATACATGTTGGAAAACATATCCAATTGATCAATCAGAAGTATCAAATAAGGACCTGCTATGCTAAGAGTAATAACAACAAATGAAATCCTTTCTCGAGTCTCCTCAAAAACCTTGTCTGAGAATTAAATGTCCATACATCGCACCACATGTGAGATCTGGACTCTAGACTATGTATTTAAAAAATAATAAGCCTCCGCAGAGGTTAATGGAGATTCTTAAACAAACTCTTGATTCCTGATTGCACCTACACCTTATACTTGTTTTTTAAACCACCACTGTACTCACTCACACACCGTAGTAAGTTAAACTATACTTCGTGTTGATGGTGGTGGTGGT
>Ga0194135_10002564_pt1 | contig 11073 bp, 13 predicted proteins | sample LitLau_LLRF_2013_FD_134024 | JGI IMG/M metagenome (GOLD analysis project Ga0194135, IMG submission 134024) | Freshwater sediment microbial communities in response to fracking from North America - Little Laurel Run_MetaG_LLRF_2013 (version 2) | ecosystem: Environmental > Aquatic > Freshwater >... | reverse complement strand
GTGGAAAACATACGAAGAATACGGCTATGAAGGAATTCGTAAAGCGAGATTAAAATTATTACAACAAAAGTTATCGACAACCCGCCCCGTAATGCAAAGAGCACGGGAGAAAAGTGTTTTTTTGTTGGAGACAATAAGAAATCATGACTAAAATTTTCCAGGGGAAAAGGCATCTAGAGAGATTTCAAATGAAAGGGCCTTCAGTTATCATATGGGGCCTAGTTATAGAAATGTCAGAAACCAGTATATGTGATTCAAAAACTTTTAAAAGTCTTAAAATTTGTTTGAATTTTCTGATATAGATCAATAGACAACGAAATTGAGCCCGGGTTTCAGCGCTCAATTCAAGTTAAGGTCAGTTAATTTGGTTGAATTTGTAAATAATTGAGAATGACAGTATGTATATTAATGAGATTTTAGACAAACATTTTTATTAAATCAAAGCAAGTAATTAAAGTTTCGTCCAAGTTTGAAACGCACGCCGATTTTTCATGACTTTATTTTAATTTAAATTGAAATATGCTTTTAAATCCTTATTGTTATGTTTCATAATGGTAATGTAATTATGATTCACTTTCCATCGTAGTGACACTGCCAACAAACAAAGAAAATCATTGGCAAAAAAATTCAAGGTCAGGGGCAATTCAGACAAGTCAAAGGTCAAATTCTCAGGAGATGTGAAAACGGAGAATCATAAATTTGTTCTGTAAAACTCTTTTAAAAAAACACAATAAGGACGGGTTGCATTTGCATCCCCGGTCGCTCAGTTGAGCCAAAATAGTGACACTTTCGTTAGTTCCATCCACGTGTTGTTTTCCTTATTGTATGAATTCTGATTTGGTAGGCAGGAGAAATCCAACAAGACCAGCCTAAAAATTTGCTTCGTCCACACCGTGTAGTGTGCTCCACCGTCCAAAATAAAGACTGAGAAATTAACACGTTGGCATGTACGCAGGAGTAAGTTTTATTTGGTGCGTTTTATACGAATTACAAGGACAGCGTCTTTAATTTAAACAGTGCACAAACGATTTCAAAGTTTTTATGATTGCTATTACTAAATCTGTTAGTACTAAACGAGTACCAAGTTAGAAAAGAGAAATGACGACGGGAAGAGGAGATTAATGAATTTACAGTTAATTATCAATTCCATAAGCAGTTTGTTGGCTCTTGTAAACTGAATTGTCCACTTTTCCAACAATATGTACCTACATTCGTCCAAAAACTGTATATGCTTCCAGGATTTTCTTTTGATGGAGATGATCGGGCGGAAGTGACAAGAACAAGTTTCCAATCATCCTCGTCTGCCTGGATTTTTCCCTTTTCTTTCCTTTGATTGATGAGGTGGGATCGAATTCCACTAGACATATTGAGCCAGTTGAGCATAAAGTTCTTGTAGTTCCGGTAGGACTTGACTCCATTTCGGCCGATCGTCACCCTCCCATGTCCAGCATCCACTCATGGTCGAGTACCTGCAATCCATCACACAAATTCATTTTTTTTCAGCCTCAAGAAATCAAGTCAAGGGAGTGAAACTATTGCCGGGGCTCATTGAATAGATTTATGAGAACAAGGGAAGGGGGTTCGTGGACTCACAGTTCATCCGGGCAGTTGATTGGTTGGGAAAGTCTGTAGCCTCTCTTTAGGAAGGAAAGAAGTTCCCCACATTCAATCTCAGCGTATGGCTGTTGGGCGAGAGTGAAAACTTCCCAAAGTAAAACACCAAACGACCACTGAGACAAAACAACAAAATTCAAATGAGAATATTGAAAACGGTCCACACCACCACACCCGACGAAAAAAAAAGGTTATAGATGTAAAGAAAATGCATTGAATGCACATCTTCATCCACCCAATTCCCTCAAAACCCCACCTAGATTAAATCATAAAACGTATTACCATGTCAGCATGTGCAGAAGTCCGATTCTGAAGGATGGCTTCAGGTGACATCCATTTGATCGGCCGAGTCTCGGTTCCTCCTGTCCAATGATAGTCATCAGGAAATAAATCCCTGGACAATGCCCTGTCACACACTTTCACCATCAACTTCTCATCCACCCTGAAACAAAAAAGGAAATCTTAAAGAAGAAGAATTTATTTTGTAGGGATTACGTTCACAAGAACGTTGAATCCGCGTAAGCGGATTAGGCGGTAATAGGAGCTCCAAGGTCTCCTCTTGTGTTTTTCCCCAATTTGTTATGTTAGGAAGAAAAAAAGTCAACGGATTTAATGTCAAGTCAATAATGGAGAGAAAAAACTTACACGCAGTTCCTGGCAGCAACGTCTCCATGAATGACTTTCTGTCGATGTAAAAATGCAAGTCCACTTCCGATTTGAATGGCCATGTGAACAACTTCTTGGGCTGAAATTGGCCTGCCAGGACCAGACCGGCAGTGCTGGAGAAATCTGGAAGGAATAGAAAACACGTCCATTTTTTATGTTTTTCCCTTTTTGACTTCTTGTCATAAACAGGAGCGGGAATGGGGAAAAAATGTATCCCTTTATCCTATAAAAGGCAACCAAGGAAGATTTCCCTCGTACCGAATAGTTTACGTGACGCGTCACAGTCAAGCACAGTTTTTCATCTCCATTTTCAACCTAATTAGCAGGAGGGAGGATTGCATGCTTTACGGAAATAAGATTAGGAAATGGTCCCTAAAATCCTAATAAACGTTGAGGTTTATTAGCATAAATTAGTTCATTTACGACTTTGCTCCTTTTCCTTAAAAAGCGGCGGGACACATTGTCATGAAGTATAACAAAAAGGGGGAACAGTCAGAACAGACTCAAATCTCCCTGAAACTCTCAACGTGTATAGTAAACGCGTCCATAAAATAACATTTTGAAAACAGAAGGTGAATGATTGTTTAGAGTCAGGCGGATAAGGGACGGATTAGGGATCACAAACATCCAGCAGAACGTGCCGCACATGTGACATGCACGCCACCGTGCAAAGGTCTTTGTATGTCATTTTTAGGAGCCTTTAACCCTTTCCTACAATGTTTGAAACATGCAGGCTATTAGCGTAAATTACAAACATAATTCAAGAAACGGCGTCAATGAAGGAGATTTTGTGATGGATAAGGTCCAACAACCTATGAGGAAATGAAGCAGGAAATTTTAATATTTATGTCAATTATGAGGGTTCATGGAGAGCATGGGGTCTGGTCTTATCAGATCCCATGCGCATGACAGCCGCTGTTGTTTTAAAAGAATTGAAAGTTATGAAGATGATTAGGAGGAGGTGACTGGAGTGGATGAAAAACACTTTGGAAATGAGGAGGAGGATGAGAGCGGGAGAGTGGCCTACCTCTTGAAATTTCTGAATCCCTCATCAGGATAAATTAGAAATGGGGGAACCCTCTCCTCTGCCGCCACTCCAATGACAGTGGACACGTGCTGCTGGGTCATTCCAACCAGAGATAACCCTTCATGGAGTAACAATGCCATTTGGACAGGGGACGAATTATCTGAAATCACAAAAATTCACCATAAAACGTCATTCATCGAGGGTTTCTATGTGGTTTGTGGTCGGCGAGTTGGAATTGTCATGTGGAACTGAGGGACTCGGCGGATAACAATAATTTTGAATGAAGATTGACGTTAACCCTCAGAATCCAGAAAAGTTCAAAATTGGCAAATGGACAACAAAATGGTCTCTCGTGTGAAGTTGGACAAAAGAATCGGAAATTGGGAACTAACCATTGACAGTTTTCACAATCACTTTCTTCTCCGATCCATCACGCTCTAGCACAGTCCCATTGTAGATTTTGGCAAAAGTCCCTTCCAGAATCACACTCTGAAGCCGCACTTTGCACCTACAAAAGAAAAAAGACAAATTCAATGGAAAATTCACACTAGTTTTGAAATTCAATGGCATTGCTAAGGTACTCCCAATTTGTTCTTTTTGTTACCTTGGAATGGTCATCATTTCTGCCAATTTGGAAAAATGTCCAGAGTCCTCCATGGTATTTGTGAAATTTGATTTCCGTGTTTCGTTTGTGGATATTTCGGAATAGAAGGGAGCTTGATTGTGTGTGTAAGTGGAGTATGAGTAGAGGTCAGAGTGGGAGGGTGAGAGGGATGAATAATGATGGGGTGAGTCAGAGCGAATGAAGATGCTCCCACCGGATCCTGATCCAGAAGATCCCGATGAACCATTCCCACTCGTATCTCTGCCATTATCAAAAACACAAAAAAATAGAAATAAGATCCTTTCATTGTTGTTCACTCATTTCGCTTCCCTACTGCTACTTTCCCACATTCTCCAAGCAGCGCAAGTAAGGAAAGGCCAGAAATGGAGTGCCTAAATGGATCTCCGTCTCATCTCAACTGGACAAATGGATGAAAAGAATTGATACCTCGTCTCCATTATTCTACTTTTTGCATTCGAGCACTAACGAGAACGACCCTTCGCATTTTATACCCAAAGTGTCCAATGGCATATAATACTGTCAGTGTCCCAGCCTTTCGGCGTCAGTAATAAATCAACCATCTTCGTCTCTCCTTTTACACTTCGCACGTTATGTGCAATAATATTTATCTCAGTTAACCATATTTTTATGAGTCTGGAAACTTAATGAAGCCATCAAAGGTCGGGGTAAGCCGAATGGAGATTAAATGGTATGCATTTATATGAGAATTTATGCGCTCGGAAAATGATACAATTGAAACTCGACTATTTTAATCTTCTTGATATTCAAGAGAAAACAAACTTTTTTTTGATAATGGATTTCTAAGTATGTCTTTACAAAACTTACACGTGAAGGAATCCGCTGGATTCGGCAGAATGGCGAGGATCCTTTTTTCTCCTCACATACGCAAGGGCTGTGAGAGCAAGGAGGATAAGAATGAGGAAAAGACCAAGGGTGGCTCCCATTAAAACAAAAATCCAAGTTGCGTTGTCCATTTCATCCAAATTTGAGTTTTCCATTTGGATTGTTTCCTTTCCCGATGAATTGGATTCAGTCGGACTAATTTTCCCTTTCGTTGTACTGGTTTTAGTTGGAGGTTGGTGAGGGGATGGATTTGGATGAGGTTGTGACGGTGGGTGGGCTACTCCTGGAATGGACGAAGATCCTCCACGGTGTCTTGTCTTTTGCCCAGAGTCTTAAAATCAAAATTAAAAATCAAAATACACTTTTAAGTTATTGCTGGAGCAGGAATCCAGCCATCTCATTAAAATTCAGTTCACGAGGGGTTGAAGAAAAGAGAGAAGAAAAGTTGGAGAAGCCCATCAAAATATGCCGTATTGAGAGTATACATACATTATCGGAAAGTGGTGGAAAGAACAGCCAATTAAATAATGTTTTACCTTTGAGACAAATGCGTCTTCGTTTGAGGATGATCGTCGTGAGGTTGAGCGTTCTTAAGTGAGTCATGGATGTCACATTGAGTGAGAGCTCAAAATTAACTTCATCACTCCCAGTTCCCGTGCAGGGGAAATTAATTTGGAATGTTTGGGCCTCAGTTGGAATGAAGCCTTTGGAGGAAATATTCATGGTAGGTTTGCTCATGGCAAGCGTCTCCGAGGTTTCCATCGAAGCGGTATAAGGCAGCTACATGAAGAAATCCAAAATAAAATTATAGACATCCGATTTATGCGAGCTTCCTTTCATGACAAAAGTATTGTTGGAAGACGAAGATGGATCTAAGTCCCAGTAGTGCTTCTCTTTTCATGTCAAAAATTTTGAAAATGACGCTTCTTTCTCAGAGTGCCAGAACAAACGAGATCAGGCCATTTAATTTAACATAATGAATGATAATGAAGCCGTGTAAGTAGATAGTAGAGCATCGCTTTTTCCGTTGTCAATAGGTGCTTGTTGTAATTGCCCATATATGGTACTTGAGGTTGTCCATATCTGATTCTATTTTGCTTACCTTTCTCATATATAAACCTTTCAAGTGTTTAAACAGAAGAAAAGCTCCGCTGGAGTCACAGCGTTTGAAAGACTCCGTGAAATAAGTGGAGCTCATTAATTTCAGGATCGCAGTTGAAGGGGATTTGATGCAATCAAAGTTCTGATTGTGGCCCAACAACAAAACCAACATTGACTGCCTTGAGCCTCCCGCGCAGTCCGGATTGACTGCCAAACTTTAAACTCCGCTGGCAGAGTCCAGGAGTTGAAAGGAGGGGGACGGGAAAGGAAATGAATTTCCATTTTTGGAGATCTTATTAGGCCTGAGCGAGGCGGATTGTCGGAAGACGACGAGACCGCGGCTTCCTTCATTCACAGACGTAAACTTTTAGACCTGTCAATCAAAGCCCATTCCATGACTCTGCATTCAATTTCCTAATCTCCGTCCTCCTCCTCCTTTGCCTCTTTCTAAAAATCTAATCTTCACTCCTTCCCAAAGCATTCCCTCCTCATCTTCAGCAAGGATCTTTTGAAGTATTCAAAGTCCCATCATCCGTCAACCTCAGCCTTTACTTCAGAGAGTGTAGACAAGTAGTGCAGAAAATACGGCCTGTTTATTTTCATTTTGAATGTTGGCAAACGTAGCAGGCAGCATGCGGTCGAAATCCTGCCTAATCACCAAACCAATTTCCCAAGTTTCAACGCTCTCCTCTTTCTCCTGATTAAATTGTAACAATAACAACAAATCAATTCTGTTTTCTGCGAATTTTCAACTTTCTTAGAACCTAAGTTTATGGATATGCCTTTTCCAGTGCTAATTTTGAAATCAGGCGCAGGAATCAGTCGACTTCTGTAGAAATTTTTGGTAGAGACAAAGAATTCTTGAGCGAGGAATTCAGTGAATATCAGCTCCTGAGAGGTCCTGACTGAGCTCTTGCCAAGAAATTCAGTCAAGTCAGGATGAATTTGTGTGTAATCTGGATTTCAACTAAAATTAACAACTACGGTCGTGAAAATTAATTATTGAGAGAGCCGTATTATTGGGGACCCAATTTTATTCCGGGTTCTATTTTTCACTTCCGGGAGTATGGTTTTTGTAACCCAGGAAGGAAGGAGGGTTAGGTGGTCCTTGCGGGGCGGGAATGATTTATCCCACTGTCAATCTGACTATAATTAATTCTTATCTGCATGTATGGACGTCTTTAGAGATGGGAATTTTAATTGTTACTTATTCTTACTCCGCCGCCTGCTGAGGCCCAAATCCATAATGAAGATTTGAAATTGAAAGATTCATGGGGAAACCATCATTAAGTTTCTCTCTCCATAGGATGCCGGGAGATGGGACCATTCTGCAAGTATTGATACGCCACTTCATCCGGTACGCGTGTGGCATGGCGTGACGAACCAGGATAATAAATGGCATGGAATCCATACCCAAAAAGTACAAACTATATGAATTTATACCCGGTAATAAAATACATTCTCTCATTCCGGTCTTCCATGATTTATGGCCAAAACATATTTATTACGCGAGAGACGCTCAATATGTTCTGATGGAGTTCACAGCATGATGTTTGTCTTTCCAGAGGGAGAGGATGCCTCACTCCCATCCACGCATGCCATTTACCAAACCAAATGTTGTGATCATTAAAATACGAAAATTATTACAATGAGAAATTAAATTGAAATGTGTGTGTTCCTTGTTTTCCAGGGAAGGATAGTTCCATGCAAGCAGAATCGGAAACAAAGTAATTCTTGAACAAGAAACTGTTTGGTTTTAATATGTTGGTTTTTGATGTAACCCCAGAGGGTCACAGTCATTTAGCATATTTGAACTTACCGGTTTCTGTCCGAGACTTTGCCATGTAAAATGAAGGGAATCCACATGCGGCGGGACTGGAACCGTAAACTGGAGAGCATAAATATTTGGAACTCCCTCACGCACGTAATACAATTCATTTGACAATCCTGTAATCCCAAAAAAATCAAAATATGTACTAATTAGCTTTTGTTTATATTTTATTAAGTTTTTAATAATTTTGGAATCTCTCCTCCACCGGCGCATCACTGAAGATAATTGTCCCCTCCACGGGTATTTCATGCGACCGAAATTTCTTTTAGATTTCTCATTTGTGACAAAAATACTCCGTGTAGGGAGGATCCTTTAGTTGTAATGGTAGTAAATCTTTCAGAAAGGAAACTAATCTGGAGTTCCTAATTGGACTCTCTTTATTTCTAAGCTTCTCAAACCTTATCTTTTCCCAATTTCTCCAATTTGGGAGGGGAAGAGCCCGTCTACTACTAACTCTATGGACTTGGGTTTGAACCGACGACGGAAACGCTTCCTTTCCCCTTCTTATTTGATTCCCATAGCCCAAGATTTCCTTTTAACTTTCTCCTCTTCCCCTTGATTTGATTCCTGTCCCCCTTTCCACTTTCTAAAGCACCATCCGTTTTTCTTATCGCAGGGTTCCCAATATCTCATATCTTTCCTCCCTGCGCCTTCCGTATTAGCAAACACTCCAAGCTGTAATTTTATTTTACCCAAAGCTACATCCCATCCTCCCTGCTTTCCCCTTTAAAATCCCTTCCTTGTGTCAATAACTTTCACTTTTAATTCAAACTCAGTTGGGACGGGGAAGAACACCCTTCCCGGTTGTCCTTTGAAGCGGAACCTGATAGCTCTGTGGGGCAGAGATTGACGAAATTTCTGTTTAGGCTCCTAAGCGGCAGTTGATGTCGTGATTTGGATCGATACGAATTTTGCTGGATGTAATAAACTTTCCTGCAGATAAAGGAATGGTTCCATCAATCTTTGGACTAAATGGGAATCATTTCCTGTTTTTCCGCAGATCCACTCTGAGCTCAACGTGTAGTCTAGTAAACAAGAATAGAATCCATTCCGACGGCCCTGTTTACCTTAGAAAACCTTCATTTCAGGATAGCAGAGGACAGGGGAGACTCTACGATCGCAGAATCTGTTATGGATTCCCACTCACCCGGGATCTAAAAGAGAAAGTGATACTTTCCAAATTCACCTTTACTTAACAGAGTGGAATACGGAGGGTGATTCGCATTGGGGGGACAGCCCATTTACCCAGGGAACGTTGCGACTTATAGGATGCAGTTGGTGTAATTAGTTAATCAGGCAATCTCCCAAAGGAGCCAACTTAACACATTGAATGGCAACAAAAGTATTAAAATACACAACGCGTGTCGTCCTTCATTCCCTACACCCAACCCATATTTTGTGTTCTGTGTGTTTTCTCCAATTATTGTAACGTTATGAACAGAGCAAATATTGACTAACTCATTACTAGCGTAGAGCCTAGGAAATTTACTCCCTCGCCTTTATTTTCTCCGGTTGAAATCTCTGACGTGTGACGCATGGAGTGATAATACATGCAACACATACTTTATTCTGGATACACTATGGTTTAATTGCATGCAAATATAACTCACGTTTAGTTAAATTATGTATTGCCGTGGTATTGCATAGCTTGTGGATTTGCAGAGTTTCCTTGGAAACCGAACGGGAAGCCTTAAGAATTTATGTGAAAGGGTAAGGGTGCGGGTGAAATGTGAATTAAGCATAATGGACGTACTTTCCATGCTACTCAATCCACCTCCTCCTGCCTCTTCTCCTTATTGACACCAGGAGTGAAAAGAGTCATTTTCACCTCCTCTATCCATGTCAACTGCTGTCACTGGCGAATTACTCACTCAGCTCCCTCCGAATCATCCTCCAAAATCCCACAAGAATAAAAGAAGCTCCCACACAAAGAACTCCGTGCTTTACGTCTCACGGAGGGGAAATCCTCCGGGTGTTGCTAGGTTACGCTATTTGTTGGAACACTACGGTATCTGACACCCAAAAATCTACACAGATGCATACCCATCTCCAATGTTTCTTTCTAGAATGAGCGAGTACATATCCCATAAAAATGGGATTTAGTTAAAGCCTATCCAGTCCTAACATATCAGTTCCAGAAATATCAAGAATTAGAGTAAGAGAAAAGGATAAGTTCTTGGATACTGTTTGGTTTTTTAGTTTTTCAGTTTAATGCGAATTTGAATAAATGATGCAAGAAATATTTTGGCATGGGCCTCTTTTTCCGAAATTCCTAACCATAATATATTCCGCAACATACCAATAAATTTGAGAGAGAAGAGAACGGCTAATAATTTTTTCCATTTTATACGCAGTGGTTTTGATCTCGTTTATTTCATTTGGAGATCAACTCATCCTAATTCTCCATACTACGAATAAATATATTTTTTGACTAGCGGCATATTCCGAGCATCATACACATCCAGAGTGTGAAATGGTCCAATTAGGGATGGCTTCTTAAGCAGAGTACTGAAACGTGTACAACTCCTTTATCAACCTTCAAATCCGTTTCCCCTACCCCCACGCCACAGTGTAGGGTTTCATGCGGAACATGTTTTAGTTCCAGCCTTCTTTAAAATGAACTGGGATGAGTGAAGAGTCGGGTAGATTATCTTCAACCGGAGAAAAGGATTCGTGTCGAATTGATGAGGTCACCGGGTCCTTTTTCTTGGTATAGGGTGAATAATAGGATAAAATTATTAACTTGGAATATGCAGTGTGGGGAAATCTACTGGGGTGGATAATCATGTAGTGCAGCATTAAGGGGATCCCGGTTGGACTCAAGGAGAGAGAGAGTGAGAGAGATTGGTCGGGATACTTTTCTTACCAAGGGAACAATGGGATCTTTTCATGATGCGGATGAATGTGTCAGGGATTTACGATTGGATTTCCAGTTAGACAGGCTTCGTTAAGTGAGTATTTATTTTCCTTCCCTACACACATAATCTGAAATCTCTGGAACAGAAAAGGATTGAATTGGGATCCCCTTCCATGCCCCAATCTGATCCTTATGTGCATCTGGACAAGAAACTCTCTCCTGGAAATGTGTAACAAGCCTTAAGCTTTTACAGCCCACTGACGCATGAAGGCGAACACCTTCCAACGGAGGATTTAGGAGTCTCAGTAGCACCATCTTCTTTACGACGCAACTCAAAACAGAGACTGGGTTACGTCAAAATTTATTCAGATTTAAAAGCGTAAGGGTGGAATGGGGATAACTTTTCTATTTTCCCTCCTTGTCCCATTGATGTCTTTATATGGTAGATGAGAACCAGGTCACAACTTATGATACCCGCGGCGGGAGAATTTTAAAGGAGCAAGTGAGAC
>Ga0194135_10002563_pt1 | contig 11076 bp, 11 predicted proteins | sample LitLau_LLRF_2013_FD_134024 | JGI IMG/M metagenome (GOLD analysis project Ga0194135, IMG submission 134024) | Freshwater sediment microbial communities in response to fracking from North America - Little Laurel Run_MetaG_LLRF_2013 (version 2) | ecosystem: Environmental > Aquatic > Freshwater >... | reverse complement strand
ATAAGGTGGCAGTAGTATTCCCGTCATAAACCTTCGTAATTGTTCCGGCAAGTACTGGTACAATAGTCGCTGAAGTAATGCTTCCCGGCGCTGTTAAGCTGGTGGTTGAAATGGTATAGTTACCTGCATCTGTTCCGGTGAGGGTTAGACCTGTAACGGTAACTGTCCTCATCCCTGCGTTTTTCAGGTCATAAGTTCCGCTGGCTGGATTATTCAATGCAACCTGGTCTGCGCCAATATTACCTGTAAAGGCATAATTAGCTCCAGATAATGTTGCTGTTGTATTTCCGTCATAAGGTTTGGTAATTACTCCTGCAAGGATAGGGACTATCGTTGCTGAGGTGATGGTTCCCGGCGCAGTTAAACTGGTCGTTGAAATGGTATAGTTACCTGCATCAGTCCCGGTCAGGGTTAAGCCTGTTACGCTCACCGTACGGCTGCCTACCGCTTTCAGGTCATAAGTTCCTGATGTAGGATTATTCAGTGCAACCTGATCCGCACCAATATTACCTGTGAAGGTATAATTAGCTCCTGATAAGGTGGCAGTAGTATTCCCGTCATAAACCTTCGTAATTGTTCCGGCAAGTACTGGTACAATAGTCGCTGAAGTAATGCTTCCCGGCGCTGTTAAGCTGGTGGTAGACAGGGTATAATTTGCAGCATCAGTACCGGTCAGTGTCAAGCCTGTAACGGTAACCGTCCTGATACCTGTGTTTTTCAGGTCATAAGTTCCGCTGGCTGGATTATTCAGGGCTACATTTTCTACTCCTACTTTACCTGTAAAAGTATAATTGGCTCCACTTAAAGTTGCCGTTGTGTTTCCGTCATAAGGTTTGGTAATTGTTCCTGACAGCGAAGGTGTTATAACTGCCTGTGTAATATTACCGGTAGCTGCCACTGTGTTCAGCGTATAATTCGCGCTTGCGGCACCAGTTAAACCCAATCCCACAAAACTGATTGCTTTATTATTGGCTACAGTCTGATCAGAATAGCTGGCCGAAGTGTAAGTTACACTAACCACATCGGGTGCTACTACTCCACTTGCTGCATTGAGCGGATTAAAGGTTACATTGGCAGATGCAGTTCCATCATAGGCTTTGTTGGCCGTTGCATATGTTGCAGTTAATGGTTTTGGTGCAATGATCAATGAATAAATCTGAGATCCGGCACTCAGACATCCGCCTGTTACCGATACCGTAAAATTAAAAGTTCCGATAGCAGTTGGTGTACCCGAGAGAACCCCTGCATTGGAAAGTGTTAAACCAGTTGGCAAAGCTCCTGCGCTTATCGTATAAACATAAGGTGTGCCACCTCCTGTGGGTGTTAATGTCTGACTGTATGCTGTCTGATAAGTACCAGAAGTCAGCGAAGACGGAGCCAGTGTAATTACCTGGCTGGCCAATGTTAGTTGTGCAGCAGTTGAAGTCACTGTCCCTGCAGCGCCTGTAACATTTACCCTATATCGATAGGTACCTAATCCATTTACATTGGAGATGGAAAGTGTCGCACTGGTCGCACCCGAATATACACCTCCATTAACTATATTGGTAAAAGTAACACCCAGGTCTGTACTCACCTGCCATTGATAAGCGCAGGCATTAGTGGTTACAACAGCAAAAGAAGTTCCGCCGCCGGCACATTGACCGAGTTTATCCACTGGTTGAGTGATAATTGCAGCCCCGGTAACTGTAAATGTCTCACCCGAGAAAAAAGGAGAAAAAGAAGTTCCGTCATTCAGTATCTCCCAGTTTGCTGGGGCATTCAGTCTGGTCACAATAGCCGAAGCTAAGCCAGATGTAATTCCGCCGCCGGCAGCTGTTGCTTTATAGCGTGCGGTATAGGCCGTATTAAATGTCGGATCGGTTGGATCTGTCTGAACAATAGACAGATTCTGAGCCCCACTGGACAGGCCTGCGGGTAACATCGATTCATCCGCAGCAAAGGTCGATGGTGATAATGTAACGTCCCATCCGGATACTCCACCCCCATTGTTATGATTCATACTCATCCCCGCCAGAAAGGTTGGCGCAGCCGGAGTACCAATAAAAGCAAAGACCTGATCGCCCGAGAATACACCAAGACTCATATATTCATGTGGCGTTCCAGGAAAATTAACCCGGGTATCGTAAGACTCTGTTATTGGAGTTACAACACCTGCGGAGGCATTATTCTTATCAAAAGCCGTCAGACTAAATTTACATTTGATATAAATCTCTGTACCGGCTACATATTTTTTGTCTGCAGTCCAGAGGATCATACCATCGCTTATAGCCTGTGCATCAGTCTGAAAAGCATTGGCAGAAGTCCAGCCAAAGTCTGTAAAATAGATTTGTGTACCGGCGGGTACATCACGTAACAGCACGAAAGAGAATTTATCGTCCTGAGTGACACCATTGATTCCATCGTCCTGGAGATCATAACCGGTAAAAACAAGATCACCCTTACCCAGGGTGCATTGAGCTTGGGCATTAAAATTAATGCCTGTCAGGAAAACTAAAGACAATAAAATGCCTTTAATTACCCTTGTGAGAGAGATTTCCATGGGATGATGGATTAGTGAGCGTTTATATAATTTAGGTACTAGTAGTTTAAGAGCACATGTATGTATTGATCCACCCCGAGACAAATTCCCCGGCTGGTTGAGTACATATTTCTGTCCATTCCTGCAGTACTTCATCATGAAGTACTACTTCCCCTACAATCAGTTCATTACCAGCCTCAAGTTTTACCCTGTATGCCGGAGAAAGCACCTGATGTGTTTTCCTGTCCACAGACATTACCCCTTTGACCCCATTCATTTCCAGGTTAAACAAATGTGCTAACACCTGTTTAATTTTGAAAAGCGGGTTTTCTGCGGAGGTCATAATATAATTCATTAATAATACACCAGTATCCCAGCCTAATGCCGCAAAAGCATCAGGTAAACGTCCGGAACTGGCTTTAAAGGCATTGCAGAAACTGATATTTTCGGCATTTTGTATATTTGCCGTCCAGGGTAAACAGGCATTTACGGTCATAGACAGACTAAAATCTTCATCTTCCGGTAAATGTATTTCATCCAGCATCGCCGGATTGGCAAAGATATTTAAAGATGTCCCAGGGAATTTTTGAGCCAGTTGTTCATAAAACACAGGACTCAGATCGCTGTAAACAGCCAGTATAGCTCTGACCTCCGGATTAGCCTGTATAAAGTCGGAAACAGGTGAAATATCAAACTCATCAGCTTTGAATTTACTGACAAAATTAAAGACGATTTCACCTCCGTTACTCGTATAGCCATCAGTTATACCATGACAAAGGCTATAACCACCGTCATAATAAGAAGTGGCATTAACTGCCTTATTGCTCAGACCTGCTGCAAATTTCCCGGTAAGCCGGCAATGCAAAGCATAATTGAGCGTATGATAAATCACATAAGGCTGCAGTTTTACAGGGGGGTACTTAGCCCCTGTATTCACTATAATTAATAATTTCTTTAACGAACTGATTAATGGAAACAGACACTCTACAACCGGATGATCAGCAAATACAACCAGTATATCTGCATTTTTTTCGAGAAGCATGTCCTGCGCTTCTTTTAACATCTGCATCTGGTCAGTACCAAAACCAATTGATGAAGTATGTAATTCAGGTAACAAAGCCGGTGCTAACTGTCCTAAACAGCCCTTCAATCCCGCTATAAAATTATAGGAGATCAGGGGATAAGTAGTAGAATTAGGAAGCAGTATACCTATAGTCATATCGTTTAATTTCTGGATGGAAAAATACCCACAAGGGCAATAATAAAATTGATCACCTGAAAAGGTTGCATATTTTCATGAGGCGTACTGCTGCCGTACTGGCTCAGTACAATATTCGTATCCAGCGGGCCCATTGCATTGGCAGTAGCCGTACGGCTGAAATATTTTTTACCAGGGGCAATTGCCAGTCCGTTATTAACTGGAGACACCTGTGTATCAGGATTATCTGCCCTTACCTTCATCGCTACGCTTCCGGCAACAGCATGTGAATGGGCAGGTGTGGTCGCATTAGTTAAAGCCACACTTTCTACCCCGCCGGTCTGACCAATCACATAGGTCGTCCCGGATGTAGCTGACCTCCCCATATGAATGGGTGTACGGCCACGCAGATCTGGCAGACCGAATGTGGTCTGGCCATCACCGCCAAAAGTTGTTCCTATTACTGCAAACAAGGTTGAATTGTTTGCTATTGAAATCGTAGAGCCGTCACAAAATGCCCAGCCGGCCGGGGCAAAATTGCCCCCAAACATTGCTACTTCTCCGATATAAGGTTCTGCTGCCATAATTTTAAATTTAATTTCGGGATGGAAAAACGCCTATCGTGGCAATAATAAAATTGGTTACCAGATAAGGCTGCATATTGTTATGTGGCAAACCACCACCCTGCGCATTGGTAGGACTAGTCAGATTGACAATAAGGGGAGCCATAAAATCGGTCGCACTGGCCGAAGTAGCATACAAATTATCTGTTGTAGGCGACGCCGCAGGTAAACTGCCAACCCCATTCGCTGTATTAGGTGTAGTACCAGTATTAATCACGGGGTTTAATCCGTGAGTATGGCTGGCCATCGTATTGCTATTAATTAAAACTGTTGCTGATCCTCCGGTATTACCGTTAATACGGGGTGTCAGTGCAGGACCATTACCTTGTCCTATAACCGCATTCCCCTGAAGATTGGGAAGCCCGAAATTTGTAGTCCCGTTTCCTCCATATTGTGTTCCCAATATAGAAAAAAGAGCTGCATTTGCATTAATTGCTAGTATTTGTCCATTACAAAATGCGAAACCTCTTGGGGCAAAATTAAAGCCAACCATACAAATTTCGCCAACATAGCATTCATCACCTGCTGCCATAATAAGTGTAGATTAAAATTGTTAAATTAGTTTCTTGAAGGAAAGAGACCTGTAAGTGCAATCACAAAATTCAAAACGACAAAAGGCATTCTGTTTTCATGTGCTTGTCCAGATCCGAACTGCGTAGTATTGAATGGTCCGTTAGTAAACATAGCTGTATCTGCACGATTACTGAAACGGGTAGTCAGCGCAGGGTTTGCAGCATAATAATTATTTTCGGGAGCTGTTGCATTCGCATTCGTACTGCCCACTTTTGCCCTGACATAACCAGTACCAAAAGTATGACTGTGCAATGGGATCTCATTGAGCGTAAGTAAATGGTTTTCTTCTCCGGCAGTGTTTCCTAAAGTATAAGATCCCGATGGTGCTGTTCCATTATGCAGGGGTGTCCTGCCTCTGAAATCCGGCAAGGCGAAAGTACTTACGCCATTCCCTCCATAGGTGGTCCCTATTAAAGAGAAGAGTGCTGCATTTGTATTAATAGCTAATAATTGTCCGTCACATTGTGCATAACCCCTCGGTGGGAAGTTAAAACCGAACATACTGATTGATCCAATAAAATCACTCATTATTTGATAACATTTGAGAGTCGTTAATAATAATAGTTATGTATCTTAAACAGAAACCTAATCCAGGTATCGTTAATTACATCGTAAAGTTATATTATATTTCGATAAATGCAATAATTATTATTTTTTTTCGTTTCGCCTTGGAATGACTGTATAAATTTATCTATGTTTATGGCGTATTAACGCTATTCATATGTCCGACAACCGCAGGTCATTTCTCAAAAACAGTACTCTCGCAGCAGCAGCAACCTTATTAAGCAGACCAATCAACACCTTGGCACAGGTCAGCAAAAATGTCAACACCCTACAATCATCCAGACATACGGTAACTATTTACCATAGTATGGGATTGAATGGCAACATTGACGATCCGGGAGGTATCAATCAATTTAACATCGTGCTTAACAGGCAGAATTCGGGTGGACTGATATTGGACACCGGAAATTTTTTAGGTGAGGGACAAAATAAAACTCATCATGAATCAGTTATTCATGCTATGAATTCGGCCGGTTATCATGCCAGTATTCTAACTGCCCAGGATCTGGATAATGGAGAGGCCTATTTAGCCAGTCTGACCACGATGATGGGTTTCAGTCTCTTGAGCTGTAACTATTCATTTACGAATGAAAACCTTGCCACATTTGTAAAACCATGGCAGATCATCAATTTCGGGAAATACAAAATCGGTTTAACCGGTATCGGCCCGAAAATAAATGGTATTACTTATCAGGATCCCATAAAAAAAGTAAATGAAACTGCGCTCTATCTTAAAGAGCATCAGAATTGTGACCTTGTTGTCTGTTTATCAGGCCTTAACTATAAAGATAAAGCAGGTAACCCTGATAATATCAGTGTTGCACAAAAATCTAAACATATCGACTTTATCATTGGTAAGAATGAACAAAACCCAAAATCACACACTATAGTTGCAAAAAACACAACCGGTCATGATGTACTTATCGGGCATTCTTCACCTGATCATTTAATGATGGGCAAAATGAGCTTTGAATTCAGAGAAAAACAAAAACATACCGTAAAGATCAAAAATCTGAGAACTTTAAATGCATAAATTTCCACTAGAGCAAATTATGAGTCTCTTTGATTACATCCATGACAAAAATACTTTTTGTCTGTCCTATTCCTTTGACTTCACCTAGTTGATTGACAAAGAAATTATGATAACTCTCCATACTTCCGGCGACAATTTTGACCATAAAATCAAAGTCGCCGGAAATATTATAACACTCTACCACTTCTTTAAATTCAAGCATAGCCTTAATAAAAACAGCACCCGCCTTTTTATTATGCTCCTTTAAAGTAATCATACAAAGTACAATCATCCCCTTCCCTATCAGTCGTTTATTCAGTATTGCCGCATACTGTCTGATGACCCCGCTCTTTTCCATCCGTTTAATACGTTCATGGGTTGGTGTCGGACTTAAATGAATCAGGGCAGCAATTTCTCTTACGGTAAGCTTGGCATTCTCTTCCATTAACCTGAGAATTTCATAATCTTTTGTGTCTAGTGTAATTGGAGGTCTTTCGGGTTGTTCTGTATTTGGCATAATAATGATAGCTTGATAGTACTTATGTACTTTTAAATATAAACAAATATCATATTTGTTCTGAATATTTATTATTATTTCCATAATCTATTCCGTTTAAATACATTTGAAAGAACAATACACTATTATATGATTACAAAAAAGACTGGTATCCTGATGATTGCTTCGATGGGGATTTTTGTGGAAGCGCTGGATATCGCCATTATAAATTTAACTATTCCCTCTATCCAATCACAGTTCAGTATTACCAATGACCAGGTGCAATGGCTGCAAACACTATATGTATTACTTTATGGCGGCTTCCTGATTATTGGCGGAAAACTATCGGATGTAATTGGCCGAAAAACTATATTCATCGCTGGTTCTGCCTTATTCTTATTGACCTCCCTGGGCGCGGGCCTTTCTGGTTCATTCGGGATGTTAGCTTTGTACCGTGCCATACAGGGACTGGCAGCAGCCCTGATTATGCCTTCGGCTATGTCAATTGTCACCCATACTTTCACTGAAAAACACGAACGCAGCAAAGCAATAGGTATTTTCAGCTCTTTCGCGGCTATCGGATCCGGAAGTGGTTTATCAATCGGCGGCATTATCAGTACTTACTGGGGCTGGCACTGGGTTTTCCTGATCAATGTGCCTGTTCTGGCCATGGTAATCATTCTATCCTGGTTCTATCTGGATGCAGATCTCCCTGCCAGGCAAAAAAAATCACCGGACCTGCTCTCCGGATTTTTACTGGTTGCCAGTCTGCTCATGCTGAGTTATGGTGTCCATGAAACAGGTAATTTTCAAAAACACTATTTATTACTTACTGCTTTAGCTATCGGCATTGTGATCTGTTTAAAATTATTATACACACGACTCTCTCAACATCAGGAACCACTAATTGATCTCTCTATTTTCCGCTCTTCCAAAGTGGTTACTGCTAACGGGGTTTTCTTTTTACTGGGTTCATTCTTTACAGGTTATTTATTTATCATTTCCCTGATGTTACAGAGAGACATGGGCTTTAGTGCGGCAAAATCAGGTTTACTTTTAGTTCCTTTCAGTATTTTATCAGCTGTCGTAGCGAAGTTTGTTTTACCGCCTTTAATGAAAAGACTAAATATCAGTCAAACCGGAATTTTAGGTATGATGATGATGCTAACGGGCGCCATTTTATTAATCGGCTCGGTATTAACAGGACATTCTTTACCTTTGATCCTGCTTTCTGCTGCCTTTGTATCGGGGCTGGGGATGACCATCAGTTATACTGGTCTGTCAGTCCTTTCTATCCAGGATGTTCCCAGTAAATATTATGGTTTAGCTTCCAGCCTGTCCACAACCTCTTATTTTCTGGGTGCTGGCATAGGCTTATCCATTCTGACTCTTTTTATGCAATCAACAACTATAGATGTGGCCATTACCTCTCTTCCGATAGTAATTCTGGGCATATATGCTTTTATCGGCTTAAGCTGGCTGATGTTGTTTAACAGGAAACAAAATACTAATTTCATTCCTGAAACTAATCACAACTAAAATGTTTAAAGAGGAAATCATTGCCTGCGAAAAAAGACTACTTGAAGCTATCAGGCTAAATAATGTCAGCGTACTCGATGAACTCCTGCATCCGGATCTCCTGTTTACCACTCCTCAGGGTCAAACAATTTCCAAAGCTCAGGATATGGAGAACTATCATTCAGGAAATATCGCCATTACGCATATTGAATCATCCTATCAGACTATTCATCTGATAGGTGATACAGCTGTAGTAGCTGTCACCATTAATTTACAGGGTAAATATCTGGTGCATAGTCTGGATGGCAATTACCGTTATACCAGGGTCTGGAAAAAGATGGAAGACTTGTGGAAAGTGATTGCCGGAAGCTGCGTACAGCTCTGATTCTGGTCTAAAAATCATCTGATAAGATAGATTTCTGCAGATCAAAGCGATCGGCAAGATCCTGAGATATAAACTGGGCAACTCTTAAGGCTGTCTTACTGTTTTTTAGCTGTGACCGTCTTTTCTGAGTAAGATAATCATCCAGCATTACGTCTGTGACCAGTTCATTTGTTGCCGGTTTTTTAGGGTCCTGTACTTTAACCGGATCTTTAAAATTCATATCGGTGACAATAACCCGGTATTTAAAGTCTTTAACGTGAATACTTACAGTAGCGGTTAAAGGATAGGCCAAAACTGCAGGTGTTGTAAATGCTGTTGCCCCATATCTTCTGGCATCAATCAGATAAAAAACCAGTTTCCCGATAAACTGATTTTCGGCCGGATATATATGACGGTCATACCTGAATTTTTTAATGGTTGCCAAAAGAGTATAAAGTCTGTCACTTAGTTCTTCCTTTTCCAGTTTTGAAGTATAAACTTTCTGAAAAAGCACCGCATGATTCTTTAAAACAATGGAAGTTCCCGGTACACTGTCCTGGACTCCATCCGAAAGGTTAATGGTATACTTATCGTTTTGTGCAAAACAAAAAAACGGGGAAAGCAATAACAGTAATATAAATTTCATATTCTTTGGAGGTGTATTTTTTAAACGGGACAGATCCCGTTAAGGGACCTGTCCTGAATAAGTTACGATCTTTGATTAAGTTTTTTCAGGTTATTTTTACAATGGATATAGTGCAGCAGTAGCTTGTTTATCTTTAGCAGATAATACAGTAGCTCCCGAATTACACTGACCTCCATTCATCAATGAAGACGCATCTGTTCCACCTACGCCCGGTACAGGAGTGGCAGTTCCTTCACCGATAGCAGACCAGTTAGTATGTCTCAAAGAGATATTATGGCCAAGTTCATGCGTAATTGTCCGTTGACGTTGTGCAAAACTATTGGCAGCAATATAGGCTTTGTTGATTTTGATTAAATTACCTGCAGCACCTCCTGACGGGAATGTTCCCTGTCCGCAAACACCATTTCCAAGATTTTCATCTTTAATCAGGATATCATAAGTACCTGTTGTTACAATGCTGAAACGAACACTTGAATTCGCTATGGCATTCCACTGATCAACAGCCGAAGTTACCTCAGCATTCATGCTGGTCATCGAAGCATCAACTTTTACTCTGATATTCTTTTTGTTAGTGGCATTAACCAGACTCCCGGTGTAAAACTGCTCAGTTTTAGGCTGACCATTTGGAATAACCATGTTTTTAGGGAAGATAATATCTTCCTCTACAACATAGCTATCCCCATTATCGACGATAGCTGTAGCAGGGAAACCAAGACTCTTAATGTAGGATAATACATTTTCAGATTTCTGGTTTTGAGGTGTTGGATTTGCAGGTGTCTCTTTGGTTTTAGAGCAGGATGCAATCACTACTGCGGCCAGCGCAATTAAAGTGATAAGTCTTAATTTTTTATTCATATGGTTGAGTGTTAGGTAGATCGTAACACTCTAATATAAGAATCTCCTAATTATAATTGTAACTTTTCTGACACTTATTTTAAACAAGTGTTAAAAATACACGTAATAGTATTAAGCTATATTAACACAGAAAACTGTATTAATATAGCTTACAAAAAAAATTATTTAATGACTTTACCATTTATCCTGATACTATCCCAGCCGTCATCCAGCCCCTGTCCTTTGATATAACTTACCTTAAAGGTACTCCCCTTTAAGTTTGACTGATTGACCATATCAAACTCAAAAGTTCTTGTATCAGCTGTTTTTTCTACCAGTTTAACCTGATAGTCATTTGTACTTTTATCATTCAGGGTATTAAAGACATCATTCAGTGGTGCATTAAACTTTGCATGTAAATAAATTATGCCAGGCTGATCCGGAAAAGCCTCCAGCAACTGGTTATTTTCATCTATCCGCATATATTTTGTAGAAGTGGCATCTCCGCCAATCAAAGAATAGAATTTATAATAAAGCTGCTTATTAATCCTTACCGTATCCCGGATCTCGGTGTAGGTATGTGTCCCGTGTGCCCATCGGTTTCCAATCTGCATGGGCAGGAAAGAATCAGCAGCTGCTATTTGCGGCGTACCTTGTTTTTTAACTTTACAGGACGAAAATGCTAAAATGACCAGTAAATAAATTAGAGAAGAAGTTTTCATAAGGT
>Ga0194135_10002562_pt1 | contig 11077 bp, 14 predicted proteins | sample LitLau_LLRF_2013_FD_134024 | JGI IMG/M metagenome (GOLD analysis project Ga0194135, IMG submission 134024) | Freshwater sediment microbial communities in response to fracking from North America - Little Laurel Run_MetaG_LLRF_2013 (version 2) | ecosystem: Environmental > Aquatic > Freshwater >... | reverse complement strand
GGATGGAGGATGGAGACAGGAGGAGGAATAACCGGAATGATGAGGAAGAAGAGGAAAGCAGTGAAGAGGAAGAAGTGACTCCGTATCAAGAATTGTTGTCGATGTTTTCAAAGAGTAAAGGGAGCAAGAAAAATGAAGTTCAGATTTTGAGTGATGAAGATGAGGAGTCGGAGGATGAAGATGAAGTGGATCAAGAGGAAGATGATAAAGATGATGATGGCGATGATGGGGATTCAGAGATGAAAGAAGGAGAGACTTTGGTGGAATCAAAGGAAGTAAAGAAAGAGGTTTTGGCAGGTTCGAAGAAAGCTGATGAAGTTGAGGAGGCAGTTGAAGACGAAGATAAAGAAGAAACTGTGATTGTTGAGGCCGAAATTGATCTTGAGCTTGTAAGATGCTTCAATTCATTATTTGTTTGACTTCTGTATTTCCTTGAAATATCCAGTGAATAAGTTATTGATTACTTATAGGAAGATGAGGGCGACAATTGTCTCGATCCATTTCTGCTTCATTTTGAACGAGAAATGAGCGAATTGCTTCAGACATATTTGAAAGTGGAGAAACCTGCAAAAGTTCAGGTTTCTGGAGGATGGACTGCAATAGAGAAGTTCAACTTCATTGGATTACCAGCGAATGAAATAAATGAAGATGAAGGAGAGAAAACGCAGAAACTGGAGATTGATCTTTCGCTTGTAGGAAAAGCGAAGCCTGTAAAACTCCCTGGATGTCCTGCAGTGAAGAAATCGGTGGATGAATTGTACATTAAACCCCAAATCCTGAAGAAAGTTCCTATTACAAATCAGGTAAGAGACTGTACGGATTCAAGTTGTATATTAATCAGCCAGAGAGATTTCAGTTGTGCACTGTACATGTGTATCTTACTTAAACAGGCCGTAATTGACAAAGAATCCTGTCGAAACTGCTTGACACCTCTCCAAATGGAAATAATGTCTGCCATTTCTAATTACTATGACTTTTACTATCCCTTGAGGACCTTGGACAATGAAGACGCAATTAGAATGGTAGGATTATTGTGAATTATTATAACTTACCGCTTATTCAAAAAGCTTCAAAATACGATTATATGTAGGCTTATTGTCTTCACGCCACAAATCACATAATGAAGACAAGAACTCGTATTTTGCATCACAACGCGAAGATGACGAATAAAGTAGATGTTCCTGACTCGTACAGAGATCAAGGCTTTGTTCGGCCTAAAGTACTGATACTGGCTCCATTTAAGGACAGTGGCTTGAAGTAAGGTTTTAATAAGTGCATATATGGAATTGTAAGTTATAACTTGCTTTTACTTGACCATCTTGCTTTCATGTTTTATAGAATCGTAAAAAATTTGATATCACTATTTTTGGAAGAAGAAAAGGGAAATGTTGCTAATAAAAAACGATTTCTTGACGAATATGGAGGATCAACGTTGTTTTTGCCGAAGACAAACCCTAAACCAGATGACTACAACGCAATATTTTCTGGAAATACTGATGATAATTACAAAATAGGAATTTCGCTAACGAAGAAAACAGTAAAAGTAAGCAAACAATTCAATTTCGATTTACCACCAGTTAAATTGAAAAAATGAATAATACTTTTATTTTATTTTACATCTTTTCAGTTGTATACTGGATTTTATGGATCTGATATTATTGTTGCGTCCCCTTTAGGATTAAGGTTAATAATCGGTGCCGAAGGAGAAAGGTACATAACATGTATTGAAATATTATATCAGTCTTCATCTATTTTCAATTGGCCCTGTTGTATATAACCTTGTAATATCATTGCTAGAGATCGAGATTATGACTTTCTTTCATCGATAGAACTATTGATCATGGATCAAGCAGATATATTTCTCATGCAGGTTTGACACCTTCTATAAATAGGAAAAAATAATAATTTGCATTAACTGACAAAAAATGCTATTACTTTCAGAATTGGGACCATATGTTGCATATAATGAAACATCTTCACTTACAACCTACTACAACGCATGGAACTGACTTTGCAAGAATACGACCATGGGCTTTAGACGGTTTATCAAAATTCTATTGCCAAACCGTAATATTTAGCTCGGTAATGTGTCCAGAACACAGTGCTTTAATGTCAAGACATTGTAACAACTATGCTGGTCAAGTACGAGTTTTGGATCCAATGGTAAAGGGGACTATAAACAAGGTTACAGTACAGTTACCTCAGGTACTCAATCAGCAATTCCAATACACTCAATATTACAATGCAATTACATATGATTTGAACCAAAACGTATTGTTCAAAGTAATACATACCTTCCGTTTTCTCCCTAATCAGGTATTCCAGTATTTTGACAGCCCATCGTTGACAGAAACTGACAATGCAAGATTTGAATTCTTCACAAAGAAAGTTTTGCCATCGTTAAAAGAGAAACTTATGAGCCATACCCTTGTATTTGTTGCGTCATATTTCGACTTTGTTCGACTAAGAAACTATTTCAAAAAGGAAGAGGAAACACGGTTCGTGCAGATATGCGAGTACACAAAAGTAAATATTCAAGGCGCTATCTTGATTAACTATATACTTGTCAATGTGTAATATATTCGCTATTGAATTTAACAATGCTAATTTTTCTTATCATAGGAGAAGAAAGTAGCTCGAGCAAGAGATTACTTTTTTCACGGTCAGAGTCACTTTCTTCTGTATACAGAAAGAGTCCATTTTTTTCGGCGCTTCCGATTAAAAGGAATAGGCCATATAGTCTTCTATCAACTGCCCCAGTACCCTCATTTCTATCCTGAATTGTGTAATTCTATTCGAGTAAGTTTTAAAAAGGTATTTTCACACATATAAGGTATAAAAACTAAAAAGATTGTAATCAAATAGGAGGAATTCCAAAACAAAAGAGTTCGACTTCGAAAAAACAGCAGTGTTAATGTCATCTATTGCAAATACGATGCTCCTAGATTGGCGGCGATTGTAGGATCAGAACGTGCAGGCCAGATGCTTTCATCGGAAAAGAAAGTTCACGCGTTTCTTAGTGGAGAAATATAACATTTTTTATTACATCTGACGCCTACTTTAATTTTTGAATTCTTCTAATCATTTGGGTATCTGCTTCACAAACCACTCGTGATCTTGACCTGGCGCTGTGGCCAACAAGCCCCTCTCGTTCACGTGTTCCACCTATTTAATCAGATTATGATATTGCAGCTTACAATTATTAGACTTCTCGTAAGTTATTCTTATACAACACAATGTAAACTAAATATGACAATGGAAATATATTTCGTATTATAAAACTTTTGAATGTGTCACTTACATCTTTGAAGTATTTGTAAGGTTCACCATTCATGTCAGTTAGTTTTCCACCTATTGCGGTTAGCACAGCCTCAGGGGCACAAGTATCCCATTTCTTACATCCTCGACTAGCGAAAACGTATGCATGTGCTCTGCCTTCCATTAACAAAATAGCTTTGTGACCTGCACCTCCAACTCTTACGACTTCATCTGCTTGAATAGAATTCACTGCATTCTCAACTCTTTCACTGGAATGTGAGGTAGTTGTTGTAACAATCCGTTTATCCGCTGGGGGCAGAATGACCTTGAATCCCCCATAACCTATGCCAGGTATTCCCCACAAAGTTCTTCCAGTGATGTTTCCATTGACTAAGAATGGTTGATGTATAACTCCTCCTATAGGAGTTCCATTACATGCGATTCCAACCAAAACGGTTACATGGTTCACAAATCCTGCAATTAGCATTTTAAACACGTAAATAATCTGAATATTTTTATGCACAGGCGAATCATAAGCAAAGATATTATACTAACCTTTGGTAAACTCTGCGGTTCCTGGAAACATTTGTAATTGGAATTATGAAAAGAACCTTGTTAATCTTGACATTAATAATAATGACGTTTGTTCTAAGCTTTATTACCATCTAAAGGATCCACCCAAATAACAATCTGCAAAATCAAATTATGAAATCAAATGACCTTTCAAATATTACGACGAAAGATAATAATCAGAACTTAAATAGAGCTCACATCATCCTCTTTGAAAGACGCAAGAGTATCTGGAACAGTTTTCATAAGAATCTCATTATCCTTATCGTCGAAATCTTCTTGTGGAGTTTTTGAAACCAAACCATCCAGTGACTCCGAAACATCATCACCTTCTTCTCCAATTATGGAAGCTTTTGGAAAGCGTTTACGAAGTTCCCCAATAATATACGTTTGAGCAGCCCTATCCGCTTTAGTTTGCAGATCATTGATACCCTGCACATGTAATCAGAACAATTCACCAGTTTAATTTTGGCAATATTCTTCCTTCTATCTCCCATTCAATGCAAAATAAATCTGCTCTTTTACTACCTTATCGACTACATCAAGAGTCCCACTTTGAACAACTCTCCTTACAATTTCCCCAGCGGTTTGTGCGATCTTCGTAGACTCATAAACGAGTCGAAGAACAAGTGGATATTGTGTATTCATATTTCTTTTAATAACAAACGACGATGAATTGGACAGGGATAGTTTAAAACTACTAAAAAGGAACTTTCGTAAGAGAGCAATTTTGACAGTCAAAAGAACAATTATCACTCAATGGGATTTACACTACTCGTCTAACTTAAGCGCACGCAAAGCTAACACACCCTTATAACGAGGAGACGAGATCAATTCAAGTGTGTGTGTGTGTGGTCAATAATGATCAAATAATTAATCTTTGTGTACGTAGATGAGTGGAGATCAATTAAACTCAAAGTGTCTGGAGAGAGATCGGACGGAGACACTTTAATATTGGAATGCTTCGTATGATCTTCGTGTCTGGTTTCTTGTACTGTGTCAGTCGAGTCTCAGCTGATGGGCAAAAGTGAATGACTCCGTGAATGAATAGATTATAGGAAGTCAATAATAAATTGAGGAAGTTCTTTGGAATTTACATTTATACATCAAAATAGAAAAAGATAATAATAATGAGCCTATAAAATACTCTTTCTTAATTGTCTTTTTCAGTTGAAGAGTTCTTATGTAGCTTTGAAGACTTTGAACATTAAACGATTGAACATTACACGACGTGGATTATTTTGGCTGTGAAATACTCTTCTGTACTCCGTAGCATATAAAATTGCGTGTTGTTTGATATGATATGTCTCACTCTCTGTGCAATAATGTCTCTGTATGTGATGACGTGACAAAGTGAATTGTAATTTTATGTGTGGTTTTTGTTACTTTCACTACTGGAAATTCAATTGATACTTTGATACTAGTTATTATGCACAGTGTATGCTTTAAAAAGAATTATAGTTAAAAGTTGGAGGAGTCGTTACAGCCGAAAAGTTTCTTATTGAGTGTCAATACATAATAGAATTCAGAATCTTTAATATCTCCAAATATATTCCCGACGAAATATTAATACAAACTTGAGGCAGTGTGTACTTATTTCCTGTGAAGGGAAATGTGGTCCTTCTTTTCTAGGGATCCTGTAAAGGATTTCCCTTATGAAATCGGGGAACCTATTGCTTACGATTCAGATAGGACTTACTGGAAGTTACACAAAGGGAGAAGAAAGGTAAGGAGGCGAACTTAAAACATTTCATACAGAAATTGGTAGATAAATTCTGATAAATCAATTTTTGTTTTAATCAGGGGACTGGGGGGAACGAGGAAGTGACAATTTTTATACTGGATACGAAAACAGCCTCACCAGCGGAAGTGGATGCAGCAAAGGCGACTGTGAAACGACTCAAGACTTTGAGACATCCTAGTGTGTTAACTTTCTTCGATAGTGTTGAGGTTAGTGATACTAGATTTCGAATGTAGAGCTAGGTTCGGTTTAGATTTTTAATTTTTAACAGTAACTTAGAATTGTTTCATTTGTATTTTAGTCTGATAAAGCTATTTACCTTGCGACTGAATGTGTTGAACCGTTGCAAAAACATTTGGAGAAGAGGGAGAATCCTCAAGGGGACCTTTCTGTGGCTTGGGGTCTCTTTCAAGTTACTGTGAGTATTTATTATGAGTAATATTTCTTTATAATATTTTAGCGTCAGTTAATTAGGTATCATGATTGTGACTGTGACATTCTAGAGAGCTCTAAGTTTTCTAATTAATGATGGGAACCTCCGCCACAATAACGTTCATATTGGATCAGTTTTCGTAAATTCTGCGGGAGAGTGGAAATTAAGCGGTGTGGATTATGTGAGTGGCAATGAAGCATCGCCAATAATGGGGAAAGTTCCAAGTGTTCTCCATCAATTGGATCCACCTGAAGTTAAAAATGGAGGAAAAGGTGCTACAAAATGGTCAGCAGATGCTTGGGGACTTGGATGTCTTATCTGGGAAGTCTTTAATCGTCCGCTTAGGGAACCTGCGTTGCTGAAGAATGCCGAAAATGTTCCAAAAACACTTGGAACTATTTATAATGAGTTAACAAGTTCTAATTCGTCTGCAAGACCTAATCCCGCAGATGTAATTGCCAGAGGGAGGAGACCAGGTGGATATTTCAAGAATGATTTGGTTGACTCGTTGTTATTTTTGGAAGAAATTCAGATTAAGGAACAAAATGAAAAAGTACGATTCTTCAATGGACTGCCAAGTGCTTTGGATAAGTTCCCAGAAGAAATTTGCAGGCATAAAGTTCTGCCTCAACTTATTAATGCTTTTGAGTTTGGAAATGCTGGATCGTCTGTCTTAGTTCCTTTATTCAAACTAGGGAAACTTCTTGATGAACCCGAATATCAGGCCAAAGTTGTTCCGTGTGTGGTTAAACTTTTTTCGTCGACTGATAGAATGACAAGAGTTAAACTTCTCCAGCAATTAGATAATATTATTGATCACTTGCAACCTAACACGGTGAATGATAAAATTTTTCCAAATGTGGTCCAAGGGTTTATGGATACTAGTCCTGTAGTTCGGTAAGATAATCCTAGAAAATGATAATATTTATTGAATTTTTTCATAAACTAATTCATGATAACCCTAATAACTTTTTCGTTTATACACTTTTTTCAGGGAACACACAGTTAAGGTAGGTCTAATTTTTTAACAAAGCATTTGAGTTTGAGTTCAGTGATAGCATTCGGATTTTATTTATTATTTCAGGCGATGCTGTACTTAGCTCCAAAACTAAATTATAATAATTTGAATGTGGAACTTCTAAAGCATTTTGCCCGGTTGCAAGTAAAGGATGATCAGGTCTGACTTAATGTTTGCCTTGGGAAATTAAACTAAATTCAATTTTTCTAATGCATGTCATTTTTTGTTATATATTGAAGGGTGGAATTCGTACCAACACTACCATTTGCCTTGGAAAAGTAGCATGCTACCTGAACCCTCAAACTAGAAGAAAGATCCTGATTCCAGCTTTCACTCGTGTATTTCAAGATACATTTCCTCAAGCTAAAATTGCAGGTACGGTTTATTACTTCATGAGGTTTTGTACTATTAACACAATTGAATAATGGGATTGTTCATTTCTCTTGATTCTATGTCGTTTTCCGTAGGTATCCTAGGCCTTGCAGCAACTCAGCAATATTACCTCCTTTCAGAAGTGGCTACTCGAATCCTTCCTGCTCTTAGTACTCTGACCTGTGATAGCGATAAGACAGTACGAGACAACGCTTTCAAGACGATAAAAGGCTTTCTAGGAAAGTTAGAAAAAGCTTCAGAGGATCCAACTTTGAGGGAAAAGTTAGAAGCGGATGTGGACGCCAGCACACCGTCTGCTGCTGATGCAGGTTAGTGATACGGTTAAAAGTATGTTGTGACTTGATTATATGCTTGTACTGATATCTGTCTTGTGATTTAGCTTCATCGTGGGCTGGATGGGCAGTATCAGCCCTTACTTCGAAATTCCATAGAAGTCAGTCATCTCAATCTGTAGCAGGTCAAACTGGACAGATTGGAAGTGTGGGTAGAACAAAAGGCAGATATCCATTTGGAAATCAGTCAAGTAGCAGTACTTCAACTACAACGTCTAGTATTCCATCTACACCTTCGGTTGATCGTGATGTACTTCAGCCTACTGCAGAAGGACAAGAATCAGCTACTGATTATGATGATGATTGGGATAACGAAGATTGGGGAGCAATCGATGGAGATTCACAAGGGCCGAAGACAGCCAGCAATAAAGGTGGAGATAATCATTCTGCAGGTCCTCCTACTGGGTCAGTTTCAGGTGCCAAATCTTCCGGCGGAAATGACGGGTGGGATACTTGGGCGATTGAAGAAACGGTATTAAATTACAAATGCGAGATTTATTAATATCTTACACAATTCAAAGATTTACATGCATGTATATTTCTTTAATCAGGACGAAAGAGATGGATGGGACGAATTTCCTACGGAAAATGATAATGATATCAACAGCAGTGTGAAAAATACCTTGAGTAATGTAAATAACAGTAACGAAGAGGATTTTTTTGCAACGATGAATAAAGTAAGATTGATATTGTACCGTTTTTCAGGATATATTATTGATTTCCAATCGTTTAATTGATTACAGGGACCCACTGGTCAGCAAAATAATTTTTCATCTGACTGGGGTAGCACTGAAAGCGAACACACTGGATCTTCTACCACCGACCCAGAAAAGCTCGAGGAAATGAGAAAACGTCGTGAAGAAAGGAAGCTTCATCGACAGAATGAACTACAAACGAAGAAAACTACGAAGAGCGGTCCTCTGAAACTTGGAGCGAAAAAAATCACTTCGATGCAATAAATTAGTTAAATACTCGCATGACGCATGGATTTTAAAGTTATATTCTAATTCTTCTAGTATGAATGTTGCGAGAGCCAAATGTATCTTAAGAAATGGCAAAGAAAGGGGGTGATGAATAATATTACATGTGGACTAAATCCGACAAATGTTATTTGTAGGTAATTTTTTATTTTCATTAAAAATATTTGTTTCACTCTGACAAATTCAGATACGACTTACATGCAGCTAGCGTTTTGGGGTATACAAAATATATTAGCAATGTATTTATTGTTTAAATAGTCATTGCACGATTGTCTCTTTAAAAGTGTTTTGTTCCATGCCACATTAAGATCTTGCCCCCCTTACACATTATACAAAACTTCTTAAAATACTATTAAGTACATACTGTTGTTTCCAAGTACTTCTATATTGCACCATATTATTATTATACAGTCAATCATCAAATAAAGTTGAATCCTCCACACTTGACCCTAAATATCTTGTGTCTATACATAGTGTACATAAAAGATATGAATACGTTTTTCCAAATATCAATACGTTTTACGGCAAGAATACACAGATAGGTAAGGAACTATTTCTGCTTAAAACCTCATGCACATAAAATTGCCATTGTTTGGTTCCTTTGAATACCCAAAAGTTTCATAAAATGGAATCATCTTGTCACGACAATCAAGTGAGATCTTGTAGCACCCTAAATGCTTGGCAAGCACTGTCAAGAGAGTGATGAGCCTGTAATGCAGCAAATACATAAATTATTGTGATTCATATTTTAAAAATTAACTATTAGGAATTATCTTACAATTTCCCTAATTGCTTGTTCCGGTATTCATCACTGACGACGACATCTTCCACCCTAGCTCTCTATAGAATTTAGATCAAAAGATCACTCAATTTTTGGGACCAATTGCGTACATAAAATATTAACACATATACACACTACGTATTTAAGATTTGTATTCTATCATACCTTGGCACAACTGTGGATGAATTTCCTCTCTAACAAAAGAGTTGCTGATCCGATTACAGCACCCGTATGAATATCTTCGATCACGGTGACATAATACGTTTGTGGAGTTTTCACCATTTGCTCAAAGGTTTCTACACAATTTAAAAAAGTCAAATGGCGTACTCAAATTTAATAAATCTTTTCGCAAGTAATAACAAGAAAATACAAAATAATAAAAATTCTAACCTGAAAATAACTCATTGGACACATCTCCAACCTGCGTAAGCTGGGATAGGATGCTCGGAAATCCTTTTTCGTAATCATCTTTGTGCAAAGGTCTAATTTTCAAACCTTCACCAGGATTGGCAATGGTAATCTTCGGATTGAATTGCACACTTGGTAATGAATCTAACGAGATTTCGGAAAGTAACTTAGGGTCGTATAAGTACCCCTCCTTATCTCCGCAATATCCCTTTAGACATGAGATAAGATTTAGAATTATTATCAGAACTTCGTTTTCTCAAAACTACCACTAAAGTAGTTTAAGGATGAATATTTTCTACTCACATTCTGACCATTAAGAGCCATAATTAATAATTACAGGTACAGGTGGTATAATAAACCAATAATGAACACAAGAAATTGCTTGGACAATTAAAACAGCTCCAATAATACTTGCAACAGTCTAGAATGGAACAAAGAAATACAACTGGTCAGATCAGTCCATATAAATTTGAAAAAATTAATATATGTAAACTGTAGGCTATGCTACAATTACCTGTTAAACAATTATTACGTGATGAACTTCCTTGATGAATTGAAAGAATCACCTTTTATCTCCTGCCTTTCTGGTCTGTCCAGCGTCAACTCTCAACTGATTAGTTCAATTGCAATTTCGCAATTTCTGTCAGTCCAGATGTCCACTAATGGTGCTGCTGCTGCCAATCTCTCCTCACTCACCTTGAAACTCCAATTAATGAACAGGTTCCTATTTATTACCAATATTATTAAATCAGCACTGCAATTGATTCACTTATTTACACACCTGAGGCTCGGAGAAGTTACCCACCAGACAGATGGGACCTATCCACCAGACAGCTGTCGGTGCATCACAGTATTTCGTGCACCCGACAGATAAGTTACCCACCCGACAGATAAGAGATAAGTCATCCACCAGACAGATAAGTTACCTACCAGACAGATAAATTACCTACCAGACAAAAAAGTCTTCCACGATACACGTATGTTAACCAGAGATGACAGAAGGAAACTATTTTCGGACTGATTTATTTTAATCCATTACTAATTGCAGGTTTTTACAAAATCAATAATAGGTCCCCAATGTTATTTTTGCTGAAAGGTTACGTGAGTGCTAATTAAGTCGCTTATAGCTATTTATTATCAGAATCAGATGAAGTCCCCTCCTC
>Ga0194135_10002561_pt1 | contig 11082 bp, 5 predicted proteins | sample LitLau_LLRF_2013_FD_134024 | JGI IMG/M metagenome (GOLD analysis project Ga0194135, IMG submission 134024) | Freshwater sediment microbial communities in response to fracking from North America - Little Laurel Run_MetaG_LLRF_2013 (version 2) | ecosystem: Environmental > Aquatic > Freshwater >... | reverse complement strand
GTGTGCATTGTGCATGTATCATTTTACCTGAGTTTGTGAATTGCATGAGGCTAAGACTTCATTATGTTTGGATACTTGGATCTAGAACTGGAGATTAAGATTATAATCATTAGGTAGATAATGACTAATGACTACTAATCCGACCTTCATGAGTACGCAAAGCAAAAGTAAAACCGATGTAAGTGTGTTAAATGTTGAGATCCTTGGAAAGTCATGTTACTGTGCCCATTCATCATTTAGGAGGATTTCGTGTGACATTTTGACAGATAGCAGTACTTATTGGGCAATGTTTCCAATTTTTTCTGTGAATTGTTTAGTGTTAATGTATAAGTATCCTAATAATAGTTTATATAGTTTATGAAAGTCCAGTTTCTCGGTCTCCAAACCCAATTTTATTCTTAGCTTCACGTCAAATGCACTTCTGACCTTACGCATAACAGCATTGCATACATGTAGCAAAGCGCAAAGGCCGATGCACACTATTTATTAGTGCCAAATTCCCAAGATACTCGTTTTGCAATGAACATAAGTATGCATAAGCAACAGTTAGCTGTTGTGAATTTAGTGTTTAGATCCATTGAACTCAAAATTACAAGTTACTAATGTCCCATATTACACCGTTAATAAACCAATATTTATACAGTGATATAAATTTTCAATAATTGATTGTCAATAATTTTCATAAACATCTATCATATTGAAAAGCTCTGATCACCTATATTCATTTCTGCAAAAGAAGACATTACTGCATTGTTAGTTTACTTTATATATTTGCTTTATTATCAGTGTTATTTTAAGATTATTAAGAATGAATTTATATTTTTTCAGTGTCACGCTGTCGATGGCTCTAAGGGTTATTCAATTTTTGTGATATTGGAAATCATCCATCACCCCATGAAATGGAATTCGACCAAAGTTTAGAGGAGTGGGCCAAAGATAAACCCCTCAGTATTTTACAGCTTGACCCTGCTGATAGAGCAGTGCTTCGTATAGCAGGTAAGTATAATATCATGTCGACATGATATGATTTACGTTTTGAAATAAGTTTTCAATAGTGTGATTATCACTTGTAATTCATACATTGAAACGAAACTGAAGTTTCAAAGTTAAGGTTGCCCTTAAATCGAAAATGCAATGTCTTGAATGATTTTGAGGGTTACACGAATACTAATTAACAATAACTGTCCAATTGTTTTATGTATCAAACATGTCTTCCCGAGAACTAATAATAAACCTAACCGGCGTATCTACTATGTACAGTACTGCACACCTAGTTTGTTAGTTTTATTTGAGGTTAGAATTGTGCAAGTTTTTAATATGTATCGCTTCCGGTTTGATCATGGAAAAGTTATTTCCAGCGCAAGGCAATGAAGTTTATTTTTTATCTTACAGCTGCCTTGTTTTTTGTCATCTGAAACCTTGCATTGGTTTTCATTGCATTTATACTTTGCATCTCAAATGCTAAGTTCTTGTATAGCTGGAATCGGTATTGCTGGAACCTCATCAACGCGTAAATAGTTTTTGCACTGCGTATTGCTGATTTTCTTCGGTTACACACATGACACATGATAAGGAAAGGAGTAGTTTATGAGTTTAGTTTAGTATAAATTAAGAATTCAGCTATATAATCTTATACTGTTAACACTGTTTTATGCGGTATATCGCTCTTCTTTCCGTAAAGTGTACAGATATCGTGCGTTAAATATATAGTTCTGTATAAGACTGAGGGTTTTTAAAATGTTTACTAAATGCTAATACACTAAATCCGGGGCCGTTTGTAGTTAAAGGCAAGCAATGCAGAAGTTGCACATGTAGTGGTATGCCTTGACTGAAACTGTATTCACAATGTACATATTATTTGCGTGTGTAATGCAAGTAATGATAGGCGAACTGAAGAATGGTGCTGTGATTCATTGTTATAGCATGAACGAACATACACCCACAAGACGTTTGCAAAATAGAGAACAGTTGTAGTGGTATCGTCTTCTGACTCTTCTGTAAGTAGACTATTAAAAGGGAAGAATTTGTAGACTAGAAAACTCTTGGAAGCTTTGGTGCTAAAGAGTAAAGACGATTGTGTAATGAAACAATTCGCAAAGGTTTAGGTTTAGGGTACTCACTCAAACTATCTTATTATCATTTCTTGAGAAACATGATATAGAGTTCAATCTTGAGCCAGTCAGACCCCACCAACACAAACGACTCTAAGGCAAAGTAGATTTGTCTTCTTCATAAGGTTTATTGAGTGGGATGTGGAATTTGTCATGACTTAAAAAAACTGATACACAGTCTGGACTTCGTAATTCATAATTTGTAGCCTGTGTTAGCAGTGAAATTGTATCGTTGTATGCAGTGTTTAATTTTTAGTAACTCAAGGAGTGTTATTTCACGGATTTTAAATATATTACTGAGTATTTTGGGGATGAAACTTCGTGTAAAAAATTGCTACTGCTTCAGAAGTGCCCACGTGTAGAATTAATGTACATGTAAAATTTCATCCGTCACGTGTATAAAGCGACTAATATATAACAGAGATCAGACTAACAAAATATCTGTCAATATCAGACATTTGCCGATCTCATCATGAATGAACATTTTTAATCTGGGCTGGAGTAATAACTACAATAAGTACTTGAGTACAGATATGCTGGACTAGTGGACTTTTAAAAATTATCTAGAAGCATCGAAAGTTTTACTAAAAATAAAATAAAAGACGATCTGTACACATCCACATAATTTACCCAAGTTGATATTCCAGTCACATTACTGCAGATGCAGATGATCATCGTGTGTAGGCTTCATCCATATATGAAGAAGGATAAAGATGACCGAGAAGGTCGTCAAGGAGGGTTTATTAGATGAAGCTAGTGTGCGTCTCACCTGCATGAATATAAAGTATAGTTTGTGTGAGTTTATAAGTGAGGTGGTTAGTGGAACTCATTTCCGAAAAAGGAATTCACGAGTGGCGAAAAAATGTGTTGGCGGAGTTACTGGTCTACCTGCCCTAAATGTCTTGCTCTCAACTTATTACACTTATGAGTACCAGTGCGATTTGGAAGTGAAAAGGCACTTGATTGTAAACTAAAAGCATCAGTCGTCATCATCCCATAGTCCAGATTGTGCCTCGCCTATTGCCCCTCTGATTCTAGTGCATTGTTGTGCTTGTGCACAGCCATAAAAAAGTCTTTAAATCTGAAACTTCATCTTAGCGTATCTCTGCAAATTTTCATTGAATATAGTGTTCAGTTTCATTGGACAGATAAAATCAACAAAAATATTATCTTCATTTCAAAATAACTCTTAATTTGCCTTCAGTCAAACTAATTATCTTATCTAATTTGGTGAATATGGTCTAGCTGTGTGTATAACTTGTGGTTTGCGTTTCAATGAGATCATTGCAATACCGGACATCTCATTGCCACCAAAATTCACCACTTGAAACTTCAGTAGTATCACCAGATTTTGCATTGCATTCGTGCTAATCTACTCATAAGTGTTGAGTTAACCCTTCTGTCCCAGTTACTCTTCGACTGCTGTCAGTACAAAACATTTTTTAGTTTTTACGTGTTTTCCATTCTTTATTCACATCAAATACACACAGAAAAGTGTGTAGATTAATAATTTAACATTTAAAATTGTTTTAACAATAATTATAATTCGTGACATACGGGCGTATTCGTACGTGTGCTTATCGAGTCAGTGTATTGTTATAAGCTTAAATCTATTCAGCCAGTTTGAAGTTGAAGAACTGAACTTCATCAATAGTTGAATTACTGAACAAACACCTAAGCAAAGACGTGTTTATAATCTATCTCTTTCATTCGCTAACATTGTTGTTTAATAGTAGTTTTTCTGTTAGAATGTTGGTTCGTGGTCACAAGACGTGACATTTGTAAAACATCGCGAGAGTGTATCATAACTGGCTACAACTAAGTGAGTGCAGTATGAGAAATATTTGTAGCTGGTAACCTTATGTGACTTCCGTTCTGTTCACAATATTAAACAATTGAATCTCACCATCTAACTACATTCAGCTCTCAGGATTTTAATTCATAGTCACGAAATCACGTTAACTCAGCTACCGGCTTCCATTCTGCTACTGTTATACATCTGTGTTTAAGTGGTGGGTCGATTTTTAGAAAACTAATGAAGTCAGACTTCTGTGGAACCTACAAATGATCTAAACATTAGTTCTTGGATTTGATTACACCATTTATTGAGAATGTCGGGTCATACTTACTATTCTCGAGGATATGAATCTCGAGAACAGCAAGAATATACAACTACAACATTGGACGGTGGAGAAAAGCAAGCATATGAAGAAAATCTCTCGAAGTTCAAAGGTTGGTCATGGGATTTATGGACATATTTTATCAACGTAGTAGACGGTACGGTATACATGTGGGCAGCAACTTAGATGTGGTCGTGGATGTGTTCAAAGTGTGGTTACCTGCATGGACTTGTTTTGTTTTTTGGTTTGATTGGAGTATCATTAAAAACTTGAGCTTTTTTAGTTTCGAAGTCAAATATTTTAGCCTGCTCATTCATCAGCAGGCGAGGTTTTGTATTTAATTCTGGTCAAGTGGATTAATGGGTTACGATTTTTGATACCATCTTCAATCTTCTCTTAAATGCAATTCATGAATGAAATGAGCAAATATGATGCATGACGAAGTTCAAAATCTTGATAAAATGATTTTGTTATTGTATGGACTAATGCTTACTTACATGAGGTTTACAGCAGTTTTTCATGCATCTCTTTTGCCTCATCATCCTATCCGATGCTCATTCTATAATAGCACAAGCGTATTGCTATTGCTACTAATGTAACACCTTTTCGTGTGTTTACCATTACCATTATTATTTATTATCGATGATTATGCTACGGTTGTTCCGTCTAAAATGTTAATGTGTCTCACACATCCATTTTTTATATCAAAGTTTCAAAGAAGAGTTTTGAATTTGAAGAATTTCGTCCGGAGTTTTTATTCTAAACTATTATAGTTGTCGTTTATTGCTCTATGTTAGTGTGTTATTTTATCCTAGTAATTCTACGATTAATTTTAGTAGGTTAATAATTAGTAAATTAGCACCATCTTTAAAGGTTTACAAGCTCACTGCGAAGCCCAGATCACTAAAAAAATTAGATTTACGAAAGCCAAAAGTACATTTTGCATTTAATATTGTAAAATTATCAAAGACGATGTCGATAGACCCACGTACAATTGATGTAACAATGCAAACAAATTGAACACACTTTTGAATTTTTCTAGCTTTACTTTATTTTCATATTCAGTATCTAAGTGAGAAATCATTAACAATATTTCTTGATTTCCTGTTAATGAAAATTATAATTAAATTGAAATAAATTAATGAAAACAAAAGTAAAAAGGGGCTTGAGACAAAAGCATAGTGCGGCAACCTTAACAGATGATAAATGTTATCAGACTTATTTAACCTTTATTTATTATTTTAACAGATGAACGAGATGCCATTCAGAAGAAGACTTTTACCAAATGGGTGAACAAACATCTCTCAAAGGTAATGTAATAACTAAAATATGTGTCTGCAGTTGAATTATGACATTAATTACTAATTACTTACTGGTAGTACCAAAGCCTAAACCATTGAACATGGTTGATTGTCTATTTTCGTATTTTTCTACATCAAGTATGGCTCGAGCAGTAGTTTAAGTTAACGGTTCGTTTCGTTTTCAACTTCAGTACTAGTTGTCTGCATTAAAAACTACCCAGATAGTTTAAGAAACAAACAACGGGGGTATTATAAATTATAATATCATATAAGCCCTGCCGTATTATTACATATAACTTTTAATTGACAGTAAATCTCTCATGTTTACGATTGCGGCTGGGACCGCCATTAAACATAAATGTAAATCACTTGCGAAACTCATATTATCGTGTACGACAACTTCGGCAACAGCATAATATGTATATTAGGTCTTGTATTGTAAATTCGAACTTAATGATCACAATATCACAAATCTAAATTGGTACAAATAATAATGAATTGTCTTCGTTCGATTACTGTATAAATTCCTTGAGTGAAGTCAACCATATGGAATCAATTCGTAAAAACATCAGACGACGTATATTGCATGTATTACCATAAACAGACTGAATTACCACATGCAAATCTTAATTGTTAGATTAGGTATGCATTCTTGTATTAAACTACTTTGGTGCTAAGTATTTACCAACTACAGAAGTAACAACAAGTAACAACTGATAGAATCGGATATGGTAAGGTGATTCAATTAGCCACAACTGTATAGCTGTAAAGGTAGTAAATAGTTTTGCGATGTGTTGGATAGAACATTTTCTTATCTACAGTCTATGAGTTAAAGACAACTTTCACTAATCTTTTTCCATATTTGGACAATTGAGGTCGTGGATCTGTCCTCAGTTTGTTTTTGTGATCATCTTGACAGCCCGTTTTGAAATTGGTTATTGCACACACATTTTTGTGTGATTACTAAATAGTAGTTCAGATGAAATTATAAGTATTGATAGTAAAATGATAATTATTTTATAAGAAATAAGAAGCTTAGGTAGTTAAGTATTAGATAGATAAAACTTTTATAAAATTAGTGACTCAGAGGAAGAACTTGGATCTGAACTGATCATTTTCTATGAACCTAATGCCCAAATGTGGATTTTAAATTTGTTAGGCCTTCGCTTAGGGTATTGTCAGTTCGTATTTCAAAATAGTTCGCATTTTAGATAATTATTTGTAATTCATAAAAAAATATGCTTTTCTTATCGACATATTCAATAATTCAATAACAATCACTCATCATTCTTCGTTGAATTCACTTACTGTTAACTGTTAGTCACTATGTCAGTGTGTCAAAGGTACGATATTGCTAGAACACTACACTTGGTTACAATTAGGGATGGGTGCAATCATAAAAGGACATCATTATCGTGTGAAGTTGTCAATTATTGGTTCCCCTACAAGGTAGCTATTCAATTGTTGATTTACAACTCAATGGCACTAAAAGAACCGATCTTATGCTGTATTATTCAAAGGGCAAAACTTAGAATTCCTTGTAATTAAATTCAGTGCTATCACACAATTGTAGTTTCGAAATTCTAAATGGTAAAAGTGTTTAGTATTCGATTCATAGAATTTTTAGTTTAAACTTTAATTGTATTAGAATCGTAGAATTTATAAACTTTCAACCTAAAGTACCTGATATTGATATAATTATTGATTTCCAGTTTTAAAAAATATTAGGAAAAATTGGATTTGAATAATAATATATAATAACCAAATTAACCAACCAATCAAAATTATACAGACATTATGTATTTCCAATTCCAAGTCGCAGCATGTCTGTCTGTCTAGGTATTATTTCCTGTAAGCAGTTAAGCAGTCTTTATACAGCTCATTTCTACCGGACACGTGTTTGTTGTAGGCGTTTAGAAAGGCTGCAATTGTGGAGATGACCGATGACCGATTTGTATTTGTTCTCACACAAGTGAAAGGAATACAAAATTACATGAGTTGTAGATTACAGAGCAGCTACGTAGGTTTAAGTTATATTCTAAAAGATCGATAAGCTCTTATGAACGTAGAATTCGAGTTGGATGCTAAATAATCAGTGTACAAATATACTCAGTCAGTTTCAACCGCATAATGATATCCTCCTTTCCTTGAACCTAAGCTTGTAACGTAGGAAAGAAATTTTGCAAAAAGTGCAACGGAAAAAAGTTGAATTTCTAAAAATTATTGTTATCACATGGCTCAATATTTATTTCATAAGTATAAATGGTGTATTCCTGAGTTTTTGAGGTTTAGTAAAATTAATCAGAATTAGGCTTAAACTGTTAGATTGTAGACAAAGCTTGAGTGTATATTTGTTTGTGTATTTGTACCCATATAGCCCAGGAATATGCCCAGGAATAAGAAATATAGGAAATCTCAAGCGTGTGCAGTCCTTGGTCGAGATCTGCAAATTATGAATGGGAAATAAACTGGGTTTGCAGTTTGAGAAAAGATAAAGATGATTAAATTGTGTAGGTGTAGAATATAGCTCGAAAGACCATATAAGGAGCTTGGGTGGAGATGACATGCTGCAAGAATCCTCAACAGTATTATATCGCCTTGTGTACGGTCCTTATGGATGGGGAATTAGATTCAAGACCAAGACCAGTAAATTAAGAATTATAAGAATTACTTGATTCCGTGGTATCAACTCTTAATTAAAATGCAAAGACAAGGATTTGTTTTGTTAGATTCAGTTGCTAAAATTTCAGCGAATATGCAAGTATAAGTGAAAGTGATCAAGACACTTGCGTTTTAAAACATTTGAAAAAAGGCAGCCCTAAAATTATGCAGAAATAAGGGTAATTTATTGACGTTTTATGTGCAATCAATAGTAGTCTTAGTGGTGTATCTTGCAATTAAAGTGACAAGGTCATGCAGGAATCAGCCAAATGATTTATTCATTTATTATTAGGAATGAGTTTGCGTACTTGAAAGAAAATATAATTATTTGACTTTTAAATGGATTTGTGTACATTGTTCACAGTCGCCGAAAGCTCAATAAGTGAAAGGGTTGATTTTACTTAATGAAGTGTAGGTGCACACTTTTTTGCACGCATTTCAGCTTCCGAGATTTAGTCTATTTGGGGTTATGAAGTTGAAAATTGATGTATTGAATCTGATATGGCTTCATGTATGTATTATTTAATTATTAATATTGGACAGTTTCTACGCGTCTATTATTTTAAGATATTTAATTGCGATGTTAGTTTTACCATTCATTGTCAGTTTGACCTGATTATTAACCATTTAGTATTTCCTAAAGAGCATAATTATGAAAGTAATCTAAAACTTGAAATATTCTTGTCTTTGCCATGCTGCTTACCAGGATTGGAAAAGAGTGCGGGTAAATTACTTCACACATAAATTATGTCGACGTCTGAAAATTATTAGCCGTATTCAAAAAACATTCTGTTAGTATACAAACTCATTCAATAATGAATTTTTTTTAGACTTATACCTGTCTTCATGTTTGTTCGGGATCTTGTTCATGTGACACAATCACCGTAAGTGTAGTAAGCAGTTAAAACCGTGGTGTGTGTTATTTTGTGAAGCTGTTTTAATATCAGCTGAGCTTGTAGCTATATTTTAAATAATACTGTAATATAATCGTATAAATAAAAAGTATCTAAAATTAGCTAAGTTGCATTTATTATTGTGAGTTGCAAATGTGTATAAGTGTAGAAAAGTCAAAGTTCTGTGCGATAAGTGCATAAAAAAGACTTTAAAAAAGAATAGTCTTAAATTTTCGATGCTGAATTGAAAAAGTAATGTCAATGACAAGTGTGACGACTTAAGACTTAATATGCCCGCTAATAATGTTGATGATTGTAATGCATGTTTCAAATACTAATCGTAAGGCACAAGTAATAAAATGTATTGTTTTTTAGTGCGGAAAACGAGTGGGCGACTTGTTTGAAGATCTTCGCGATGGCCATAATCTGGTGTCTTTACTGGAAGTACTTGCAAGGGAACATCTGGTAAGTTCTTACGTATTACATCATCATTTTAAATACTAAGGCAGCATATTTGGGATACTTTTATGTGTTGACTTGCTAAACGACACAAGACAAATTGTGCACAGAATTGTGCAATGCCTCAGTAATTTATAATATGAAGTTATTTCAAATGATGTTAATTACTTCCATTGCAGCCCAGGGAGAGGGGTCGGATGCGATTTCACATGCTGCAGAATGTTCAGACTGTTTTAGACTTTCTGAGATACAGAAAAGTAAGTTTTATGCATGCTTTAGTAGTTCTACATCTACAATGCTCAATGTCGTGAGGATTGGACTTTATGTATAATGTATTGTAATTGTTTTTATTATTAAACAAAAAATTTATTTTTCAGATAAAACTTGTCAACATTCGCGCAGAAGATATCGTGGACGGAAATCCCAAACTCACGTTGGGCTTAATATGGACAATAATCTTACATTTTCAGGTGAGTCAGTTGACGATTCTTTTGAGCTCACTGTGACTGCATTTAATTTTGTATTATTAGTAATTGCACAGTTTTACTTTAAACCACCACTCCCTATAATTTCGTTACTAAATGAGAGTCATTGTTGATGTGAACCAAAACAACTCAAATACCAGTGCGAAACAAATACAAGATAGAAACAAGTGTATTTCAAAATTCAAGTGAATGAGATAATAAGTTTAAATTGTGTACTACGTGTATATATTCCACGTATAAAATTCCAATAGAGACTGCGGCATTATGGCCTTGCCCTTCCAAAACCTATTTACAGAGTTTCCTTTCTAAATAAAGTCAAATGCGTGGATGGAAGACTATTAAGTAACCCACTCCATTTTATCACCAAAACGAGATTCGGCCTCGGTGTGGTTCTAGACTGATTCAGATTTTGCATATGTAGTTGAGATTTTGTTCGAAACTGATAGTTGTACTAACTTTTAAGCTACGATAAGTTTGCGAAAACATGTTATTGTCTTTTATGACCGGTTGCATATTCTCTCTTAAACGATTGAGTCGGTAAAGAATATCAGAGGCTTCAGAAATACTACGTGACAGAATTCTTGCAAAATGCTGTTTTAATACGATTAGAAACACGTGTACTCAAATTAATGACTTAATCTGGTATGTCGCCTTATTGATCGTTGGAGATAATTCAATAGTAAAACGGTAAAGTAATTAATAATGCCGATTAGGTGCACCACTTAGCCATTTGCACTTTTCCCTTTCAACTCCCTGTAGAATACCTTTTGTTCATTTTACTATACGCTTTCGCATGTCTTGCAATTACTTTAATTTGAATCTCGTTTTTCTCGCTACCATATTCACGTAGTGGAAGAAGGTAAGAATTTATTCTGTCGTCAAGCGGCTTCTTCTTGATGAATGTAATTGCATACTATATCGCATTATGTGTTCTATGACATTTCTGCACCGTACTGCAAAATTCCTACACCTCCTTTACGTCACGTCTGCAACTATTTTCATTTTAAAAAGATTACTTTGGAACACAGTAATTACGTAGACTATAACTTAGG
>Ga0194135_10002560_pt1 | contig 11085 bp, 12 predicted proteins | sample LitLau_LLRF_2013_FD_134024 | JGI IMG/M metagenome (GOLD analysis project Ga0194135, IMG submission 134024) | Freshwater sediment microbial communities in response to fracking from North America - Little Laurel Run_MetaG_LLRF_2013 (version 2) | ecosystem: Environmental > Aquatic > Freshwater >... | reverse complement strand
TCTCCGTATCGTGATGACCTCCATCTCGTCTTTTCTATACAAAATGTACAACTTTTAGTAGAAATCATAGTTGAATTACCTGAAGAAGTGAGCAAGCCATAACCAAGCCACATGCTGTAAAACTTCACGTAATCTTGAGACTTTCCTATGTGAACTGAAGATGACATGATTTTCTAAATGTACCAAAATATCAATATTTAAATTGACGATGGAAATATATTTGGTAATGTATTAATATATATTTATTGAGCTTGTAAATAAACCTCAGCATCTCTTGCATTGGAGATCACAACTACTGTAACCGGTCCCAAGTTGAATTTATAGCGTCGTCCGTACAGATTTATGTATTTGGTGAACAGTTTCAGAATATCTTAATGCATATATAGGTCGTGATAATAAGCATACTGACATTCAATTGACATATAATATTTTACTTGATAGTAAATTCATATCAAAATAGGCAGAAAACGCAAGGCTATCTGAAATATATTGACTCACTTTCATTGGACTGTATTCCCATCTCAATATTTCCCAAGAGAGGAATTCCCTTCGGTCCAGGAATCTTATGCAGGACATCATTGACTGATTTATTCGATTTATAGAGTAAATTCTTCACAATGAATGTAATTACCACACCTGCAGCTATAATTACAATTAGCGACATTTTGGACACAATGATATTTTAAGACTGTCCACACTCCAAGTATAATCTCAGCTACCACTATAAATAAATCTTCCCCAAGACTTCAGAATGTAGTTGAATGCCATTCTACATTGACTTGCTAAACTTGAACCCGGCACATATCAATACGACCATATGCAAAGCTGAGTAATAAATAACTACTATATTTGTGTAACGTGGTATCTTGTTTATCTGCATAGATCGTAAAACGCGTTAAAATGAAGTTAACAAAACAGGTTTTAAGTTCTGGGATGAACGAAAAACAGTCCATTTGCTCCAAGTCACCCCAATACAGATACACTGTATCCATTACAAGTAATTAAACACACATTTGCATGCATAAAAAAGCTTTTAGATGCGAAGTAAAAAGAATCCAGCAATAAACAACTCCAGTTAACTATATAAATATACTGCATGGCATGAGGCCCGACAATCATTTATTATGCTTTAATGGTTCCATGATGGACTGTGGACACTGGAATACCTTCAACTTCAGCACAGAACAAGATTAAAAAATGAATCAGACGAAGTGTTTTACCTTGAAATAACACAACTTTATTCCCAGTCTACATTCTAAATTCTCCAAAGATAGACATGTATTCATATACATAGACACTCTTCGTACATTGAGTTTATTTACTTTTAGTCATAAAACAGATAAGTCCAATAAGTATATTATATAGAGATCTTTCAAGGCTAAATCAATTCTTGGACAAAATACGAATAATTTACGCTCAGTTTAACAGATTTCCAGCAAAGTATTTCAAGTGAAAAGAAGATCTACAATGAAAATTGAGTTTATAAATAATATATGCATAGCTTTATAGTTTTCTTATTACGTAACAACCTTCTCAGCTCACTTTATGTCATTTCAAGAGTTTGAGTGTAATGGATAATGTTTACAGAGGAAATAATCCCACCGCCTCTGTTGATAAGAAAGGGAAAACATACTTTCCCTGGAATGTATATGTATATATGTATTTCGTACAAGTACACAACACATCGATTTATTGAATTTAATACAGCGCATCGTGCAAGATTGATAAATATTCTTTTGTGTTATTCCTACCAAAGGTGTGTGCATAGAACTTTTAGATATATGGCCAACTATGGCGGACTGCAAATAATTAACGAACTTGTATAATCCTCTTTCCTACAAAGAATATATCGACATATTTCCCACATGCATGGTCATACAAGTTCTTGGAAAACCTGAGATATATATATATTTATTTATGTCTAAAACCTTTTCCCTTCCAAATAATTTACACATTGTACTTCCTCCGTTCGTCCTACTTCAAAGATTTAAAAGCATTCAAAGATATTACTTACCAATTGCCGATGTATTACCTTTGACCTGCTTACTGTGTACTAAAAGCTTGAATAAGACAATTGAGTCATATGTCATTCAGCAATTGAGGAATTCAGTGTTGCAACCCATAAATATAAATCTGCATAGATTTAATTCTGTCTTAAAGTGATAGAGAGCTTTGCATATTCCTTGACGCAATTATTATATTACTCGTTATATATCCCCTCAATTCCTAATCTCCCCTTGAATACCTCAACTCTTGCATATTCTTCATTTCGTAATTGGGCAAAATAAGATTCTATAGAGAAAGCCACCATGAATTACTTTTGCATATGACTACACGCGTCACGCACCACTTAATATTAAGTGGGAATACGAGCTTTATTGTGACATATTCTACTGCTACACTGAACTGCGTGTCACTCTCTCTACTGCATAGGATATTGAGAAACTTTTAGCCATAATTATAATAATGATATATCAGTCTTGAGCATGCCTGTCGTGAAAAAATACAATAGATAGTTGTTAGTCATAAGAAAGAAATCACAAGAAATTCGTTCAGAATATTATTCATTTATAGATGAGACGAGAGAGAAGGTTTTCAAAAATAAGTAATTCATCTAACTCGCAAGCTATATTCATAGATAAACTCTTGTGCTGTGTATGTCTCTCCTAACTTTCTGGAAGTATATTTCCTAATATGCATAGAGCAGTTGGCTTGTATTTATTCTGTGCTTATCAAATAAATTATTACCCTTCTTATTACACACACATCTCTCTCTAAACTAGGAATGATGTCTCTGCTCTTTCGTAATAATACACACACATGGAATTGTGTATTTGAGAGATCGCGTTGCTTTCACTGCGATCCAACTTAATTTTACGACCAATTATTACCAACAACCAAAGCCGCATCAATCTTTCAACTCATTTGGTTTCACACATCGTTGCTTCCACACTAAAACTTGCGTATTTCTCTTGTTAAAATTATATCTCTGGCATTCTCGCAATAAACTTGTGTGTATATATAGTGTATGCCCAGATTTCTTTGTGCACTTGGCTTTGTCTTGTTGTATACGTTATGTGCATATAGCTTTTGATAGCTGCGAGTTTTTGTGTCAATTATTGTTTCCCTTCTCATGACGATGGCCTAGTACATATACACCACTTATAGTCCGATGTATATAATATCCACCGAGTTATTATTATGTAATGCAGAGAGCTTTAAATTTCAGTTTCTGTGCTTGTTGTGGAACTGGACCGGGTCCAAAATGTCCTCTTTTGTGCTCTGTAATACTGTGCAGACGAAGAAGTAGTTTGTTGTTGCGACAATGGCAGTGGTGGATGGGATGGTGGTCCACTTGGATTATTAGCATAGCTATTAACATTACTATGGATCAATAGCGGTTGTTGTTCATCTGATACTGGTATTTCCGTGAGGACTTCGTCACTGCCTGTGACACCAAAAGTAGTTGTCTGCTGTCTAACACCCCCTTCACCAATTCCAGTAGTCGTCGTTGTCGTGTGCATTAAGGAAAGAGGTTCATACGAATGACTCTTCGGGGGATGATGGACCAACACTGTATTTCTCCAATGAGAGACAAGTCCGTTACGGAAAGACTCAGTGGGAGACGTTAACTTTTCCCAAGTTCTGTCTCTTTCTTTCCCAAAGTTCATACTGACAGGACGACCGGGGACTACGGTCTTACTGTGTCTATTCCCATTTGATAGACTTATAGACGAAGTTGTGGAACTACTACTGCTTCGCATCCCAAGAGGATCTCCTGGGAGGATGTCACTACTACTGGGACTGCTGAAGTGGGTCGTTCCATCGGCACCACTCCCACTGCAGATACTCGAATGAGGAATGTCTGCCGATGAAACTGGAGATGCTGAAGACACAGAACTTGGAGATGGAAACGAATGGCTGTGACGATGATGATGGTGATGGTGATGATGGTGACTACTACTGCTACTGCTATTACTGACGACAGCACTACAGCCGTTGTACTCTTGTCCATGAAAGGGACTCTCAAGCTGTTGTTCCAGCAGAAGATCCTCTGCTCCTTCTTCTTGTGATTTATTATGACACGAGGATTGAGTCTGAATAAGCTGATCCCCCTTATTGACGACGACGACGAGTTCTTTGCGACGGAACAATGGAGTTGGTAGAAGTTCCTCCTCTTTCTGATCTGGCTTCATTATGTCATCGACAGACGTGTAGCACGAAGATAAAGAGTCTATTTTCCCACACGTCGACACAGATGAACTATTATTAGGAGACTCGTGATGATTGACTAGGAGTGGAGAAAGCACTCTACATGAATTCTGCTGTCCACTGCTCACTTGGGGTATGAGACTGTAGTTAGTTAAACTGCTGCTACTACTACTCCTCCCATTGGGATGATCGTGTAGATCACTACTGACTGTATTGCTTATAGAAATTGCAGTTATCTTAGGAGCATACGATGTCGTAGGGTGATTAATCATACTTGTTGTTGTCTTTTGTCGTGAGATAAGATCGAAAGAATTCTCGTGTTGCCCCTCTTGAAGTCCTACGTCTTTACTATCTCCTGCTTTGACGTCTTCATGAGGACCTCCGCCTTCTTCTTCATCGACGTCGTCGTCATCGTCGTCGTCGTTTTCCTCAAAATCTGAGAAGTTGAAGTTCGAATAGGAAATTGTACATACGGGAAGGGTTTGAGTGTCTCTTTCAACTGTTGGAAGCACAATGTGGGATGCGCATTTGCATCGATTCTTTCTGTTTTCTTTCCTCTCGTTTTCCCTTTCTTGCAGGATTTTAGCCATTATTGCTGCAGATACGATGTCTTTCTCTCCATTCTTTTTGCCTGGAGAAATCACAAATTTATTTTAGGTTTTAATGGCTATAAAAAAGGATTTTTATTCAATGGGATCAGATGGGCTTTTTTTTATATAAATAATATGAGTCGGACCTTTTCCTTTATCAACGGCATACATGATATCTGTGGGCGGAAAGGTTGGCACTTGAACTTTAATGATTTTTTTCTCTTTCTTGCAATTAGATCCATTTCGGATACCTAAAACTTTGCGCTGTAAATCGTCTGGAAGCTGCAAGCGAAATTAAGATACATTTTTATTGATTCAATCTTATACAAGGAGTAAAATGTTGCGTGTTTTATTTGATAAATCGTATCACAATGCTGTGAGGCATGTAATGCAACCTTTTAGAGAAATTATATTCTTTGAAATGTCGTATATATTGTTCATACCGTTTCTAGTTTTGGAGAGACGAAATTGGAAGGCTTACAATGCAGTAATTGCACAACTACGTTGATATCACTTCTGTATCTATCCTGAAAGGGAGGAAAGGCAGAAAAAAGTTTATTAGTTCATTAGAGCGAGTAATCAAGCAATGAAAAAAGTCTTCCAGACTATGCACAGAGTCTATGCAGTCTGCAGATATTCCAGAAATGGGCCAAATCAAGGCCGGAATATTTTATGTAAACTCACATTTTCATCTTCTAATTGATGAATATAAATTCTTGCTTCTACCAATCGTTGAGTCAACTCTTGAGCTTGGTGCGATAATCTCGTTGTCTGTGCTTGATAGTCTTCTGCCAACTTCAATAACTTTTCTTCCAAACTCTGGTTGAGCTTTTGAAGCTTCTCGTGAGCTTCCAACATTCTAAATGTACATGGAACATGGATACATAGACATATATTTGGAGAAATTTTGTGAATCAATATATTAATTTATTATCGCGTGAAATGATTTGACGTTTTTGGCTTGCTTACCTGTCATACTTATCACGCCAAGGGTCTACAAGCACGACCAATTGCTCCTCCATTGATTACCTCATTAACTTTCTCTTCCTTTGGAGAACCCAACTTTTCGGTCTAATGAGATATTATATACAGAGAGACGAGAGTGTGTGTGTATGTGTAGCCACTTGAAAAGGCAAAGTAGAAATGGGCTACTTAATAAAGTGGACCACTGCTACATTTTTTAAAGCGTGAGTTGATCTCAAAATTCAGGTTGTGCAGTACTTGGCCAGTCATCATCACAACAACTCACAAGACTTTCACTTTTGTCTTCTATTGTGGGGGAGAGAAAGAGTGAAAGAATGTAGATTGTGTGTGTGGAGACTTATTGTGAATGCAAATTGTGTGTTCACTGGTTACCCTTTTTAAAGGAATGTTGAGGAGTTGTTTAAAAGTGTATCCTTCCTAAATAATCCCTTCTGGTTCAGGAGGAAAACAAGGAAGGAAAGAGGAAAGTAAAACTACGGTGAGATGCATTTAAGAGTGGAGATCAAAAGGGGAACGGAGTAGTAATAAGTAACGAAGGTTGTTCAAAAGCTTTATAGAGAAAGATATAGGTAGGTACTTGCTTTCTTTTACAGTCTAAGGTTCGAGTAAAAATGTCTTTTCACAACCTTTTTACTGTTTTGTGTCTACACAAAAATTGCTGACAGGGAAAGGAATGACTCAGGGGAAAGTTATTCTCTACAGTGTCTTCTTATACGTATATATGAGTGTGTGTCTCTCCTTCAGATGGTCGTTGTCTTTTGATGAATATTAATACGATGAGACAAGAATATACCACAAGGCTCGTCTCTGTTCCGCTTAACTCTACAACCCCAAGTTTTTTGTATGTTCTTATATATTGACTCACTGCATTGTGTGGTTAAAGCATGAGCGAGGTAAGTAAGAACTATTGATCTGAAACCCAAAACCAAAACCCCCTTACGAACTTTCTGTACTCGTTCCTTTCTATAGACGAACTATCGCAAGAATCATCCTGACTTTCTCTGCGTAGTCTTCGGCTGGGTATGTAAGAAACACTTGAACGAAACCCATTTATTTACTCTTTATAAGTGAAACTAAACCTGAGTCGGAGATATTCGAGTCTGCTTGGACTCTCATGCGCTATGGGTCTCGGTGAAAGTAAGAACACTAATGATCCAGCCAGTGAGTGTATGTTGTGTAAGATGATGCTTTCTCTGTTGGAACTTGTTCAGTATTGCCGGCAGTGGAATCGGTTTTCATTATGACTACCCTTATACAACATTCTTCCTTTCGAGGTTCCTGTTTCCCGATAAATTGACTATTGTGTTTAAAAATAACAATTCTTTAGGTTCCTTTCTTTGATCGTTTTTCTGCGTGTCCGGTTCAACTAAAACTTGTGCTAGCCAAGTTGAAAGTAGTCTCACTGATGGATAATATATAAAGACAGCAATAGATTCTATCCAGTTTGTTGCACCATGTAATTCTTAAGAAAATGCTTTCAATACCAATTCAATTCGGAATGACCAGAACAAACATTATTACTTCCAGTATGCCAGCACCATGTAATTCTTTTTGGTGACAACTCACGTCGTTGCTTTGTATTCTTCATTCCTTTTGAAGACAAAGCTAGTAGTTTTAAAATATTGAAGCCTACAAGCGGAATCTGTCTAAATGCACTCAGGGATTGCATAATGAAGGGGAATGGGCTACAGATATTTTAATTTTATAAATCAGATATTATTAAGTAATCATTCAACCATTAACTTCAGAAGGATACACATGATAACACTATTAAACACACTTTTCAGAGGTATATCATTCTTAATTCCAGAGGAAATCTCTAGAATTATTTGTGTACTGCAACATGATGTTTCGTCGAATTTCAGTTCTTCTGGCACTCTAATCCCGAGATCACTAACTATACACACACCATTCCTATTAACATTCACAATCGTTATGAAATAATAATAAAGCACTATGGCAGATTGTAAATGAAACATGGATTGCTGAAAAAGAGAAGTGTCTTGGGTTAGGACGAGCTGTTTTACGAATGTGTACAAAAATCATTTTACACAGCAGAGTACCTATCTGTATATATTTTTACATTCTACCGGATTAGATTCAAACGAATTTAAAATGAGATAGTAACTTAGTTGTTTCAGAAATTCAGTCATGCATGCATTCATAATTATTCAGTGGGCTTTACATAATTATTCAGCTTTCAAGTGATATACTGTAATACTTAGTCTAGACTGTAAGTGGTATTTAATTTGTATGATCTGAGGATGTTAAAGGACTGATTATATTTAAAAGATCTATTGGATACGTGTGTACGATTACTTCAGTAGGTCTTGTATTTAACATTACGGCAGATGACTTTAGGCACCCAACGCTATGAAACAGAAAAACAGAAGTTAATGATGAGCAGCAATGTTGAATTTAATTTCTTTTTATTGAACAGAAATTTACATACCCGCCGCTGCTTCGTTTGCAAAATATTTAACATCAATGTCCTGATCTTCCCTCAGTTTGTCCAGAACTGGTTTGATGCTCGATGTTACAGTTCTAGAGAAAGCACAACCTTAAAAATTTTTGTCAAGCAAGGAGTATTTCTGAATCGTGAAAATACGCACCCTTTGTCGAAAATAGGACCAATCTTTTGCAGTGTTTTAGCAACATTGAACCTAACATTTGCTACGCTATCACTTCCCATTTGGATGACAGTGGGCAACATCTGTTTCGAACTTATTTCCGCTCCACAAACTTCGGCCAGGACCTGCAATTTATGTTTATGATAAGATATCATTTTTCTTGTCATAAATAACAGAACGTAATGCGATACTTACGTTTATGCAGAATAAACAAGTCATTCTGTGAAGGTAATTGGGGTCACGAGCCATAGCTAAAACTTTGGGAATTACTGTGTTCTCAGCCCATTCCGGACCGAACTTCTGTACCAACTTCTTCAAATTAACTGTGGCAGCTTCTCGAATGGCAAATACGTGATCCACCAGCCAAGTCATGCACAATGTATTTAATTTTTCATCGAAGAATTCCACTCCCAATTGTCCTGCCAGAAGGGGCATGTACTCAATAATTGCTAAACGCACTCGCCATTTCGTATCTTCTGCAAGTTCAACAATTGCCGGGAGAAGGGATTGAGACAACTGAAATTAGATCATATCATGAAAAATTCAGGTTAAGAAAGAGCACAAAAGATTCTCAACTACTAGAACATTTCTCTACTTACTTGCTGGATCCCAATCACTTCATTCACGCAGTCCAAGTTTGATATTATGTTGAGACGAACCTCGGGGCATTCATCCTTCAATTGCGACAAAAACAAGGGGAGAAGGTGTTCTACAGTACTATAATATCATAAAAAATTCACGTTAAAACAGGCTCACACTTTTAGCATTTCAATTCACAGAGTAATCTATTAACGTACTTGTTCTTTCCTAAGATAGGGCTCAGTCCCATAATGACCGATGCAAGGGCCGACTTCACATGCTGATTAGGATCGTTTACAAGTTCTTTAACGCAGGGAAGAATGGAGTTCATAATGACTGATTCTTGCACACTTGGGTCCAACAACTGGCAGAACTCTTTGACCTTATTAGACGCTGCAGCTCTAACTTCTGCTTCACAATCTTTCAACAAAGATTGAAATGCGGGAACCAAATCTGTCTTGGTGATTTCGGGACCAACAGCCTATGATAATTAAGCGAAGAAACGAAGTTAATAAACAGATCATAATAAATGAACAAATTGCTATGAACAATTATTTGTAAGCTGCCAACCTTTTGAAGGTCGACAAATTTGTCTGCAACCATGTACCGGACTCTCCAACTTTTATCTTCTGCAGACTGTCGCAAAGTGGGCATTAGGAGTTGTTCGGTATCCTCTTGTGCCAATAAAGATGCTATGCTAACGCAAGCCTCAACAGCCAACAGTCTAACCGAATCCTAATTGATTCAGAAAAGTAGGTTATTCCATGTTAAATAGATAAATTATTCTTGAAAACAAAACAGAAACTTGTCCGAACATTGGTTGTCACCTGTTCATCCTGGGCCAGGTTGATGAACATTGGAATTATGTCCGACTTCAAGTATTCGGCCTCGACAACTTTGGCCAGCTCCCCTAACTTGCTTGCAGCCGCTCTGCGAACCATTGGTGTATCGTCTTGACACAAACTTCTGAAGTGGCTCCTCAAATCACCTAAACAAAAAGCAAAATTCTATTACAACTAGGTCACAAACACACCTTCACTAGGCCAGAACACAAGAACTCCAAAACAATTTCCAATAATCTATCAACTTACTTCGAATCGTCGGGGAAACTCGTGAATAACACACAGAAAACAGTCCACAAGCAGAAGTTCTCGAAGTAAACCAGTCACCAGAAGCAAGTCGTTTCACTAAAGGAACAAAGTGTGTCTCAAGATCGGCAACAGAATGCTGTGCGGATATGGTCCTTAGGGACTCAACGGCTTTGTCTCTAACGACTGTTTCTTCCACTGTAGCCAGCGATTCCAATGGAGCCTAAAACCATATCCAACCATTTTAAACCCATGAATACCATCACTCCCTTTCATGATACCAAATCTTTCTATTGTTTTTCTCACCAACAAACAGTGGACATGTTCAGGCCCACCCACCAAAGGTGTAAAATTGCCAAGCTGTTCAGCTAGGGCCAGTAAAACCTCATCCTCATCATAAATGGTATCAGCTAAAAATGGAATCAACTCCGACCTTGTCCTCTCCACACCCAATGCAAGTGCAATTGTCGACAACTTCTTTATGGAATTTAATCTCAGCTGTAAACACAATAAAAACACACGCCCAATTAAACACAAATAAACACACTCATCCAATAACATTATTATTAATTATTGCCCCCATTTCCTCATTTATAGCCACAACAGGACCTCCTCTTTTGTCCCTCCCCTTTCAATATATAGTCCCTTCAGGACCTTCCCTCTTACCTGAACATCCTCATTCCTTAACTCATCAATAAGTACAGCAATCGGGTAGAGGGACTCATCCCCACAAGTGTCACTAGCGGCCATTATTTCACCTTACGAATAATTTTGCCGGAGACGATCGTTAATTACTTCTTGTAACTTTATATATACAGGCAAAAACTCCCACTGACGTATCCGTATCGTTCCGTTTTATAAATTCTTTTTTTACAAAATCTTTCAACTTAAAATTTTGCTAAGAGAATTTATTATTTTATACGACGACGACGACGACGACGACAAGAATTGAAGGGTGTCCTGCTCTCTACCTTCCCTATAGTATGAGTGTGTGTGTGTGTG
>Ga0194135_10002559_pt1 | contig 11086 bp, 15 predicted proteins | sample LitLau_LLRF_2013_FD_134024 | JGI IMG/M metagenome (GOLD analysis project Ga0194135, IMG submission 134024) | Freshwater sediment microbial communities in response to fracking from North America - Little Laurel Run_MetaG_LLRF_2013 (version 2) | ecosystem: Environmental > Aquatic > Freshwater >... | reverse complement strand
TATTTAATTTGTTCAACTAACCCCCAAGGAACCAAGCAGCTTCCAACATTGCTACCCTAAAGCTTCGATCTTCCTCCGAAGTAATTTTACTAATAAAACTGAACACAGACATAATAAGAGCCACCATTCCTCCGGTAAGTGCAACTGGAATGGAGGCGAATAAGATAAACCCCGGATGCAAGTCCGGAGCATAAGTCAACATAAAGTAAATGGATGCTGATAACGCATATCCCAACAAAGGAAGTAAAATTGGATACTTCGTTCCATGAACATCTGTCCACGGTCCCAAGAACAGTGAAAACAAAATCGGGAATCCAGCTTCAATAAGTCCCCTGTACACTGTGAACAATGAGGCTACCCCTTCCACTTTGCTTTCTGCAAATTACCACAGTACAATTTCAAAATTAAATCCAATCTCGAATCATTTCATATTTCATACGCCAATTCCATCTTAAAACAAAATTGTCACAAACCTTGGTCGTGGAACTCAGCATGAGAAAGATCTGCACAAGTAGTGTCATTATACTGGAAGGTAACTCTACAAATTCTGTCCAGATACATGTTCTGAACTACAATCGATGAGCAAGCAATAGCAATCATGTGAGCTAACATCATTGGCTCAATGGTTATGTTTTTCCAAAAACTTTCCTTGATAACTCGACTACTACTTTCACCATTTCCACTCAAGTCCAGAGGTTCCTCAGATTCAATTGAATCTTCATTATTACTTGTTCTCCTCTCCACCCTCTGACTTTGCATTGTATCTTCATCTCCTGAGTCTTCCATATTGTCTCAGGTTATTCTTTGAATCTCTTCTTCTGCAGTCAGACAGTAAATTGCTTATAACTTGTCAATCTCAAACTGTGTTTGATAGCTAGTTATCAAGAAGTTATCTCTCCACTTTTGCAAATTGTCTCATTTTGTACTGGAGCAAAACAGTTCTTATTTCCATTCAGATTCACAAGTAAGAACCATGTAATTCCAAATGATCTTTGAGTTTCGAAATGAATTTAAGGCTGATATATCGTGACCCCAAGATTACGAGAGAGAGAGTTAAATCGCAATAAAATGAACTCAGGTGTGTTCGTCCAGAAGAGATCAGCAGGAGCAGATTGTACTTTCAGCTGGTGGCAGTTCACAGAGCTTAGCTACTACCCACACTTTTTTGCGTTATGCTTATGCTTATAATACTATAACGAAGCAAAATCTCATCTCTCACAATAAAACAGAACCACACACTCCAAACAACACTTTAACTTTCTGTACAATACAGGACAAAAAGTTATGTATACTCCCCTTTTGTTTGTTTCAGATTATGCGAAAGGACATTTTTTATTGGTTCTTATGAACATGATTCCGATTTCCAAGCTGTGTTGTATTTGTATACAGAACATAATGTCATACGGATATGTAAAATGTAAAATGATGATTATGCAAACAGGAACAGAGAGACATTGCTTGTAGTGAAATAAAATATTTGCAAACTATTTGCACTGTTTGACAATTTGTCACAAATGTCGGTTTTAGTTTCACTTTTAGTCAGCGTCTTCAAGTTTAGTGTTACTACTGTGAAAAACATTTCACCTGTGTTTTCCATGTTAATCTCCGATTACACATCCAATGTCATGGCTCACAAATTCATCAAATAAGCATAATTTCAAATTATCTTCAAATGTTAGTGCAGCGAGCAGGCATTATTATGAAATATTGGAAATCTTGAAACAGAACTTCAGAATATTTTGGATATTATGAATTTTCTCTATAAAAACTCTATAAAACTCAATAAATCTCTATAAATAAAGTAGAAATGCCTGCTGGGCTGTTTCTCTCGTCAGCCACTTGTTGAGAGCTGCAGGCCTGCTTTTGGCATTCACTTCAACTTCGTCTGACACACGAGAGTCTCCAGCCTGAGATCGTGTAATGTAAACAGCAGCGCACCGGTCGAAGTCCAATTTTTGCCAATTGCTTCACTCACAACAACTTCACAAGTAATAGAGACCACGTTAATTTCTATTTTGACCCTTTCTGAGATAGTTGTACTAAAAAAGTACCTGAAATATTACTAACTGTAAGAAAATGATAACTTGTTTACATTCATGTACACAAAGTTGAGACAGAAATGGTTTCACAAAGGTTTTTTGTTTTTTTATTTCAGTAATTAAAAATAGACCCAGCATGACTTTTGCCCTTGGGAAAAGATCGATACTCAGAAGTCTCGGGGGATTCAAAAGGATCTTATTGTCAACTAACCAAGCTGTTTTGAGGCCGAGAGATAACAATCCCGTTGCAGCTAAACCTGTCCAGTAAGATGATATTATGAACACTTTTTGAAACATTTTTTCTCAGTGTTATATTTTAGATTTTATGAGTTTTGTGGTATTCCAAGTTGACTTTAGTTGACATTTTCCGTGCTCGTCAGCAAAAGATTAAGATTTCATAGAGATAGTTTGTTTATTGTAAGTGAGTTGTGAGCGTGTAGATTAATAGTTAGGTCTTGAATAGTTGTAATTCCAGCTTTGTGACAATTTGAATTTGTGTTAAGTTTGTGACTGTGACCATTTTGTATTGCTTTCGTTCGTTTAGGAGTTATTAACTTGCAGCAAGTGACATCTTTATTACATCCATCGACGAATTCCAGCAATCCGAACAAGAATCTCGTTGAAAAAGACTGTTGGAAATTGGAAACTTTGTGGATTGATTGGGAATTGGAAGTTTGGAACTTGGAGGAAATAGAAGTAGAATCAAAAGATGACTTCACCAAGCAGTTCTTGGGGAAATAAGAGTCCTTACTTGATTGTTATCCGTCCTTTTCGTCGAGAAGATCAAGAAGCTTCGCGTGCACTTATCGATGAAGGAACTATGGACCCTGTTAATCGGTTCTTTTTACAGGCCTTAATGCGTGAGACGTTTCTCCAAGCAATCATCATGCTTGCAGCTATCATGTACATAGTTGGAGGTGTGCAACTTCAATACACAGTTACAGCTATTCCAATAGTTGCTGTGTTGACTTATGCTGGGATCTACGCTTCTCATCGTTACAAAGCAAAGTATCTTCATCCAGATCTACAAAATATCATGCAAACATACATGGGATCCAATAAAACGTGCTTCTTTGTAGCGGAAGCGTTTTACAATAAAGCAGAAAATCAATTGAATACTAATGAACAGCCGGCGTTTGTTTCAGAAATTGAATTTGAGAAGATTGACGCATCAGGACAGATATCGAATGATAGAAGTTTAAGTCGAGAAATTGTTGGAACAATTGCTGTAGCTAGAGCAAAGGAGTCTGCAGTAATCGCTTGGCTAAGAAGAACGGCTGTCAAGAAGGACTGGAGGAAGAAAGGAGTTGGAACAGCTTTGGTTGATCGTGTTATCAAGTTTTGCAGCCAAAAAGGTTTCATTGGAATTGAATTGGTCACTACTGAATGTCATGATAGTGCTCGGAAGCTCTATGAAAAGAAAGGATTTGAAGTACGAGCATTTTATCATAAGAAGTTCTTCCGTTTATCTGGAATGGCGATGATGATGTATGCCATGCATTATAAGACTCGTCCGTACAGGGAAACTGCCATGGATTTGTGAACTAGAGAGGATGGACATCGGTATAAGCACAGAATCTCAGATTAGAAATACGTAAATGATTTTATACAGCTTACAGTTATACAATTTGATATCTGGTTTATTATATAAGTTAGACTTAGGGTGATGATGAAGAAGCTGATTGGTTTTATGTGAAGTATTCTTGTTGATCTGTTTAAGTTTTATGTCTCATACTCGTGAGGTCTTACATGTTAAGAATGAATGGGTGAGAGTGTTGATAAGAAAGTTCATGTTGCACAAGTTCAGGACTTGGTTAATCTTACAGATTTTTGTATTCTCTCAGTCCACATAAATAAGCAATAAAGGTTGAGTACACGTATACTTGCCAAATCAAGAATATTTGTGTTTATTTTAGAAACATTTTAACCGCTGCAATTCTCCCTTTCTGCAAAAACTTTCTGTATATCTTTTTGTATTCAATTCTATTACAGAATGGGTGAAGAAGTGGACGGAGCGACGGTGCTTGCAAAGGCCCTGAAGGACCAGGTTAGGTTTTTCCATGTATTCACTATCTCGATATTAGAAGAAATGACAGAAGACACCTTCGATTGTTTCAGGGTGTCAAATATGCTTTTGGAGTGATAGGCATTCCTGTGGTGGAGACATCAGTGGCATTCCAACTGGCAGGAATTAAGTTCATTGGAATGAGAAATGAACAGGCAGCAGCTTACGCTGCTCAAGCGACAGGGTATCTAACCAGGACTCCGGGAGTTTGTTTAGTTGTCTCAGGTCCAGGAGCCATTCATGCTTTAGGAGGTCTTGCTAACGCTCAGTCTAATTGCTGGTACGTTTCTCACAGAGGAGTCCATAGCTTGCATAGGAGCTGAATATGCGTTTTATAACTTAGGCCAATGCTTCTTATTGGAGGAGCTTGTGATCGACCCCAAGAAGAACTTGGAGCGTTCCAAGAAACCAGACAAGTGGAGGCAGCCAGACCGTTTTGTAAGTTCGCTGCACGGCCAAACTCTGTGGAAAGAATTCCTACCTATGTGGAGAAAGCTATTCGCTTTGCCACGTATGGGAGACCAGGTATGCTTAAAATCGGATTCTGAGATTTGGTTCTACGTTTTAAGCTAATACTGTTTAGTCAGAACTAGATAAAATAATTCAACTATTCCATGCAGGTGCTAGTTATCTGGATTTTCCTGGAGATTTGTTGAACATGAGAACCAATTCTAGTGAAGTCGGATATCTGCCTCAACTTCCATCCCCACCAGTTTCCCTTGCTCCACAGGAGAGAGTTAATGAAGCCATCGAACTCCTCAAAGGGGCCCAAAGTCCACTCGTAATCGTTGGTAAAGGAGCTGCATATGCACGAGCAGAAGCAAATGTCAATGATTTAATTAAGAAAACCAAGCTTCCATTCCTCCCAACGGCAATGGGCAAAGGAGTAATTCCAGATGATCATCCCAACTGTGTTGCTCCGGCTAGGTCACTTGCTCTTCAAAAAGCTGATGTTATACTTCTTCTCGGTGCTCGACTAAATTGGATGCTACATTTTGGCCAACCTCCCCGGTTCCGACCTGATGTCAAAGTCATCCAAGTTGATGTGGAACCTGAAGAGTTCCACCAGAGTGTTGGAACAACTGTACCTCTGTTAGGGGACGTTAATGCTGTCACAAAGCAGTTAGTGGATACTGCGTCACAAAAAGGACTCGTCTATTCATCTAACACACCATGGTGGACTTCACTGAATGATAAGATTGAAAAGAATCGGTTAGCTCACTATCCAATCTCTTTGTTAATGCTACCAGAGATTTGATGGGTGATCTAATAAAATTTCTCGAATGCCTTTTCAGTACAACTGTGTCCGCTATGATGCAAAACACAACACCACCGTTGAATTACTTTGCTGCTTTAAATGCTGTTCAACAAGCTATTCCTCCTAATAGTATCATTGTCAATGAAGGAGCTAACACGATGGACATTGGACGGACAGTACTGCTCAACAAGGAACCTAGACTTCGACTTGATGCTGGAACTTATGGAACAATGGGTCTTGGACTAGGATTCGCTATTTCAGCGGCACTCCACTGTCAAGATGAAGGCTTGGGTCGACGAGTTGTTTGTGTGCAAGGAGATTCTGCCTTTGGATTTGGAGGAATGGAAATCGAAACTTGTTTCAGATATAAACTACCAATTATATCAGTAATCATCAACAACAGTGGAATATACGGAGGAGTTGATCAAAACGTGTGGGATGAAATGAGAGATGATACTAACTTGCCCTTGACGTATGCTTTCTATAATTAACTGCGTGGTTAATTTGTGTCAAAATTAACACATAGTTGTTGATTGTTTGATTTTCAGTACACCACCAAATTGTTTAACTCCGAACTGTCGATACGAAAAAATGGCTGAAATGGCTGGTGGTCAGGGCTTTTTCTGTCAGACTATTGAAGAGCTGAAAGAAGCGCTGCAAAAGGCAGTACAGGTTTGTGATAAATCTGATGTTGACTTTTAATCTAATTTTTCATTTATTATTTCACTTTTGAATGACTACATACTCTCTCTGATGGTTTGTCCTCTCAGGAAAAGAACAAGCCAACAATCATCAATTGCATGATCAGCACAACTGCTCAACGGAAGCAACAAGACTTCGACTGGCTTACACGTGCCAAACTCTAAAGACAAAGATTCCAACTCTTCCAAAGGTGCATAAGTTTCAATTATCATGGGAACCCTTTCAAGACTTCGAATGAGACTGTGTGACTCTATTTCTGATATCACTAATAAATCATTCACTATTCTTTCAGAACCCAATTCGGCTTTATTTCACTTCTAATTCGGCTTAACTAATTCTTAAGATGTCTAAATTATTTGTACAAAGAATCATCTCACCATACAGTGTTCATAACTTATTTTCCACATCAGCTAGTGGTGGAGGGGGCAAAGGCAAAGGATCCAGTAAGAGACCAGTTCTACCGATAGGATCAGTACCTTTGGAGCGAAAGTCTTCAAAGTCTAGAAACAAGAAGGAGAATAAAAATCTCCGTTCGAGTGAAATAGATGCAAAAGCCAATCTTTTAGTTCCTAAATCCAACAAAAACGTACGAAAATTCTCCAATACTGATGATAATGGACTTCCACTACTAAGCCAGAAGGATTGCTTTAGAAGGGTCGAATTTGCTTCTCGCATGCTAGAGTTGTTTCGTTTGGAGCCAACTATCCTGCATTCCATAATCTTCTCTGACGAAGGCAACTTTCGAATCCACGATAAAGATAAAAGACATGCCAAAGAGCGGAAAAAGGGAGGGAGTAAAAAGAAGTTGGAATTGATGGATCAAAAAATTTACGAGTCTGCTACGCTTCCCCAAATTGTTTGGTGTGGGATGACCACTAAGCTTATCATTGGGCCATATTTCTTCAACTCTCATGTCACAGGTTAATATCTCTTCTTACTACTGTATGTAAATCTAACAATAAGTAGTAGAATCTTTTCCGTGAAGTTGAACATGTGTTTTAGATCGTACCTACCTGAAAATGTTACAAACATATTTAAGACCTCAAATCCAACGCTTGGAAACTCCTCCCTCCGGATATTGGTGGTTCCAGCAAGACGGCGCTCCACCCCATAGAAGCAAAGCAGTTTTGGCATATCTCAAAAAGGAATTTGGTAGCCGGCTGGTTTCTTACGGATGTCCTATAGCTTGGCCCCCGAAATCTCAAGACTTGACCCCACTTGACTACTTCCTGTGGAATCATCTCAAAAATAAACTTCATTCTAATTTTCTCCCAAGTGAATTAAATTCAAAGGACAAATTCAGGCGTAGTCTGATCCGCCAAATTCAGGAAACTGACGAGAGTTTACTAACCGAAGCAATTAATCAACTTCCTACAAGATTAGAAAAATGCATTCGAGCTAACGGAGAAAGATTTACCTAAATTACCAGTGTAATTCAATATTTTTCAATCAGTATTTAGCACCAACAATCAGTAACATAAACTTTAATATCAACATAAAAAGTTATTAAATTATTATTACATCAGTCAGTACGTTTAAACTTGTTCCATGTATGGCAAAATGATAAGTTTTAAAATAGTATATTTGATGATACACTAGTGAAAAGCTCTCAAATTGTCAATTTTTGAGTGAGATCTCACAGCCATTACAGCAGTGCCAGTGTTCCGACGAGAAGCATCATTCGTCTTTGAGCACATCCAGTAGACTGAGGGGTCCATCATGTTCATTCAATCTCGCATTCAGCCTGTCGAAAGTTTCTCTACACAATTCTTGAAAGCGATCAACATGATCCCAACTCGGATTGTTTACTGAAATTTAAGATATCAAGAAATAATAAAACGTAATAAAACATTAATGCCAAGATTACATTAATCTTATTACCATTCACATTGAGAACGAATGGATCTTGAATGGTTAGAGTCCCCGACGAGAGTCTTGAAACGTCCACCGATGTCACTCCCAAATACGTGTCAAACAAATCTCGATACTTTGATCTCAAGAGTTCTTTTTGCACAACAGATCCTTGTAAAGTGCAAATGAATTTATCCCTTAAATCTTCAGAGCCGTAAAATTTGAAGAATTTGGCAGCCAGTGATAGAATCGTTTTCAAGTCAGCGATATTGGGCGGCTTAGATTCCAACATCGTTATGGACTTTCGTACCGAAGCTACGTTATCCACAAATGCCACATTCCAAGAGTTCCCACCGTCTACTGCTATTTCCTCGTCCACGCCTAACTGTAGATAACCAACTCTTGGCACAATCCATTGTTGATTCAAGAATACAATCGTCAGTAGATTCAGTCCGTAGCTCTTGATCTTACTGCTATCAATCAGACCGTGAGAAGTAGCCCAATATTTGATCAGCATCATGAGAGGTTTGACCAGAGGATCAAAATCCAAGAAGAACTTCATAAGCTTGCTATTCCTCAAAGATATCGCTGATTTGAAGGACAAATCCAGTTGGATTTTTGTTGATGCGTCAACTACTCTGATTATAGGAACTCGAGCATTTTTAATGTAGAGAATATCTTTGTAGAGTCTTTTGCGATTTGCCTCTGCGTAACGCATTTTTCTGGCCAAATCTTCCCTGACGTCCTCCAATGATAAGCCTTTACAAACATCCGACATACATTTATAACAGGCATTTGACACACTTGCAAATGATTTGTAAGCCATAAGATGTCACAGTACTTACCAAGACGTTCTATGTCCTCATGAAGATCTACATAAATGTCAATGTCACTATCTGCAGAATCAAGTCCTGTCACAAATGACCCAAACGGATAAAGTTTGCAGGAGGGATACATACTTCGTATGTATCTATTCAAGTTCTCTATAGTACGAATCCTGATCTTCATGTCCGTTTCCGAACAACTTAACTCGCTCATGAAAACTTGAACTTGTTCCTCGGTCGAAGCTTCAGCTAGACTTTTGAGCAACTTTTCACGTCGTAACTTCTCTCTCAAGGACTTCGCATATTCCTCTACGCCTCTGTTCCCTATGTGAATTAATAATTCATATATTCCATCGCATTTTAAGTCCAACAGGTCACAAATCTTCAATAACAATGTCTAGACTTACAATCTCTCCATTCTATTTTCTCCACAATATCAAACTTTGGACGAGGTTTTGAAGTGCCACCATTGAGATCAATGTTAAACGCGAGAACTTCTTCCTCAGTCCAATAATTCAAAAACTTCTCTGCATCTTCCCTGAAATAGTACATACATTGATACGTGTCAAAATCCTCATTAGTTAGTTCAAATGAGACTTAACAATTTTCTTTCAATTCTTTTTTCAAGAATACCTTTTCTCCATGAGCACATGAACAGCGACGATATTCGGCAACTCCCTAGCTGCCAGTTGAAAATAGACGTTTTCAACCACTCCAAAGTCGACAAAGAGATTCAATATCTTCTCCGGGAATGTTGACAACGAATCATCGAACTTCCATCCCACAATAGCCCTGTATATGAAAATACCAAAAATGCACAAAAAAAAATGTAAATCTACACTGCTAATTTACTAATATGCCATAATGCCACCAAGCCTAATTACTATCCAAGACATAAAAGTAGAAGGCACATCACAAAAAGTAGTTGGCAATGCACTGACTTCTAGCGACCAGAATTCTATCTCACCTTACTATCACTTAAAATGATGCAATTATTCAAATAATATTATTCATATTCACTTATCATGACAATGATGATTACCTGTCATATCGCCGAGAAGGTGGAAATAAATCAGCAGCCGACTCCTGGTGCTGTGCCCCCATCAAATGATTGTTCCAGCCTTTGGTAGTATAGCAAGTGATGTTACACGGTCGGCATGTCCTCACGAATTCCGTGGCCATCTTGGTATTCCGCGGTCCCCTAATACGATTTCTTACCATGTCTTATCAGTGAGATCTATCACAAAAGTTAAGGCTTTAATTATGATGTATATTTAAATAGGATCGGAGCTCGTCTCCAACGATCCTATTTAAATATTTACAGCAAGCACTGTATTACCTTTAATTGAGATGCGTTGGTTGTAAAATAGTAAGTAGCAGTGGTTCAGACGGAGGTAATATGGCCGCAATGGCGGACTGCAACGTGGTCAGAGCAAGTGAGGACCCCACACAAGAACGAGGCAGGAGCAGCCTCGAGGGAGAGCAAAGTGTAAGTGAAGTCACAACTACGTAGTACAAAGGAGTACAACGTGGCAAGAGGGCAAGGATCGTGTTCACCAGGGGCCAGTCGCTGGTTCACCAACGATTTCGAGAGGATTTTAGCGGAAAAATGAAGTCGATGTCACTTCAATGTCTTTGTCTAGCTCGGAGTCACTGCGAAAGCCCTCAGGCTCACATGAAACTCACAGACCACTCAGACGGATGGAGCCGCACTCGACACCTCACCAGACACTACACTACACGTTCATATGAATGACATGGAATTAGAATGCCCCGTGAGATATTGTCACCTTGATCGCTTTCATCTTTGCTTTCTTCATCGATCTGCTCCGTTTATAAGTATGCAAATCACCCCTTTATGGGAGGTTAAAAATAGCGGATTATTGTACAAATGCAGCTGGTCCTTTGTTTCGCTATTAATGTATGCAATTGCGCAGGCTTTGTGATCTAGATTGGGATTCGAAATCCTATGAAATGTGGTAGTTAAATACAACAGATTTATGATTATGAATACCTATTTGCCTGTCCTAGGCATGTTGCATGCATGCATGACTTTTGACCAAGCCTTTAGGCAACATCAAGAATGTATTTCATCGTTTGTGAACTTTGATTTGCACGCGGTGATGGAATGATTAAAGATCGAGGTTCATATGAGTTGCATTCTATTAAATTAAACTAGGTACATAGTACATACGATGAAATCACACCATTAAAACAATCTGTCAACATTTGCTCTTTCTCGTGAAGGCTACTGAACTTTAATGAAACTCGAGATCAAACTATCCAAGATATAAAAGTGTACATGGGATAGGATAAAAGAATTTAAAGTTAAAGAAAACCACAAGTT
>Ga0194135_10002558_pt1 | contig 11087 bp, 7 predicted proteins | sample LitLau_LLRF_2013_FD_134024 | JGI IMG/M metagenome (GOLD analysis project Ga0194135, IMG submission 134024) | Freshwater sediment microbial communities in response to fracking from North America - Little Laurel Run_MetaG_LLRF_2013 (version 2) | ecosystem: Environmental > Aquatic > Freshwater >... | reverse complement strand
TATAAAATGCTATCAGTATTTTTCCTCCTCTCCAATGTTTATTAGGGGGTTTTGAATTGGCAGTTGAGAAGTGTGGAAGACAATAATAAAAATTACAATGCCCCGTGGAATAAACACCATTGGAATGGATTGAATGAGGTTAAGGAGGACTTAATGGAGGCTTTAATCCATCCGGTACAAGTACAACCAAGGCAACCTGCGTCTATTCACTTCATCGTCGTGCCATGTGGCCGCATCAGGCACACACGGAGTCTAATTTCGCCTACTTTTTCGCTTCTATTTTCATTAAGCGCCAGCAGCACCAGCTTCGTTTTATACCGCGTAAACAAAACTTGTCGGCCCACTTGGCGGGTGGGAAAGACGTCACCACTTTTGGCAAAAACCACAATTTCGGAAAATAGCTCTTGGGAAATCGGATTTGAAACTGGGAAACTGGATGAGACAATTTTGCAAAAACCCAAGATTAATCACTTCAAATAGACGGAGAATTGTGCATATAAATAAGTTTGAGGAATTTTCCTTACAAATAATTGGAAATCCAAAAATTTCCCCCCTGACCTCGTCAGTGGTCAGGGTTTCATCCCCTTGGGAATTCTGATTGGCCAAATAACCAAGGAATCGTGGAACCAGCAGAAGCCTACTCTAAACACTGGCTGTCATTCTCAAATCTCAAACTATCAAATTCGCACGTCAACAAATGTCAGTGGTCCCAAAATTAGACTCTACTCTGTACTTTGACACTGACAGACACATGTCCCTCGTTTTATGATTTGTCGTTCAGGGGTAAAGAATTCTCAATCAAACAGACGCATCACAAGCAATGTCCATATAAACTGATAATGATTATGATGGGAACCGAATCTCTAATGATTTTCACATCTTTCAACTACACTTTTACTATTGTGTGAATACACTGGCAGCTCATAGTTGGCAAAGCCTAGGGAAGAACTGGTGAACAGGTTTGCTGAGCTCTGAGCTGTTATGAAAACTTTTGGTAATCAGGATCTCAGATGACGCCATGAACACCGAAAGTCGTGCGTCATTGCGTGAGTGCGTGTATAATCACAATTCATAGGAGAGGACTTTCGTGACCGGGACCATGGTGGTACAGGACAGGTGAAAAGTGGTGAGGTAATTTGGCAAGTAGCTTCCGACTGTCACTGTCGCAGTATATGGGTTTGAATTATTTTGGAAAAAAAGTTGTCATTATTGCCATCGTAAGTCGTAAAGGGAGAGGAGCCCACATTACATAGTTCCGATTTCTGTTTCTAAATTCTGCAATTCAATTCAATTAGAAACCTAGATTATGCTTATTGGATATACCGTTACAATTTCATGCCAGGTTAACCCCACGAGGTTAAAAACGGTATAGCCAATTTTTGATTCCAATTCCTTCGCAACTCGCTTTAAAATACACTACGAACTCACAACATTACATCCATACGAAAGGAACATCAATACTTTTATAGTTATTGATTTGCTATCAATACTGTGTAGTCTCCTCTTCCTGTCCAACTCTTCAATTATTGAAATGTCTCCTTCCCCGCCCCTTAGCATACAGTTTTACCACGTTAAAACATTTATAAGAGACTGCTCCCAAAATAATAGTAGAGATCCATTTTCGCTGATTATTTTAAGCTTAAATAATTGGGCGTGCCGTGCCGTGCCTTGGATTTACGGAAATCGAGCTGCGCCACAAAGTGTTCCTCAACCAACCTAAATGAATGTCTTTTATATGATTTTTCAGTTTCCAATGCATTTCGGTTGTGCCCTCGCCTCGCTGCGTCGATGATGTGATGAATTGCTGGGTGAAAGTTAGTTTAAACTAATCAAATACTTCCTTTCGTTTTCCTTTTCTCCTAAGAGGAGAAGCGAAAATGAATCCCATAAAAGAATTTAATTAATTACTTACCAACTGAAATGCTTCTGAAATTAAAGTTTGGAATCGGAAGCAAGAGTCTGTTGTTTGTCCGTGCCGTGGATGTTGAACTAGATGAAGTTTAAGTCAGTTGCATGCATACATTCCCTTCCGGTCCACTACACTACCGGTGATAAACTATGGACTTAACAACTTATTAATTTACTTAAAACTAAACCAATTAACGAAGACACGCACACATGCTCAGGGGAAAGGAAACAGGAGGAAGAAAGACACCTCACACACAGACACAACACAACAACAACGTGTATGATGATTTAAATCGCGGATTCCTCCCGGAAACTTAAGCTAAACAACGCCTCCTTTTTCTTCCACTTGAGACTTGAGACTTGAATAGAATCAAAGATTACTCCAATTCCAATTATACTCAACAATTGATTCCACTCTAAATATTACAAACGCCAAATACACTGCAAATTATTAATGAGTAATTTGCGGAGGGCATGTAATCTATTCTATATACCTTGCCTCTTACCTGAGTTTGAGTTTTTGCGAAGACCACCAACTGATGTTGAATTGCTTTTGAGGCGAGTGTCAATGTGTCACTTTTGCCTTGCCTTCTCCATTGTTATAACTTGAACCTCGGAGCACGATTTGACAATTAGCTGAAGAATTTCAATTGGAATTGTAAAGGTTACGGTGAAAGTATGTGGACCAGTCCGATTTCTTTCTCTAGTTCCACTATCATACCGTACACTCCCATGCGTATTAGTGTAGGAGGTCGGAGTGATTGGAAGGAGGGGTAGGGTGAGAGGAAACCGGGTTGCTGACGGTATCGATCCATTGTTGGGGTTACGATTATCATACTCCGACAACGGACGGCTCATACCCGCCTCCTCCTCTCCCGATCCGAATGAAACCTGAAGAAAAGTATTTGATACAAGGTATGCGGATGGACTTGGAAACATTCTTGCAAAGAATCAAACAGAATCAGAAACAAATTCAATTTTTTTTTTGAAAAAGTTTATTAACGAGTCCCTCCGTTTTCAGTAATTAAGTTAAAACTCAATACTGTTCTCGAAGGAAAAACAACAAATTAGATTAATTTAATTCCGGTAAAATCCATTTTTCTTGCCATCCAATCCACAGTTTCTCGTCCACGTTACTGATCCTGTATCAAGTCAAGGGGACGACGGAATAAATGGATTTATTTCGACGGTATTAACTGTTGGATTGAAAGTGAAACTCTCCCTATGAATAATGAAAATGAAACTCACTGGCGTTTCATTGAACGTCTTTCTCCGCCTTTCACCTTCCTCTTTCAGAAATTGGAAAATAGCACATTAATCCACCATCCCAATTAATTTAGGAAACTAAGGAGTCTTATCCCCTTTCATCCCTTCCGTGTCCGGAAACAATGGTACTTTTCCCACGGTGCAGACTAATTTTAAACAGAGGATTTGATAATAATGGAGAACGTTTTAAAACCCTGTCATTTCCATTTCCCATTTCCATGTTTGTGAGAAGATAAGCGTGATCTCTCACCAGACGCCTCTTCAGTGAGCTTATGACGAGTTTAAACAAACACGAGTTAAGAGTTACTCCCAATCTCCCAATCCCAATTTTAGAATCCATTACTTTCTGCTAGAGTAGAGTTTATTCTCCAAACTTGAGTTGAAGTGACCTAAGCACAAGCACAAGTTGACCTTCAGATGACATCATTGCATCTCCTCAATCTTCTTCAATTTTAGGTTCCACCCTGATAAGGCCAAAAGCGTCTTTCTGAACTTTTTAAGGTTTAATATGAATAGGGGAAGTTCCATCGTATCATCAACCCCCATAGCCAGCATAGTTTATACCTCAGGAGCATTTGCCACATGACAAGTAGCTGAACTTGATAACTCATCCTCAACTGCGCTGCGTCCTGCGGTATCCAGGCTCACTTTGACTTCCAGTGACAAATCAATTGGTGATTTTGGAAATCGGGATCCAAGACAGGAACGATGGCCCAATTATTCTTTTCCATCGTCCTCTTCTTCGCAGTCTTTGGTAAGTAGAGGCCCCTCACTAACTAAATATCCTTTATCCAATAAATTAGGCTAATTTGGATTAATAACGCCTCATTTGGCATTTGGCTCAATAGACACACCGAAAATTTATCATTGACTTCAACGTTTAATGATTGTTTAAGATTATTAATTCGTTACATTAAAAGGAAATGGAGATTACTACTATGCGATTCTAGTGCCTAGGTTTCAATTCAATATTATTATTCAATTTCAATCATGAATGCAGCTTTTCAATTCAGTTTGTACCTAGTAAAATTTAGAGACGAGGAATCCAGAGTGAGAGTGAGTGTTGTTTGAGATACGTTTAGGTTTAGTTGAGCCATGGATGCTGGAGACATTGGGTCGCGGTGGCACGAGAGTCCTTGTCGTAGGCCAGCATCGGGAGGAGAAAGTCCGAGAAGCTGGCAGCATCTTCCTCGCTCCAGTCGTACTTCTCGATGAGGACGTCCTTGAGGGACCAGTGGTTGAGATTTCGGATGTGACGGAGCTCTCCCTTCCGGTTGAAGAAGGTCACAGCATATTTCCCACTGAGTGCGACTTTCTTTGGGATTTTCCCAATGAGTTCAATGAAATGGGCAATGTGATCTTCATCTCGAGAGTAGGTTGAGCCGCTGTGTGGGTCAAACAAGTAATCTCCAGTTGCAAGCTCAAAGGCAATGCAAGCAGTAGACCAAATGTCAGAGGAAGTTCCGTATTTGGCTCCAAGAAGGACTTCGAGACATCGGTACTGCCGGGTTTGAATGTCACTGGTGAAGTGACGATGAGTCCAACAGGCGTTCCCCAAGTCCGCAACCTTAATCTTCAAGTCCTTCCAGACGCTGGTGGTAGTCTGCTCACTACAGGAGCTAGTTGGGGTCTCACAGTTACTCGGGCCCGCGCCGCCATAGGATTTGTCACCTTCTCCCAAGTTCGGGTTGCAATTTTCAATGTCCGAGTCCTCTTGAGGAAGTGAATTTTTCAAACCAACTGAACCAGGCTCGCCGTTTAGGGATTTGGAATCGATGGTAACTGGCTCTGTTTCTTTGCTGGCGAGATTTCCATTGATTGAATGGCTCAAACCCACACCTTCATGCTTCTTGAGCTTCTCCTTCAACCGCTTCTTTTGGGTTTTGGTCAGGGCGACTGCGGCCTTCCCTTTCGGCTGGAGGATTTTGCTGGAAATGTCAGCTGAGGAGGCGTTGACAGCAGACAATGGAATGTCGTCATTCTCCCCCTTCAGCCACTCCTCGGCCTCAGCTGCCAAAGTCTTAATACTCTCATCATGACAACAGACGAGAATATTTTCTGGCTTCAAGTCAGTATGGATAATGTTGCATTTCGTGTGAAGATATTCAAGGGATTCGAGCAATTGACGCATGATGGTCTTCACAAAGGGGATCGGGATCCCCTCGTTTTTGGAGTCAGTGATGAGTTTCAGAAGATTCGAACCGAGAACTTCAAAGACCATGCAGATGTGAACTCCGTTCACGCCTTGGATTTTGAAGTCATCCAGGAGTTTAACAGTCTTGTCCCAATGGGGATGAGTCTTGTCAGTCTCTCGCACGCACCGGAGGAGCTTGATTTCATCTTGGGCACTTTCAGTATAATGACTAGCACTTTTCATCACTTTGATAGCGACGTAGCATCTCTCTTGTTTGTCACGAGCCAACCAAACGGTAGAGAAGTGTCCCCATCCTAACTTCCGAAGAATCCGATAGCGCCCAAACTTGTAAACTTCCCCAATCCGGACTGGGTGATACCCTCCTTTCTTGTAGTCCTTCTCATCTTCCTGTTCTTCTGCGTCATCTTCCAAAAAACTGGACGCGGACGTGTCGTCGTCACTGCTGGAAGCATCATCCTCAGTAGTCTCCTCCTCACTTTCGCTTTCGTCTTCACTGCAGGATGAAGGGCCGGATGAGACTCTGCTGGACGCTGCCACGCGCGGCTCAACCTTTTTCTTCCGGTACATTTTCCCCAACTTTTGCTTGCCACGGACTCCGACAACCTTCCGAACTCGACCGACACCACCGGTAGCGTTGGACGTACCAGTCAGCTGCAACTGTTCTCGGCAGGCTCTAGCTCTTGCTGTTGCCATTTCAATTCTGCCTGTGACGTGAGATAGAGTAATTGTAAGCCGCACTTACACAGAACAGAACTATTGAATGATAATTTACATTCTTACCTGCTTTTCACCTGCCTCGGCAGACCCTTCCTCCCTCTCCTCTCCTTGGATCTTTCCTTTCTATTCAGTAGAGTTTAGTTAATTACGTACAGTTTGACTGGCAAACCCGAGAACCCGACTGACAGTTGAAATGAATGGTGATGAAGCCGATGATGATGGTGATGCGAAGGGGTGCGCGATGAAGTGAGATAAAACACGAAGATTGCAAGGAAACAAAGAAGGGTCACAGCGCAGCAGCAGCGCAAGCGATAGCGAGCCACGACCATTTTGTATGCTTTTGTTTGATTTCTTTTCCCGCGTTTGTTTGGTAGCTTCCTAATCCTAGCAATTCCGTTGTCGTAAGAAGTTACAAATTAGATTACAATTAAATGATTAATTAATTAATAACAATACAATAATAACGTTTAGCTAACTCTCTCTTCATTTTCTGCCTGCAGGGTCCTACTGTCATCAAGCTCCAGGTGAGAGGCCTCTTTTCTTCCTTTTGTATAAAAATGCCGGCTTGCAGGAAATGGCATGCTTCTTTCCTGTCCAAGTCCAATTAATTACCTTGCCTGAGTTAAATTATGGTCCTACTTTTATTATTTGCAAGCAGTTGGTTATATTTATTAGGGGAGAGACAGGAAGTAGCACAGAATAGCAATCTTTGCAATAGAATTTATTCCCATTGTCATCTCTATAAAGTTACATCAACATCCCTCCCTTCCAGATTCATTCATTTCCACATTCATCTTGTCGAAATTCCTTTTGAACTTATTTAACTAGGATTATTTGAAAGATTTTTTTTTTCTAAAGTGTTTGTCATCGATTCTCATCAATAATAGTCAAAGTCCGAATTGTTTCCAGTTTTCTATAGAATAAGTGAAATACAAAATCTATTTCAGTTTCAAAAAAAGCTTCAGCCAGCGCGTCCCTCAACAAACAGCAATTTGCAAATGAAAAAGAAAGCAAGAGCGTCCGCCATCACCCCCGCAGAGCATTTAATAATCTTACGCCTTCCATTTCATGTCAAACGCTAATCTTACCCATTTGTAAATTACAATCTAATTTCAAGAACAGATTTTTTTTACGTCATTCTAATCCATATGGAATTGAGGTGGGAAGTTGTCTCGTACGTAGCTGTAATGTGCAGCAACGAAGAATAAATTGCTGGAGGCAAAAAATTATTCTTTAAGCTTCTGCTGAAAAATCAGGTGTTCTCAGGTACCTGAGTACAAATTGACAGTCCCTTTGAATTTCCACCGGCCGGTTGTATTTAATAATTTTAAGCTTTTTTTCAATTCCAATCAGTATAGAAATTGTGTAATGACTAAGACATTTTTCTGGAAACCATTCGGACATTAAGTGAACTGTGATACAATGAAATTAGGGTCCATCCGAACAGTGTCTTCCTTCCTTACACTGCTCCTTGGGGAAATGATTCTAATCAGTTTTGGTTTTGTTTTGACCCAACTTGGGGTTGGGGTAGCGTCTGGGCGTCACTTTGAAATCGGAACGGTCTATACATACGACTATGTTCTGGGTGTGGAACTCAATGAGCCAGGGCCATTGGCAAATTACAGCTCCACATGGGGCAATCCCAAGGCTTCAGGCTTCCAGACAGGGTCAACCGTTGGTTACAAAGTGTTGAGTCAAGTTCACATCACTCCAGTATGGCAAAGCGAACATGATGGAGCGATTCTGGAAATTCAGGTAGGGAAAAGACGTATTCGGGTACTTTCGTGCCTTGCTCAGTTCATAACATTAGTCATGGAATATAACCAATCTACCAATCTTAGGCTACATTTGGGATTTACAGAAATAATTAATTTCTTTAAATCCGGCAGCTTAGTAAGCCCCAACTTCAAATAAAATCTCGGAAGGCTCCTGCCCCTGAGGGATTCCATGACCACACCTCACAATTAGACTCTCTCACGCTCCACCCTCTCTACGTCCATTGGAAGCAAGGAACCGTCGGTAAAACGTTTTCCACTGACATTGATGACATTTCGCTGATCAACATCAAGAAAGGAATTGCGAATTTGCTCCAAGTAACTACTGAAACAGACACAAACAGACGCCCATACGAACTGACTTTATCTTTTTCTATTAATTTAGTTCCATTCAGGAAAGGCAAGTGGTGTTGAGGATACTCCCAGGGGACAATGCAATGTGACCTACCATAATAAGGACTCCAGTCACCTCACGAAGCTCTTCGACTCGGAATGTCTCCTCCCATCCGATGCCGTGACACAGGGAAAGTATATCAGAACGTCCCACAGTTCCGCTGTACTTGGCTCCACGACCAAAAGCACGGTCCAAGTGAAATTGCGGCTCACAGCGAACGCCTTTGTGGAAGAAGCCACAGTCACGGAAACGCATATTGTGCGGGTCAATGCCAAAAAGGAAGTTGGAGCTACTGTCGAAGCCACCCAAAATTTCAAACTCACAAGTATGTATAGGGTGACCTTGACGGGTTAGGAGACTTACTATGTGTCAGCATAAATGAGCTACTTTCTGTAATTTTTGGAAGGTTCATCAACGGCCAATACACAGATGGTGAAAGCAGGAGACATAGACACAGCAATTCAAGAAATTGGAAAGGCAAAGGGACTTCAATTGAAAACGGACTCCCTCGTCCCACATCCGGAAAACATCCCCCTCTGTGAAGTTACAAATTGCAAAGCCGTAAGCCCCGACCGATTTGATACCTTTATTCCGCCGAAATTCCACTGTTTAATACCTACAGGTGGATGCCCTTCTTGCGGTGATGACAGCAGACAATATGGCCACAACCAAATTAGCCAGCGGCTTCAGTCAACTGGTTGAAAAGTTCAGCCAATCAAATACGGCTGAAATTGGGAAAATCCTCAAGCACGGTTCTAACTCTCTGTAAGCACCGCCATATTCACGCATTGTGGACAAGGTCCAATACTAATTAATCTTGCTCTGCAGAGCTCAACTCCTGGATGTCTGCGCTGCTACTGGGACCAAGGATGCTCATGATGCTGTTATGCAACAATTAAATTTTGATGACCTGGACCAAAGTCCAAACTCCGAAAGATACTTACTTGGATTAGCTCTGACGACTTTCCCAGATCCTGAGATCGCTAATGGTAAAACGAGACTCAACGTCGTGCTGTCATGAGCCCAATAATCCAGGCCGTATTTTTTTCCGCAGATTTATTTTCCCGTATAAAGAACGGGCTAAAAAATGAGAAAGTCTTAGAGACCCTGATCCTGTCAACAGCGGCAGTGGTCCACACGATTCGGATCCAACGAGATACGGGATTCGGACTGGAATTTGAAAATCATCTCCTCACTTCCCTGGACAGTTGTAAGCCCGAGACTCCGGAATGCTCTCAGTTGTACTTGCGCTCTCTCAAAAATCTAAAATCCAAATCAACCGTTCCGAAATTGTTCGAGATTGTGGAGAAGTCCGAGTCGAGAGTGGCCGTAGTGGCCATGAAAGCTCTCCATGCCATGCCCAAGTCTTTCTTTGATCCTAAAACCCATCGGCCCATCCTCGTCCGACTTATTAATCAACTTGGGAAGAAACACGACTCGTCCACTCGGACGCTGGCAATTGATATCCTCCTTCGGGATGCCCCGACCAAGGAAGAAGTCCGAGGGCTTCTTGCTCTCCAGCTAAAGAGTTCGGGCCCGCTTCACGCCGAAGTCGGCACCTTCCTCTGGAATCGACTCCATGAGTTTATGACAACCAATCCCAGCCTTCGGACCTACGTGGATGAGATAATGAAGGAGGAAGGACTCCGAACTTACCACCACCTCTCCCCAAGGGGTCTCTCCACTTCCTTTTCCAGAACTTTCACTTCCAATCCTAGCGGAAACACGAGCTTCTCCAATGCCATAGAAATGACGGGGAAGATTCTGAAGAGATCCTCATTCGATGTCTACCTCCATAGTGATGACAGTTTCATTCATCCACTTTCGGTAAGAAACTTTACCATTTCAATTATGATCAGAAGTTGACGGGAGGACCTTCATCTTGAGTAACGTTTTCTCTATTCTAATGGACTTAGTTGGGAATTTTCGCTGGCGGTTTGAGTTCCTTTGCTTCGTCGGAGACTGGTGAAGCCTTGGTAGAGGAAGGGGAGCCAGAAGAAGCCACTGCTGGAATGGAACTGTCCTTGATGGGGGTCCAAGCACGCCCTATCATCTTCTTTGTTGGAAAAGGAGAGTTGATGGGCCTGGTCTGGTCTGGAGCCGGGTCCGAGCGTACCACGGCCTTGCAGGTGAGAATTCGCATCGGGCAGTGCAACTAAAGATTTGACACTTCATTCATTCCTATTCCTTTTCCGGTTTCAGGGAAATATTCTACTCCAGAACGAACGGATGATGGTTCCTCTTTTCAATGGATTGGTAGCCGATCTGAGCATCAGAGGCGGACTCTCATTTGACCTTTCTGGTCAAATCACCATTAGTCTTTGGCACCGAACAGCCAATTCTCTCGTCCAAAGCAAGTAAGGATGAGTGCGGAAGAGCGAAACTAAAATAGAGGATGAGTAGCAATTAAAATCTAATTCTAAACTTTCTTATTTTCTCAAGGGCCGGCCTAGTTCTCCAAAGTATTCTGCGCGTGGATACTTCCTTCGTCCGCAGTCGTGTGGACTACACCGTGGCCTCGGAAGCGACGCTGGACTTTACTTCCGACATCAACTTCTATGATGGCGTCCTCATGTGCCTCAAACTGACACAACCCGAGTTCAATGTCAAGTGAGTCTCTGCATTAGTACACGCAGTTTTCTCCGGGAAGCATCTAAAACGTTCCATATCTTTCTGTATGCAGGCAAAACATTCACAAGACTGAAAGGATCCCAGGTAGCAAACATCGTCTCCGGAAGGCCAAATACAACACGATTCCCATTCCAGGAATTACTTATGCCCTCAACAAAAAGAATTCCGAACTCTGTGGTGTCATGTACAAGGATGAACTATGAAATTTACCCCCCCCCCCTGTCCCTTCTCTTTTAAGTTC
>Ga0194135_10002557_pt1 | contig 11088 bp, 6 predicted proteins | sample LitLau_LLRF_2013_FD_134024 | JGI IMG/M metagenome (GOLD analysis project Ga0194135, IMG submission 134024) | Freshwater sediment microbial communities in response to fracking from North America - Little Laurel Run_MetaG_LLRF_2013 (version 2) | ecosystem: Environmental > Aquatic > Freshwater >... | reverse complement strand
GATTGATCTAGTGCGTGTCATTAGCCCAGTTATTACACGGCACTTATCATCACACCTTTCAGTCCTCCCAGCAGACTTAAATTCAAAACACTCTGCTCCTGGCGGATGCGGGATCCATTTTTAAAACATGTCCAACTCCCATATCCTTCAACTTCAACCATTTTTCATCAAAGCCTGAGAAAATTGCGTCTGAAACAAAGGAAACTCAACAACTGGAATAAGATGAGCCGATATGAGTTAAAGTTAATATTATTAAATTTTGTCCCCAAATTGACATCCTCTGACAGACATATTTATTAGGTTAGCCCTAAAAAATAAATTGGAAGGAACACGGTGAACTCATTCATTGAGAAAAAAAAACGCAACAGGTTTCTTCCCCGCATTTTGCGCAGAGGAGCGTTGAGCAGTTTCCCGAGAGCCGCATATATATAAAACGACTTCGTTAATTTTGAAGGTGTACCATCTGCCAGGCTCATAAATGGCAGGGCCTTGAAGGTCCACGGAGAAACAACGCCCTCCTGTCCAACAGCATTACCAATTTATTCAATAATAAAATTCTGCTGGAGATTATACGTAAGGGGTGGAAAGAGCCTGGAGGGACTCGTCTTGGACCCTTGGATGGGATTATGACCGCCGCGCCGTCGAGTAATGGAATTAGGAAGAGAAGGACCCCTTATTCCTTCCCCTCTGTTTAAATCACGGATCGTCGAAGATGATGCTCACACCAGTCGCTAAGCGTAACCCCATCCCTAGCATGACTTGACATTTTGAGACGCTGGGGCCTCGGCTCCTCCATTGTGTGGTTGTATGTAATAAAGTGATATTAGATATTATGCTCCAACAAATTGCCTCAATCTGATCTACCACCATCCTACTTTACACGTAACTCCTTTCTTCTTTATTTTTCCCAGGGAAAGGCGCATGGGGGTTGTGGGACCATTAGGCCTGCCAAGAAGATTTCCTTACTTTTTCTCATAATACTAAGGACGAGGACATCCGCTGGAGATTTCTTCTCAGTTAATAAAACATTTAACTGCCTTCCCAGCTTGATACACGGGACGAGTAAATGTATTCAATAAAAAGAGGAAAGGAGATGAGTTAGGTGTATTATTAGACCGGAAGTGAGAGAACATGGGTTAGGTATAATTTGGGGGAAGAGGGAATTAGTCTTAGTATGATTCTGACGATGACATTGGGATAATGAGCCAAAATCCGGAAAATAATAATAATCCCTGGAAAAAAAAGGAATGAGGAGACGCCGGGAGCTAGTGCTGCTCTGCTGCTGCGGGTTTCAATGAGACGGAGACAGAGGAAAGGAAGCTGGAGGAAGTCGTGATGCGTCTTGATATTCAAGATTCCCTTGGTCAAGTATCTCCTTATGAACTGATCGAGATGATATGAAAGAGATAAGTCCGAAATGTTGAAGGCAAATCAAGAAATTCACAATAGGGAGACAAGGAATGGAAAAGAAATCCTTTTGTTGCCGAGTCCATCATGATGAGAGCCGTTTGTTCGTCATGATCTCTACAATCCAATGCCATAGGAGATTAGGAAGGGAAGAAGATGGACTCGAAGAACAATACGAGTGACAAGGAACATTATGTCCCCTTACTTTATGCCGCTGTAGAGCTCAGTCAGATTCAGATGAAGGATAGCTAGGTATCCGTTGCTCCCTTCCAGTTAGCAAGAGTTGAAAGAAAGGGTTTATTGTTCCTCTCCCATGAGACTGCGCGTCTTTGCAAAAGATCTTGTTCTTTTTCAGACTCCGCTCCGATCCGTCATCCGTCACTTCTGGGTTTGATGGGCCTTTTACGTCTTTCCTCATGTCCTCCCGTCTCCGCCTAATAAATTACTTAAACTCGGCGATGATTGAGTCCGACTGACAGATTTTTAAGAAATATTACATATGTATTTAGAGCAAGGCTATAAATTCTAATTCCGTTCTTAAAGACGCGTCCCGTCAGATCTTAAAAATGATTTGGGAAAGAAGAGGAATGGACATCCATCTGAAGGATTAGTCCCGTAATCCCTACGAAACGGGAAACTTGATATTAATACCGACGTGTGCGGACCGGGTGCCATACTGTTATTAATAAAGCCTAAGATAAACGTGGGGGAAAGGAGTGAGCAGCGATTCCTTGAGTTATGGAGAACCCGTCCTTGCTGTAAAGGTACCCGATACGATTACTCAATATATTTAAGAGGGAAGCCAGGAAAACGTGAGTTGATCTCGACCCTAAGTGACTGCTCCCAACAAGAAACCTGAACGCGTCTTATCCTTGCTGGGTTACCTTTTATTGTTTTTACCACTTTGTCTAATCCGACAAGGCGTGTGGCTCAAATTTTCCTGTAAATGCGAATGCTTGGATAGGTGAGAATTAAAATGCATGCATCATCCACCACTAATACATACATCCATAAATTTTTAAACGTAAACAGTTTTCAGCAAGCTCCAGCCACAGTGTAGTATTAGGAAAGATTTTTAGATTAGGTTTTAGAAGCGGCCGCGTCCTCGTGCTGTGCGACGCTTATGGAAGAACACATTCACTCTAAATGGGTTCCAGAAGCTAATAGGTTTTAGGTTGATTACAATAGGAAATGAAATGCTGTTCCATCATTCCAGTTGTGTTTGAAAACTTGAAAAGAAATTGATTGAGGCTTGTCATAACTTTTTTGTGTTGGTAAAATGCGGGTGAAAGTGAAAAGCAGGAGCTCCTTAATTCGCGAATCGAATCCCATTCCCCAATTTCATGGGAAATGGTAAGAATTCCTCCTACATGGACCAGATAAGACGACCAAGCACGTCTTCCGTCCTTCCCTACATTGGCTAGGTTAAGTAAAAAATTGTGTTGATCCTGTCCCGCTGATTCCTTCCGGTAGACTGCAAGTCCCTCCACCATAAAAGGATTTAAGAAAGACTGGTTTTGTTATTTTCTCCAGAAATACCTTGTGGTATTGCTCGTCTTTTTCAATCCGAAGAGGAAGGCCATGGGGAACCAGATGCGGGGATTGGGGACTGAAAGCCAGGATTAAAGTTGGAGGAAATATCGCTGGTTTAAATCGGTGGATCCTTTTGTGAGGAATATGAAAGGCAGGGTCTTCCTTTACAGTTGACAAATTATAATGCTCTAATTTTAATCCGTCCCGAGATGTCGCATATCTTCCCTGAGTACCTTCCTTTCCCAAGCCCCCTGCAACAGTCTCTCCAAGCTCGCAATTGTTCAAATTAAATCCTCCATATATATTCCTGTCATTGTGGATTTATGTATCGAGGACAGGGGAAGTGAGGCTTCCTCTTCTTCATTCCTCCCTTAGTGAATGATGCCGGGACCTGGACCCAAAAAATCAGTTTCTTACGTTAAGACTTTTAAGAGTAAATGCAGGTAGGGATGCGCCATGAGCAACTGAAAAATGTTGAATGTCTTCGTACGCTGAATTAAATGGTTGATTATTCCTATCAGACATTGCTAAAGTTATGGCCTGGAGATAAGTGGGTGTCAGCCGATCAGTCCATGGAGGTTCCCAGTGGGACTCGTTTTTTTCCCCTTCAACTCCTTCGAGCAGTGGTGGTGGATGTGGTGGTTGTTCAGCATAATTGAATACGCACGAAGGGAAACGTGGACTTGATGAAAGGTGTGTCAGACTGAAAACAAATCCATGCGTCGTTGCCTAAAAAGGGGCTACGCGAGCGAGTGGTCTGGAAGAATAAGGAAAAAACGGAGAGATCATTGGACCAAGGAGAAGAACATGCATAGGCACTTACGGTGGAGTCGTTAGAGACAAAGAAAGCAATTAAAGGGGTGACAGAGGCTCTACACCAATTTAAACCTCATCCCTTCCCACCCTCGATAAGAGCCTGGCTGGAGACACAAAGAAGTTGACGACCTGCATTTCAATGACTCCTAATGAAGGGCAAAACAAGATCGGATGATATCAAGAACATCACCAGACATCACGGTGGTGAATCCAATGGTGCGGAGGTGAGTTTCGGAAACCAACGCCCTCCTAGCTGTTGTAACTAAAAAGTCAGACAGTCCGTTATGACAACGCAACCCGCCAGGACTCAACCAGAAACGTCATTCTCCATTTTGAACCCTCGAGTCCCTGCCTTCCTTCCTTCTCCTTCCCTCGCCCTTTTTCTTTAACTTGGTTAAAGTCCGAGCGTTTACTAAAAGTACCAATTGAGGAATGAATCGCTCCTTTCCACGGCGCTTCAATCTGAGAGCAGAGAGTGAGCACCTGTTGACAGGGGCGGATGATTGATGTTACTTGGATTTGGTATAAGCTATACAGTCTGTAGGCACATTAATTAAAAGTTATTTGAAGAGGTTATACTGATAAGGCATCAATAATAGTAAGACACCTACTCAATTATAGTCATCATGTAATACGTCAAATTTTGATTCCTCAACTCATCATTACTGGGAATAAAAATAAGGCCTGACGTCCTCCTCTGAACTTCATTATCATTATTATGCTATGCGAAGCCGCTGGAACGAATCCATCCATCCCAACCCAACCCAGGAGGAGAACACAACAATAATGGAACGGAGAAAACAAAACGGAACTGTGAAATTAGAAATTGTTCTTTTCTTTTCGTATTCAAATGTAGAAGTCAGTCGGATATTTCTATTGTTGTGGTGGTTCCATTTCCATTATTGCTAACTGTCATATATCCACTTTACATTTATACAGCCCTGCCCAATTTTCAAAAGTTTTTAGATGGCTGCTGGATAGTACAATGAAGCTCACAAGGTCTACTCCCATACTTATCATTTCCTTGACGTCTCTCAGAGAAAGGGCCCGGGCTCCATTCGTCATTCTGGAAATTGTACTTTGATGACTGAGAATTCTGAGGAACAACACTAACAACCATCATCATCTTGTCCATGATAGTCTTACGGCAGCATCATCAACGGCGGCAGCACCAGCAGCCCAACGTGTAATGAGAGCCTTAGAACTTTACGGGGAGGAAACCATACGGGAAGTAGGGAGAAGGGAAGGATGAGAAACTGTCCGGCTCATCAGCAGCAGGCCTTGAGCCTTCTTAAGGGTCCTGAAGGAAGGAACCCCCTTAATCACCCCCCATGCATCCCAATAGGTCTCTGTCAATTTCCAGAAGATAATGAACACACGGACAAATCAAATGGATGACCTGCGGCAGGAAGAAAACATCCTTTTCCTACTAATAACAGAGAAAGGTGAGTAAGATGCGAATGAGGATGATGATGATGATGAGTTAGAAAGAGACAATAGATGAAGCGCCTTGCCTTGGTTCACACTCACACCACACCACCGTCCCATCATTCCTAACGCATCGTCATCATCATCTTTCCTCTCTAAAAGGGAATGGGCAGATATTCATGATTCATATTGCGGGGATTCCTTACATTACAATGGAGTACAAATTACAAGTAATGACAAAGCTCGTTACGTCGACCTTAGAAGAAACAATTAGAGCCTCTGCCTAGGCCCTTCGGAAGCTTTTGAGAGCGGGATGCTCCGGCACTTACTCCGTGTGTCTCTCTCCTGAATCCTCATTAACAAGTCTAGTTCAATCACTCCATTTGCAAAAATGGACGATTTATATTACTCGACTCTGTGGTTGACTAGCGGGATTCAAGTTCTAGTTAACGCAAAATTATTTCATCACGAAGACTAATTTCCTCTGACCCAGGGGTTACGAGTGTACAATTACGTGAGACTCGCAACCTTTGTCGTTGAATCCTTTCCTTCAGATTCACACGATATTTACTGCATTATGTCATATTCAATTCAATGTCAAATAAATTTTGTGCCAATTTAAAGTAAATACCAAACACTTTTTTTTCCTTTCAAAGTGTTCGTAATCCCCCCACCCCCATCGCAGATGACCCTGCCAGATGCAGATGCAAAATTCAACCACAAGGGAAACAAATTTAAAGATGCGGACTGAGGAAGCGGATGGATTGAACAAAGTCCTTTATTGAACGCTGCTGGTTTTTGAAGGATTTGAAGCCATTAGAATTGGAATCCAGAGTGACGTTTGCGGGGTAATGGAATGGTTTATGGCATGACTTTCCTTTTAAATGAATGAGAACAGAAAAAGTTAATTCCTGAAGCCTTAGAACTTGTCACGTTCAGAGCTCAAGCCTCCTTTGTTGGTTCCAAAGTGATATGCATTCGGAGATGGAGCTAAACGTTCGACATTTCTCAGGTGTTCAAACCCTCATCTTTCAGAACCATCGCTTAGCCAAGATTATAAATTTTAGAGATTTCTGTAAAGAATTGGACCGTACAAGTTTTTTGGTTGATTAAATACTAATTAACTATTCATTTCTTTGAATCCTGAATTGTCGGACAAGATTTTCCAGAATTAGTACATAGGACGCAGGAAATGAAATCCGGGACCACACCGAGATATTAATCTTTCTATTCATGTTCAGAAGTGAATTACACTAACTTCTTCTTTCCTTTCAAATTTATTCCTTCAAGTTGGCGTCTCCGTTGAAGTTAGAGAAACTTGTCCCAATTACCTTTTCTCCCATTGTTCTCTGATGAAGATGGAATCATCTTCATTCGCACTTGAATCAAGTATGGCGTCTGCACTCTCTTCATGTAGAGACTTGGTCGTGGTGATGACCAAATGTTCTCGGAAACTAATTAGCCTCCTGTGCTCTCCTACCTCCTACTGGGATTTTATCTTTTTCAATTCTGACGTATGGATGATTAGTCGAATTATGGTGTCCGACTCAACCAAGTCCAAGCTCATGCAGTTCCATTCCCGACGAAACAAAAATAATAATAATGAGTTATTCGGAGGGGTTCCTTTTTCCTTTCTTTACTTTTTATACGTTGACGGGGTAAGTTAATTAAGGAATTGAAGAAAATGAAATCCACATCGCTACCTTTGAACAATTTTACGTTTGATTCTCATTCCGAAGGGATGAAGCCGAAATCAACTCATCTTTAATCAAGAACTCATGCCGCGGAATGGATTAATTAATTCCGTGATATTAGTCTCAGCTCATGCTTCAAAATATTTAATTTCTAGGCTTAATTTTTATTGGGATTCGAATGCCGCTTCGATTATCAAGTGCTTTTATGAGTTTATTTCATGGAACGATGTAGTAAAATGTCAATCAGATCCTAAAACTCATCAATTGCGAATTGAGTAGTCTATACGCAGTCACTATTATAAACTCGGAATGGGGAAAAATTCTTTCGGGCTTAATAGGAATTAGTAATCGGGTCTCTTTTTCGTACCTTGTCGTTTAAATCCCGGGTCCAGTTAATGGTTTGAGTGGGTATTTGCTGTTGGGCTTTAGTTTTACATAAGAATTTCTTCAAATTTTACATTGATTCATTTCTGTCAAAGCTGATCTGTTGGATTGTACTTATAGTTAATATCAATTATATTGTTTTATTCAAAGAATATACTTCTATACTTTTTGTTCAAATTTGTCAGGGCTACTTATCGTGATTTTAGGAGTTGTTCTTGAGCTTAAAGAAAGTTCATCTTCCCAGGTTCAACTAAAATTTAGACTCCACTCCACAACACCGATTAGTTCTGATTTTGGTCGGAATTTGTCTTTTACCGTAAAAATTTTAAGTCTCCCATTGAACTTTTAGTAACATACATTTTTTTTAATTGGAAAGAGTCCACCAGTGCGGAATCAGGACTAAAACTAGCATCCTTTAACTCCTCTCGGCGAAAAGACTTAAAAGTGTTTTAGTAAGCTATAAAATAGTTAGCCATTGGTTGGTGTCATTTATGATTTGGCATTCATAATCATAAACTGGCTGCATTAGCTTGCCAATGTATTTCCCTGTAATAAAACAATGTAGCGACTCCTATGAAGAAACAAAAAAACTTTGACGGGTTTAATCGAGATCTTTTTCATGCTCAGGCAATCATAACTAGGGTAAGCAAAATGTTCCTAAAAATTAGTTAATGACCAAATCCTTTGTTGCACTGAGCTTACGAATAAACCCAGATTCTCCATCATAACTTCCGTTTTCAATTTATTTTTTACTGATTTAGAGAAGACCATAAACTTGAAAACTCCAGCAGTATCATGCCGCCCAATCTTATTTTAACTGCAATTGCAAATTTAACTACGCAAACTTAATTCTAAAATAACGTCTTCTTACACCTATATTTTGTTTGGTATAAAAGTGAGAAACATTTTCGAGCCCTTACCATTTATTCTAAGACGGTTGACGGAAGAAATCAAAGAATAAAAATTAAATAAACGAAGAATATCACAATTTTAATCTGACACGGAATACACAGAGTTCGACATGTGTAGGACCGTCTTCCTCACGTTTACATTACTTTCCATCTGGGTAGTAGCCTATGCAGGAAAAGCGCACCTCTTCGATGGAAAAACGTTTCTTGCTGCCGGGAATTCTTTCAACCAGGCAAGACATCACCATCATCAAAAAGGTGGGCTATAAGCTTATATACAACCTGATAAAGTCGAACGAATTATATTTGATTTTATAGGGAAGTTCGAACAGAAGTTTAGCGAAGGATCATCAACCACTGCTTTCTCTGTCAGAAATATTTTCGATCTTCAGCGGGCCCTGCCCATGTTCGAGGGATCCAACGATCTAATTGCAGACGCAATTCGATTTGCAGCCTCGGGCTTACAACATATTCTTAGCCTGACTGTCTTTTTGCAAACGCCAGCATTAAATCCAGTTCTCACTTTAATTCACATCATGAGCGTCGTTGCTGGATTCGTATTTCGATTGTAATACACTATTTTGCTAAACAAGTAAGTATTATTATCTCATAGTCTTATTAGTGTTACGCACAATATTGGGTGGCACCCAAAATCAGTTCTTTTCCACAGTTACATATAATTGTTCCATTTTAACTTGAAAGAAAACGGGAATAAAAATTGGCAAATTAATCCGTGTGGATTTTAATCTTAGATTCAACGTGAATTGGAACCTGGTCATTCCAACAAGAATTCAGTTGGGAGCTATAATACAGAATTATGGAATAGATTTTTTTTTTTCAGTTGTAGCCGCTGCAGCTTTACAGCCCTCGCCCTTTCAAATACTTGCTTTATAAAATGCTATAAAAGTTCTCTAGTTAATTCAAGCAATATCACTTGATGTAAAAATTTCATCGAACTAATGTGCATGTGGCTTTATTTTAACTCACAAAATTTGAAAGTTTACATATTGTTCAGTTTAGGAACGATGTTGGGACGTTCCGGAAAATTAAGCAAAGACTACTCGAATGGATTTGGTGTAGCTCATCGTCCATCTCCACCTCTCCATCCAGCGTCAGATTTCCACCCTCTTCCTTGTTTCTCGGCCTTTACAGATTTACCAGAAGCTTTGCGAAAAGATTGAGATTGAACAGCATCTGCCTCATCATCTCGACGCTCTCGTACCTATTTCACGGTTTCACATTATATGAGCCTTTTTTTCTCAAAATTTCTTAAACTGTATAAAAAAAAAAGGTCAATTACCAACGCGTCTTCACTTTGCAGCGTTTTGCTGTCTCCAGCCGCAGCGGACTTCTCCAACAAGCAAAGAGTGATACCTGGAAAAGACCAAAGATAATATAAGGACCGATGGATTAAGCATCCCTACTGAAAGTGCAAGTAGTGTGAAACCGTAGCCAAGAGCCAAAAGGGTTTGGGCTACGGTGATACTAACCCAGAACAACTACAAAATAAATTAGGGACTTCATTTTCTAAATGAACTCGAATCACTACTATTACTATACTGACAAAATTACATCAACTCCATAGTCTTTTTTATAAGAACTCTCTCACATGGAACTGTTTATACAATAATATTATCATAGCTTCTCTGGAACTAGGTTACTAACCTCTTTTCCAGAGCTTCCTCCTTTCATATTCTTCATCATCATCTTCATCACCTTCTCTTCACAAAGCAAAATCAGAGAAAGGGTTCGAATTTTGTTGTCCGCTGCCCTTTTGCGTGGTGCAATCATAAATGAATAAGGAGAGAAAGGAAACTGACTTTCGCTTGAATTTTGGAAGAAATGATGGGTGACGAAAATGATTGATAAAATTTTTAAACCATAGGCAAACCATGAAACAGGAACAGGGATGCTCGTCTACAAAATGCAGTCGAATCGGTAAAAATAAACAAAATTTTGCAGAATCCTTTTTTGTAGAAATTGCAGGAGTGCAATTTTACCGATCCGTCCGCATTTTGTATATACGAGCAACCGGGATTTGGTCAGCGAGGTCAAACCCGGGATCAGAACGCGGTGAAGCGGTGAACCAAGTTGCCGACGACAACCGGAAATCGACTGCTGATGGTCAACTCAACAACTTACTCCTTATCGAGCAGTCGCGGTCACTCGGTGGGGATAAGTAGATTCCCTTACTTTGTGGATGTGGAAAATTTCGGGAAAGGTTTTCAAACTAGTTGACACCAAAGCAGAGCTCGTCAGTTTCCCAAAGCCGGAATCCGACTACCGTCCGAAAACACTTGCTCTAAAATTCTGAGCAGGGAATAAAATTAAAAGTAAACGATGCCCAGGAAAAAACCCTAGTTTCGGTTGGAATTATTATCTCTCTCTAAGTTTTGAAAATAAGAAGCATCATTTTAATCCTTCCTTGGAGGGGATACGGTTATACTTGTGACCCCAATCTCATCTTGGACAGCAGCAGCGGAGAATCTGGAAGCGCTCAACGCCAATTCACGTGTCGTACTTTACTTATTACATTTAAGTTTCATATTTCAGGTTGTGATGTACTGGGAAGAGTTTTGGCAAGAGTTCTAGGCAATCTAATCCAATTGTGATATGCGTTTTTCGTTAAAATTCTCGAACAATGGGATCGAAATTTGAAACAGTCACGGTTCACGATATACCCTGTTCCGAAGTTAATGGCCCATAATTCAAGGCAACTGGTGTAGACCTGGATGAGATTTCATGGCGGGCAACTTTGGGAATTTGTAATTTGGATTAATCTCTCTCCTCCGTTTCGTGTGTCAATTCGTCAAATGAACACTATTAATCTGAATTAAATCGAGTGATAAAATTAACAAAATTAGTTGTAAATCTCCACTACAGGTCAGTCTGGCAGGCTAAGGGTCGTCGTACTGCTG
>Ga0194135_10002556_pt1 | contig 11089 bp, 7 predicted proteins | sample LitLau_LLRF_2013_FD_134024 | JGI IMG/M metagenome (GOLD analysis project Ga0194135, IMG submission 134024) | Freshwater sediment microbial communities in response to fracking from North America - Little Laurel Run_MetaG_LLRF_2013 (version 2) | ecosystem: Environmental > Aquatic > Freshwater >... | reverse complement strand
GTTTTAACGAGAAATTTGAGTTTGTAGATTAAAAAGCCGTCTATAACCATCTTTTGAAACCAAGGATTGTCATTATATATTACGAACGGAAAATATTTAATGCATCAGATGAAAATCTGAATTCTGTTAGAAAAAAATGACTGAATCGATCAGAACTGAATCGTGTCAGAAACTTTAATTTTTAGTATCAGAATTAAACCTGAATTTGTCAGAAAAATACAAGATACAAGAGCCACGTCATTCTTACGCCAGCGAATCAGCATTGCAATCCAACACGGCAATGCCACAAGTGTCCTCGCCACCATACCCAAGTCAGCAAGACTGGAAGAATTGCAATACCTGACCACGCCCAACATTTAGTTTGTATCCAAACAAATTACCATGAATTATAAAATCCCTGAAAAGTGATCCTTACTTACAAGAAATATAAAATATCTACAATCAGTAATATTTTAAGCGTTTAATTATAAATTATTTACTCGACGAGCAGTGCCACGACAAACGTCATGGATCTTTTCCTTTCTTTTCTATCGCATTAATTATTCTCTTTAGACTAGTTCTTAGAATTCTTAGGCTGTTGGACGTATGGGAGATCAGGGGCTGCCATTGGTTAGCTGCTGAATGCGAAGAAACAGTTAAAATAAATCTGAATTGAATTGAATTGTATGAAGGCTATTCGCCAGGATTCCCGTCCACCAATAACTGTCTTTAAGTTAGGACCTTAATTCATACACCTCACCAATGGGGGACAACCCCTCACAAAAAAGGGTGAACGAGATTGGTCAACTGACAGAAATCCAAATTGTCAAAATTACAAGCCATTTGTGGAGACCCTTTCTCTTTCCACCGAATTAAAAAAAAGTGCAAAAGTGCAAAAAAGTCCTAACAAGAAAGACATAAAGGTTTTTCACCAGAGACGACTCAAGTTTGACACTTACAAACTTTGGAAATGTCACCTGTACATTTGTTTCCCTCAATGAAGGAGAATGGAAGCTATCCACGTGTACTTGCCCGCAATTTCAAAAGAAGTATATGTACAAGCATGTAGTAGGCGTGGCCGCACTAATTAATGAAGCTGTTTCGAATTCCGGACACTGCTAAAACTGATTTGCTGTGCACAAAGCGCAAGCCTGGCAGACCCAGAAAAGCCAGGGCCAGGTGCTTACTGATTGTAGTTATTGAACGTAGATAATTATAATTTTAAAAAATTCGGCCTGATTTGGTTGAAAAATAATGTGTTTCATTTAAAAGAGCATTTTATCATTTCGGCTTACCAAAATACTCAATATGTTGATTTCTGATCGAATAAAACATTTTTCTGACAAATTCAGATTTAATTATGATACTAAAAAGTCAAGTTTCTGACACGATTCAGTTCTGATCGATTCAGTCATTTTTTTTCTAACAGAATTCAGATTTTCATATGATGCATTACTTAACACACATTTAATTAGATTCCCACTGCTTTTCATCTCCTAATTCACATGTTATTGTAAGAATCCTAATTAGATATCGTATTTAAGCAGTTCCAGCATAAGAACAGAATGCGCGCGTCGGCAATGCCTTAGGCTACATCTTATAAGTCTAATTATATCATTGCGGATTCGGAGAGCATTGAGTCCTTGCTCGCATTGTGAAACAAATAAGTAACAGTTTAGCAAAGTAGATCGTGGGTGGGGACACGTCTTTTATTTTTCCATTAATTTAGTCTTAATTGCTCGATTTTAATAAAAGTAAAATCAGAATACTAATTCACTTAGCCAATTTTTGAATGTGCCAATTGCCTTTCTCACCCTTAAGCGAAAAAAAAAATTATATTTATGGTAAATAGCTTGTTAAACAACTTGATTCCAAAAGTACCCTTTGAAATTATTCAAGAAACCAAAGTTTTTTGAAATAGGGTACCCCAAATCCGATAACTTGAAAAGCAGTTCTTAAATACTTAACGTGCTCAGATTAAAGCCCAACAACCTTCCCCATTCTGAATGAGATGTGCACCTGTAAATATTTTCCTTTGTCAGAAGAACCCTATTATGTACGCCAATCAAGTTTACTTGAAGCCCTACACAATTAAATTTATAGCTTTAGCATTTACCCATTTCACTCTCCATAAATTATTCTCACATCCGCGTCCTCCTTTTGGTCCACACTAGACCCTAAAACGTGGAAATTTATTAATCCACCATACAAATTGTTGAGTTTTACCATATGAGATATAGATAGTTGCATATCTTTTTGTATTACATTAGGTTGAGTTAGATTATGTAGGGGGGGGGGGGCGCAACTATTTATCTCGTATGGCAGGACTCAGTAATTTGTATGGCGGATTGATTAAGACCCCTTAAACGTCAACTGCAGGCTACTGCATTGGTGGCTGATTTTCCCTTTTCATTTTTAACCTAACACCTAACAAACCCAGCAAACATTAATTGCAATTCTACCCTTTTCCACTACAGACTACATTAGAAAATCAGTCAAAATGAGGCAAAATATGAGCTCCTGGTTGACGTTTGAGGGTCTAATTTGATCCACAGGGATTCAACTTCAAAACCCCACGCACATGTCTATAGTTCAGAATTTACTTTTATCGAAAAAACTGCCTGCCCGGCTTCCCGGTGAGTAGTAATAAACCGGAGTAGTTCATCGGGATTTATGCTCGTCCGCTTCCGGAAGCAGGGCCGCTACATTTAAATTCCGGATTTCCTGTATTGAAAATATTGCATTACTTTTTGCCTTGAGGAGATGACGGATTTGGTACAACATGAGTGAGTCCGCTCCAAGTTGTTCCATAGTAACATTGGGATTTCCTTTGAGATTCCCGCGGAGATCCATGCCTAAATTTACATTTCGTCCATACTATTATTGACCCATGAGAGATGAAAAATAGAATCGATAAGGGACGTACCAAGAACTCTGCTGAAATCATCAAGCAAAGCTTCTTGTTGGTCCTGTGCATCCGAGTTCTTTCCGCCACTTGACTCTGTTTCGGCCGGGAGGACCATTGAACAAAGCACGCCATCATGTTGATTATTAAGCAGGAATCCTTCCAGGATATGAAGGCAAGAACGTATTGTTTGTGAGACAACCCCAGTTGATCCTGTAACCACTTCCTGCCACATGTCGTCCTCTGACAAAACCCCTACGTCACCAATCACTCCCCACTCTACTGCAAGTCCAGGGAGTCCTGCTCGCCTCCTCCCTTCGCAGATTCGCTCCATGATGGAATTAGCAAAGGCGTAGTTTGTCTGTCCCGCATTCCCACGCCCACATGATACGCTTGAGAAAGTAACAAAGTGTTCCAATTCTGGGCAAAGCGTTCGGGAAAGAACATCTAGGCAAGTTGTTCCTCTTGCTTTGGCTTCACATGCAATCTCGAAGCTTTCAACTGTTTGATTCTCAAATATTGCATCTCTCAGTACCTAAAATACATGGAGCAGGACTTATTGACAAAGAAAGACAGACTGCGCATGCGACCTCTCACACCACTCACCATTGCAAGGTTAAAAATCCCCCCAATCGAGCCCAATTTTTGACTACGACGTAGAACTTTCTGAGCTCCCTCCATGGTTCCAACATCCGGAGTTTGGCATATTTCGACTTTCGCCCTAGACTTGAGGAGTGAAACAAAATAGGACTGGTACGGGGCTAAGCTTGCTGAACGTGTCACCAGGACCACGTTCCTGGCTCCATGTTCAATGAGCCAATAGGCCAGCTGAAGTCCGAACCCACCAACTCCACCTACCACAATGTAGGATTTTACAGAAGAGAATGAGAGACGTCTTGTGGTTGGGATCTGCGCTCGAGCATGTCCATCCATGTTAATTACAGCCCGCTCAACTCGGTCCCCATTTCCAACATATCGGAATGCTTCCTCAATCTGCCCCATGCAGTAAATTACGGATTCAAATGGTCTCACGACCCCGGATTTTATCCCATCCGAAACCAGTTGTTGGATTTGCTTTCGGATAGTTTGATCCGTTGTATGAAAAATTTGATCTACCATTGACCCGTGATAAGAGACCCCATTAAGGATAGCACAGGATGGGACGCCCACAGTGAAGCTCAACTCGGATTTCCCATGCTCTAAATATCTTCCCCTCGGGGCCATGACCCGGAAGGTGGCAAGCCGGATTTCTTCGGATGCTGCCGCAAAGGCGAGGTCCACTCCCTCCCCATTTGTTCTCTCTGAGACCCAAGGTTCAAAGCCCAGATCATTTCCCACATAAACGTTGGTTTCTCCCAGCCCTGGAAATCTGGATAGCAAATATTTCTGGCTTGGAATTGAGCCAACCACAGCAAGTACGTTGGCCATCGAGCCGAGAGCGATGGCAATAGCTGCCATTCCGGAATGACCGGAGGCATGGTGTATCAAAAGTGTCTCCCCTGCTTGGATTTGCCCATTTAGAACCAGAGCATTGAAAGCACAGGCATAGGAATCAGGAACCGTGGCCGCTTGGTCTAATGACCACTCCTCTGGAACATCCCAGAGCAAGTCCAGCTCAGGGGTTAGGTTTGTAGATAACCCGCCAGCAGGGACCATCCCCATGACCCTCCGAGCTCCCCCAATGATCCCCGAGTACTCCACCCCAAAAATGGAGGGATATTCCAGGAGTGGCTTTGTTTCTGATTTTGTGCTTCCTGGTAAGCACCGTATGTCCATTTTCCCTGACGCTACAAGAGTATCCCGAAAACAGACGCTGCCGTAGCTGACCTCTACCGTACATTGTTCATTTTCAAAGTGAGACTTCTGGCATGGTGGACCTTGGGTCCACTTTAAGGAAGAAAAGTTCCCCAGTTCACCGCAATCCAAATAAAGAGAACATTCGTCACAGCTGGACTTCTCACCCAGGAAGTCGTATGGCAAGTGACGATAAGAGCCGAGCCGCCCTCTTTGATCAACCACATTCATTACCAAGTCATTCTCAATGATCCGTGCCATTGTTTCAGGAGAAAGGTAAGTGGGACTTCCTGATGCATTGTAAAGACAACGGATAGCATCTCCACCTGCTTCTTGTCTCAAGCACGTGGTTAACCCCAGGATGCCGGATGTTGGCTTCTCAGCTGACAAGAGGATGCGATAGCTTTGAACTTCCCTTGGTAGATTCTTCAGTTCGCATTTCAGCTCATCAATCCACTCAAACCCTTGGTTGGTTACCCTGATTTCTTTAAATTCCAACTTGGTTTCCAGCTCCAATCTCCTGGCCTTAAATAGATGAAACACTCCGGTAGTCATGGAAACTCGAAACTGTCCAATCAGGTTATACAAAGCAGGTGCTAATACGACATTTGCAGCAGGACCGTGGCAAAGAATAAATGGCAACTGGACGCTTGAGGTCAAAGCGTCAAGTACGGTCGTGTCAGAAATGTTAGAAATTAACAAGTCAGTCCCCTTGGCAATCTCAAATTTCTCTCCGATGTAGCTATGAGTAACTTCAACAATGTTGGGAAAGTTGCAGGCCGTGCTTTCTTCATTTGACGGCGATGAGTTGAGAATAACCAACCCCAATTTTGCCATTCGAAGTGGATGACGGCGCATGATTTTGAAGACTTGGTTCAGAAAAGGACCGCTCCTGCTAGGTCCCGGAGTCCAAATTTCTGCAATTTTTATATTTGATTGAACCAAATTTTCAAGGACAGCATCAATGCCAATCCCAAGCGCAGTTGTCTCGTCGTAACTAGTTCCCTCCTCTCCAATATTTCCGTCCAGGTAGGGCACAAATACGTATTTTTCCAACTGTAAATTTTCACCGTGCGGATCCCGCTCAGGAACTACGCCGGTTAGAGTCACATTTTGGAAGCGAATGCCTTCCGTCTCAAGGACTCTACCATGAAGAGTGGCTGTAATACGGATAAATTTGTCCTGCTTATCGTTGTTGTTGACAGTTTTGAGTCCCTCATAAAATCTCTTCGGGTCCAATCGAATCTCTTCGACGGTGTTCCCAACAACCAAGCCGCGATTCGCCTCTTGTAAATACACAACGTGGAACAAAGACTCCAAAAATGTAATCCAGTTTCCGTTCCAAGCCAAATCTGCTGAGGTTCCGGATTTGTCAATTCCAAGTATCCCGCGCCATTCTGGAGAGAAACTGTATCCTCGTATTCTCAACTCTTTATAAACTTGAGGCTTGCTTAACTTTTGGGAGGGAAGTGTGGAATCTGAGCCCTCTTGTGGGAATCTTTTTTCGAGCTGGCATTGAGACGCCGCACGAATTTTTCCAGAGCAAATCAAACGATTTCCCTCCGTGACTTCAAAAATTCCACTTCCCCTCAGGATCCTTGTGTTGAAATGGAACACAGTGGAGTATGGATTCGTAACCCAAAGATGCTCATGCACTACCACGTGTTCCATAATGAAACCCAACTCATTCCAAGCTAAGTTTTCATTCTCACTCGCAAATGCTTTCCAGGCAAAGACCAAGTACTGGGACATGGGGAAAAGAATTTTCATGCTAATTCTATTCCCGGTCAAATATTCAAACTCTGGAGCCGTCAAGTCAACTTTTGTTGTTTTATCCTCCTGTTTTAATGTTTTCTGAAGATTTGGATTGAAATTTGCAACAGTCCAAGACTGAGCGTGGTCCCAGGTGACCCAGGAGCTTAGTACTAAGCCAGCAGTTGGGGGTGGGATAGTGGAGAGTGGAGAGTGAGGATATTCATGGAGGGGACTCAGATTTAAGTCTATTCCCCAAGAGTATAAAGTTCCTATGGCTTTGAGCAGGAAAGGAACCGGGGAGAGTGGACTTTTTTTGTTGGTTAAGCTCACCACTTGATAGGATGTGGGAGAGAGGGCGCTCCGGAGAATCGATTGGAGATTGGCCGAAGAACTAATCTCGATGACAATGGAATTCGGCGGGATATGAGCGAGAGCTGCGTGGAACTGAACGGGCGCCGAGAAATTATTCTGAAAGTATTCTGGAAGGGATAGTGAAGTAACTGGGGCCGCTCTATCGATTTCCCCGCTCCATGAGGTGGAGATCCATTTGGAAGATTTTGAGTGTCCCAGGCGTGATTCATAAGTTGGCCAAATTTGACGCAAATATTTCTCATACTTTTGACTCGCTGGGGCCATGCGGCGGGAGTGAAAAGCCCAGTTGGCATCCACTACAGACGCAAAAACCCCATCGGCATGGGCAGCCAAAACGAGGGAGTTGATGGATACCCGTGGACCGGAAACTGTATAGCTCTGCTCAGAATTGTAGCAGGCAATGTCAACGTCCGGAGTTAAGTAGTCTTGAATCTTGGAACGGGAGAGTCCAATCACGGCCATTCCACCTTCAACGTCCTCTGCTTCCTCAACCGACAAACCTCGATAGTATGCAACCAGAATCGCCTCCTCTGCGCTCAGCGCCCCATCCACATAAGCACAAGTTATTTCTCCAAAGGAAAACCCAATGTAGCCATCTGGACTAAGCCCCAAGCTTCCTAGAGTATCCACGAGCGCCACCTAGCCGCCAAAAAATTTGAAACTGGCATTAAGGCAAATTTTGCAATATTTGGCAATGTTGCCTCGACTTTAGCCCACTGACCTGTGTAGCCACAGTTGACGCAAAAATTTCAGCTTGGGTAAGTTCCTTATTCATAGATCCTTCGATCCACACATTCAAATTGAGGTCAATTTGAAATTTCTCTTTTATTGCCACCATCATCCGCATCAGCGAATCTGCTATAGGCGAGAGGGAGGATAGGCAAGACAGGAGAGTAGGACATTGTGAGCCCATTCCGGAGAAAATATACCAAACACCTCCACCGCCTCTCCTAGCGGATCCCGGTGCATTGTATACGCCTTCTTCAATAATTGATTTGGTTTTGTTGTCTACGAGTTGATATCCCCTCCAGTCATGACCTGAAACGTTGTGGCGATGAATTCGATGGAGGTGTTCCAAATGATGGTTGGTGTAAGGCCAATTCTTCAAGGATTCCAGAAGGGCGGTCTGGCTAGGCCCGGAGATTCCGACGAGTGAATATGGACTTGGGAAACGGGCGATAGGAGGCGGGTTTCCAGTCTCTGAAGCTAAGATGACATGCGCATTCACGCCACCGAATCCGAATGAATTAACTCCAACCACCCCGCCATTCCAAGGTCGACAGGAATCCACCACCTTCGGACCAAGTTAGTGGTAGATTACTGAGCAGGATCCTATCACCACTCAAATTCTTAGAGGCTCATGTCGCAACTTACCCTAAGTTTACCGGGTTGAATATTTGGATTTGGAATCGAATAGTGTAAGTTTCCTGGTAATTTCTTATTTCCGAATGCCAAGAGTACTTTGATAACCCCGCATAAGCCTGAGGCAGCCTCAGCATGGCCCATGTTGGTTTTCACGGAACCTACTTGGAGTGGACCCTCACGTCCTCTGCAGAAAACGTCAATGAGGGCTTCAGCTTCTTCGGCGTCTCCCACCACCGTACCCGTTCCTTCAAGACAATGTAAAAAAAAAATTGGGATATGAATTTGGCGGAAAGTGTAAGGTAGGATGAAAGGCGGGAAAGAAGATTGGAATCTTACCATGCGCCTCAACGTATGTCACAATTGCGGGGTCAATCTCAACCTCAGCGTAGACTTCTCGAAGGAGTTCCGCTTGAACTGACCGACTAGGATAAGTGATTCCATCGGCTTTGTAACCATCCGTGTTTGATTTGGCATTGAGGATTTGAGCGTAGGATTTAAAGGCATCCCCTCTTTTCTGTATGTAAAGCACCACAATGGCTTCACTCCGAACGTAACCGTCAGCTGTCCATTTTGACGCAAATATTAAAAAATGAATAGGTTAACTTAAGAGCTACTGATGCAAGTAATAGGAGGAATTCAAAATTCAAGCCTTACCGCGTGCATCGAATGCTTTACACTTCCCGTCACTAGATAACATTCCCAGCTTATGACGCTGAAGGGAAAGGTTTGGTTTCAAATTTAGGTTGGATCCTGCCACAATGGCTGCCTCACAGTACCCATGTCGAATCCCATTGAGGGCATGTTCCAATGCCACAAGGCTCGATGAGCAACCCGTATCTATCGTATAGCTTGGTCCTCGGAAGTCAAAAGTGAAAGAAATTCGATTGGCAAGCATTGCCCGCGAACAGCCGACTAGGCCATATCCATTAATGTCCTCGGGGTCCCTGGTAAAAGCTTCATCTGTCTCATTTGTAGAATTCCCGACATAGACTCCGACTTTTTTACCGCGAACACTTTCAATATTTGAACCTGGGCAAGAGAAAACACGTGGTTAAGTCCAGAGTAAAAGTTTCTTCAGAGGTGGCCCAACTCGGTGTGAAGCAGCGGTGGGCACTTTCTTTCCCTTCCATCCCTCCCAACCACCCATCCGCCTTCCACCAGCGATGAGACCCTTCTACCTATTCGCCATCCACTGAATGCCAGACCCTCCAGGTCGAAATGAGACACAATTGCCTTTATAATTCGGCAAATTGGACTTAAATATGGCAACCTTGTCTATAAGTAGACAAGTAAAGTCATAATCTACAAGAATTCAAAGTAACAAACGTTAATTTTGAGTAATATTTACACGACCGACTCGTACGCGAATCCTACACCCTTCCGCCTTCCAAGTTTTGCATGAAACCCTCCCCTTCCAGACGGGTCTAAGGCTTTCTACGGAAGGGGCCCTTAAGTGTAAATTAGGGATGAGTCATGTGAGAACTAAAGTTTAATTTGCCATCAGTTTTACATTAGATCACCGATATCAGTCTAAGATGCCGTCTAACTGATACAGTTAAGAATTAAATTAGTGTGTCAAAGTGTTCCTGGCCATTAAGATAGATATTCGAGCACTTTTGTTAGATAGGCTTCCAGTTTCACATGGGTAGAGTGTGAAAATGGATGCAAAAACTATTAAAAAAGGAAGTCTAATTCAATAAATTTGCTGCAATGATTGTCTTTTAATCATGATTAGGAATAGCTTGACTCATCAATCGAATTCTTAGACTAATCAGTTTGACTGATGGCGTTCATTGATCAAATGTCAAGAGAGCAAATTTTAGAGGACTTGCCGCCCAGTTGAGCCTCAATGAAAAATACTGACGGAAAATAATGATTCACCAGAGTCGAAAATGGCTTCGTAAACAAGCTCCAAGAGGATCCTCTGTTGTGGGTCCATAGCGTGGGCTTGTTTTCCTGGAATCCTAAAACATCCTGCATCAAACTTATCCAGAGTTTTCAATTTCCCGCTTCGTCGAGGAAGTCCTTGGAATCCTTGGGTCCATCTCCGATTATTGTCAGTGACCATGTCTATCCCATCAAATAATTGAGTTGTAAATTCAGAAATGTTTTCAGACTCTGGGAACCGTCCAGATATTCCAGAAATTACAATTTCCATGGAGGAAAGCCCTTTTCCTATTTCAGGAGTCAATATGTTAAACTGCAAAAAAATCCAACAGAAAGGATTAAGATGGAATAAGAAATCAAATAAAAGAAAAACTCTCCCGCACCGACTGAATTGCGGCAAAGAAAAGCAAATGTATTCCACATAATTCCAAAAGTTGAATAATAAAACGAGACAGCGTTTGACAAAATTGACGGCATTAACAAAAATGACTCGAAACTCTGAGTAACCACGTAACTGGGAGATCAGACCTCAGGAAAAGCCAACCCGCCAAGTGGAAGTGGATGCGTTTAGCAAAAAGCGAAACGTAGCTGATGTTATTATCACCCGTCTTATTATTAACTTCTATACCCAGTTTTACCATTAAAAAGGAACACGCGCCTTGGAGGTCTCTTTAAACTAAAAACTCTTCAGAAATTTAAATGACCCAAGTGATTGAACATAAAGGAGCTCTTGACTGGAAAAGATTCTTTGCCTCTTGGCTACCCTTCATGTATTTAAGAATCAGTACTTAGGAACCAAATTAACAGCGGTCTAATGCAAAATTAAATGTAGCATTAGCATAATCCTGGTGGAGGTGTTAAATGAGGCTGAACAATATTGGATCGTTTCTCGGGTTGAAAGGGGCATTCCAAAGCTAAGGGCTGAATTTTGGTTTCATGCCCGGACGCCCAAAATTAGTTTAAGGATAACGAGAGACATGATATCATGAACTCGCTAAAGCTCATTCTATCCTAGTGACCCCTTGTCAATCC